>Ga0315902_10008190_pt1 | contig 14193 bp, 15 predicted proteins | sample LakEriMetagenome_9_FD_203523 | JGI IMG/M metagenome (GOLD analysis project Ga0315902, IMG submission 203523) | Freshwater fungal communities from buoy surface, Lake Erie, Ohio, United States - Buoy 12 MA117 | ecosystem: Environmental > Aquatic > Freshwater > Lake > Lake biofilm | place: USA... | reverse complement strand
GCAGTTTCTTTGCCATGTTCGGTTTGTAAACGCTGTGTGAAACGACCCGGGACGGCCGGCCCGGGGCGCAAGACGGGCAGGAAACGGACCAGAGACGGTCAGGAGTCGGGCAAAGTCCTGTGGATAATCGCCTCGCTAGCCTCGGGGGCGTGAACCGCGGCGCCACGGACGAAGGCTCTCCCCGTGAGTAAGGCGCCCGGGACCCTGAGGGTCGCTCTCTCGCAGCTGAACCAGACGGTCGGCGACCTCGCGGGCAACACGGCCCGGATGCGCGCCGACCACGCCCGCGCGGAGGCGGCAGGTGCCGACATCGTCGTCTTCCCCGAGCTGGCCGTCACGGGCTACCCGCCGGAGGATCTCGTGCTGAAGCCCCAGTTCGTGCGGGACAACATGCGGTCGCTCGCCGAGTTCGCCATGTCCACAGCCGGCACCGGGTGCTGGGCGCTCGTGGGTTTCGTGGAGGCGAGGGACAACCGTCTCCACAACGCACTCGCGCTCTGCGGCAACGGCGAGGTCATGGCCGTCTACCGCAAGCAGCTGCTGCCCAACTACGCGGTGTTCGATGAGCAGCGGTACTTCGCCCCCGGCCCGCCGGAGTCGAACGGCACGGTCGCGGGGATCGTCACCGTCGCGTCGGCGCGCGTGGGCATCTCCGTCTGCGAGGACATCTGGTCGGCCGACGGCCCGGTGCGGGCGCAGTCGCGCGCGGGCGCGCAGGTCATCCTGAACGTGAACGGGTCCCCGTACCACGACGGCAAGCACACCGCGCGCGAGGAGATGCTCTCGGAGAGGGCGCGCACCTCGCGTGCGCCCGTCGTCTACGTGAACCAGGTTGGCGGCCAGGACGAGCTCGTGTTCGAGGGCTCGAGCGTGGTCCTCGACGCGGCAGGGAACGTGGCGTGCAGGCTCCGCTCGTTCGAGGCGGACTTCGAGGTGGTCGACATCGACTTCGCCGGCGGCACCGTCGCACCCGCGCGCATCGAGCCCTTCGAGGCCGACATCGACCGCATGCACCGCGCGCTCGTGACCGGCACCCGCGACTACGTCACGAAGAACGGGTTCACCGACGTGGTGATCGGCCTGTCGGGCGGGATCGATTCGTCGATCGTCGCGGCCGTCGCCGTGGACGCTCTCGGTGCGGACCACGTGCACGGCGTCGCCATGCCGTCGCGCTACAGCAGCCAGGGCTCGCTCGACGACGCCGCCGCACTCGCGGCGAACCTCGGGATCGACCACAGGGTCATCAGCATCGAGCCGGCGTTCACCTCGTACCTCGCCATGCTGGAGCCGTCCTTCGCGGGCCGCGACCCGGACCTCACGGAGGAGAACCTGCAGAGCAGGTGCCGCGGCACCACCCTGATGGCCCTGTCGAACAAGTTCGGCTGGATGGTGCTCACCACCGGCAACAAGAGCGAGATGGCGGTGGGGTACTTCACCATCTACGGCGACTCCGCCGGCGGGTACGCGGTCATCAAGGACGTGCTGAAGCTGCAGGTGTTCGCTCTGTCGCGCAGGGTCAACGAGCGTGCCGGCCGCGAGATCATCCCGCAGACCGTCATCGACAAGCCGCCGTCGGCCGAGCTGCGTCCCGACCAGCGCGACGACCAGAGCCTGCCTCCCTACGAGGAGCTCGACCCGATCCTGCGCCTCTACGTGGACGGCGACAGGACGGTGCCCGAGATCGTGGCGATGGGGCACGCCGAGGACGTGGTGCGCCGCATCTGCAGGCTCGTCGACGTGAACGAGTACAAGCGCCGTCAGTGCGCGCCCGGCGTTCGCGTGTCGGAGAAGGCGTTCGGCAAGGACCGGCGCATGCCGATCACGAACGGGTACCGATGACCGACCGCTCGTAGGCGGTCACAAGCACGCCCGCGGCGACCGACATTGCCGCGGCGAGGACCGCCGGCCCCGCCGGCCCCACCGCGTCGTAGAGGTTGGTGGCGACGCTGCTCATCACGGCACGGCCGAACGTGCCGGCACCGACCGCGGTCCCCAGCCCGACGCCGCTCGCGGCCGGCACGATGTTCGCGGCAACGGGGAGCAGGCACACGATGCCGAACTCGAACCCCAGGAAGAAGACGACGACCATGGGCACCGCGACCCACGCCGAACCCTGCCCGAGAAGCATGAGCGCGCACGAGGCGAGCATGAGCGCGGTGCCGCGGCGCACGCTCGCCTCCTTGCCCCACACGTCCACCACCCGGCTGCTGCCGATGCTGCCGACGAGTTCCACCACGCCCATCGACACCACGACGGCCACGATGGCGCCGCTGGTGAACCCGAAGCTGTCCTCGAACCACGGCCCGAACACGATGCCCACCGTCTGGGCGGCGCCGAGCAGCATGAAGAACGCGGCCACCACGAGCCAGCCGTTGCGCGGCAGCCGGGCCCGCGGGCCCTGTGCCGCCGGTGCGTGCGCCTCGTGACGGGGGAGCGACCGCACGATGAGCAGGCCGGTGATCGCCATGGCCGCGGCACCGAGGGCGAACCCCACCCGCCAGTTGACGAGTGCCGTCACGAGACCCATCGCGGCGACGCCCACGAAGAGCCCGAGCGCCCATGACGTCTCGATGATGCCGACCACCTGGCCGCGCCGCTCGTACGGGACGTGGTCGTTGATCCACACTATGAGCGCGGTGTCGAACACGACCTTCGCGGCGCTGATGACGAACATCGCGAGGGTGAAGACGGCGACGTTCGGTGCGGCCGCAGCTGCCACCACGCCCACGAACAGGGCGGACATGCCGAACGCCATGGCGGTCACCCTGTTCGCGGCGTCGATGCGCCTGCCGATCCACGGGGAGAGGAGACCGGCGAACTCGCCCACCATCAGGGCGATGCCCAGCTGGCCGACGCTCACGTCGAAGCCGCGCGCGATGACGGCCACGAAGGGCGGGGCGAACCGGTAGCAGGCGTTCGACACGAGCCTTCCCCACGCGAGCCTGTCGAGGTTGCGCAGGACGACGGGGGAGTTGTCGGGAGCGACGAAGCGGGAGAACAGTCTCATCGTGCGGGTGCGGGCATCAGAGTTCCTCGCCGATCTCTCCGTGCTCGAAGAGGTCGACGATGTCCCCCGCCGTGATGTCCACCGCACCCCCGCTGGCCCGCACGGTGAACTCGCAGCCGCCGAGGTTGGCGATGCGGGTGTCGGGCACCCCGAGGTGCCGGCGCATCACGCGCAGCACGCCGGCATGGGCGATGCACAACAGACTGCCGCCCGGGAACTTCGCTGCGAGGTCGTGGAGCGAGGCGCTGACGCGGGCCACGATCGACTCGTCGGACTCGAACCCGGGCGGACGCCGGTGGTCCTTCAGGTAGCCGGGCCAGGCCTTCTCTATGTCGTCGTGCGTGAGACCCTCCCACTCGCCCACGTGCGTCTCGCGCAGGCGGGGGTCCGCCTCCAGCAATCCCAGCCCGAGGGCATCGGCGATGATCGTGGCGGTGACCCTGGCCCGGTTCAGGTCGCTGCTGGCGACGGCGTCGAAGGTGCCCAGCTTGTCCGCGGCCCGTCGGGCCTGCTCGCAGCCGAGGTCGGTGAGGTCGATGTCAGCCTGGCCCTGCCACTTGCCCCGCGCGTTCCACTCACTCTGGCCGTGGCGCAGGACGAGGATGCGGGTGGCCGTTGACATGGGACTCAAGGGTACCCGCGGCGCGCGGCGGCATGCCCGTGGGCGAGGGGCCGTCCGGGGTGTCAGGCGGTGATTGCGGCGAGGATCTCGTCGAAATACGCGTCGGCGAGCGCGACCATCTCGTCGTCGGTGCGGTCCTGGATGGGGTGGCTCGTGTACACCCGCTTGATGTCGGGGATGCCGAGGGCGGAGGCCTGCGCCACCGCCGCAGTGACGAACTCGGTGGTCGCCACGAACACGCCGGGCACGCCGCGCAACTCGAGATCAGCGATGTCGTGCACACTGCACGACGTGCAGCTGCCTCAATCGGCGAGCGCCTCGATGACCACGTTGCAGTGCGTGGCGATCTCGTGGCGCAGGTCGACGGGTGCGGGCTTCGTGAACGTGGGCTTCGAGTAGCGGACCACGGTCGCACCGCGGGCGGTGAGCTTCTCCTCGATGCGGTCGAGGAAGACGTTGCCGCGCGGCTTCGAGATGTCGAGAAGGCCGACCGTGAGGCCCTTCACGTCCGCGGGACGGTCGAGGACCCGGCGCACCGCGGGGCGCGTCTCGTTGGTGGGGTCGAGCACCACCGTTGTTCCCGTCATGGCACTCATTGTGTCACGACCCGACGGTGACGGTGACGGGTTCGCTGCCGACGCTGCCGTTGGCCCAGCCCGCCACCATGCTGGAGAACAGGCCCGCGCCGCCGCCCGCATAAGTGATGAGCAGGCCGCCCGGCCTGAACTTGGGCAGGTCCGCGTCGCGCAGGTGGGGCGGGATCCCCTCTGCCATCCCGTCCGCCCCGCGGAGCAGCACGGCACCGGGACGGGTGGTGAGCCGCGTGATCTCGGCGAGCACCCGCTCGCGGTCCCAGCCCGCGTCACGGAAGATGCGGCCGTGGTCCGGGCTGATGATGAGGATGGCGTCGAAGCCGATGACGAGCTTGGGATGCTGCAGGGGGATGAGCGACTCCGCGAGCGACTTGCACAGCTCCTCCGGCGTGCGCGCGAGCTGGTCCACCATGCCGCGCGGCCCTTCACCGGCGAAGACCGTGACCGCATCGCGGCCCGGTGCGACCCCGCGCCACTCGGACAGCGGAGTGAAGGGGGAGGTGACCTCGTCCTCGGCGAAGCAGAACCCGACCTTGCCCGGGTTGCCGTGGGTGGCGCGGTCGACTTCCCCGGGGCGCCCGCCGCCCACGTTGCGCACGGTCAGCTGAACCGCGCGCCCGATGGTGGAGTTCGCCCGGTTGCCCTGGCCGAGCACGTTGATCCCGCTGTTCATGCCGATCGCGCGCGTGCCCGGACCGTTGCACACGATGACGGGACCGACGGGCATCGTGGTTGCGAGCACGCCGTGCATGTTGAAGGTGTCGTTGCACACCGCCTCGAGTGCCGCGATGACCCACGGCATGTACTCGGGCAGGCAACCCGCCATGACCGCATTGATGGCGATCTTCTCGACTGTGAGCTCCACGAGGTCCGGCGGGCAGAGCGCCACGATGTCGCCGGGCGCGCGCGTGGTGCCGGTGAGCATCCGCAGGACGCGCTCGCGCGTGGGCGGCACGACGGGGAGGCCGTCCGTCCAGCCGCGGGCGAACATCGCCTCGAACTCGTCCTCGGCCGCGGAGAACTCGACACGGCGCGCGGTGACAGTGTCGCCGGTGAACCGGGCGCGCAGCCTGTCGACGATGTCCGGGTCCACGCTCATGGAGCCGCAACCCGGACGCATCGCGGGAAGGTCCTCGCCGAGGTCGGTGATGCCGGTGAGCCTGCGCCAGTCATCACGTGACCAGCCGAACGTGCGCCCCGTCTCCCTGCCGTCGCGCACGGTGATGAGCGTCGGGACGGTCTCGATGCCGTGGTGCCACGACACAGCCAGGTCGGAGTCGTGCACGGCACCCACCGACGACGCGAACGACGGGTCGTCCTGGGTCCACACGGTCAACGGACCGGCCTCTGACTTGATGCGCGCGAGCAGCGGCTCGACGAGCTGGCAGGTGGCGCATTCCTTCTTGACCACGACGACGAGTCCGTCCGGGAGAACGGGTGCTGCGGTGCCCATGGCAGCACCGTAGTCCGATGCGGATGACCCGCAAGTAGCGTGACCGGCGGAGGCGTACGAGCACCTGGTGGGCTTCGCTGTCTTCAAAACAGACGGGACGGGCACTCCCCGTCCGGCGGGTTCGATTCCCGTCCGCCTCCGCCACCAGCAACACCTCCGCCACCAGCAACACCTCCGCCACCAGCAACACCTCCGCCACCAGCACCGCCTCCGCCGCCAGCACCGTCTGCGCGGGGCGCCGGCCCGTTCGTCTCAGTCCCGGCCGCGCACGAGCCGGCCGGGCAGCCGCACGTCACCCGTGCGCCTGGTGAGCCCCATCCTGTCCAGGCACTCGGCGAGCGGCACCGCCCACTTGCGCGAGATGCCGAGAGCGCCGGCGAGGTCGCGGATGAGGAAACCCGCGGGGTGCTCAGCCCACAGTGCCGTCAGCGCCGGACGCAGCGACTCGAGGACGTCGGTGTGGAACGCGATCGAGTCGTGCTCCCAGATGATCCCGGCGTGCACGAGCCTGCGGATGACGTCACGGTCGAGACCCGCGGTCGAACCACCGTCGAGCGGCGCGTCCCTGAACCTCGCCACGTACGGGTGGTCGAGCAGCGGGTCGCGTGCGGCCGTCCGTGCGGCGCCGCGCTCGACCGTGACGCCGTCGAGCGAGGTGACGACGGCGCGCTCGACCTCCGTGAGCGACGCCAGGTCCACGGCGCCGGCCGCGAGCAGCCCGCGGAGCCGTTCCGATTCCGCGGCGTGGTGCGCAGGCGACGCCCACCATCCCGGGACCGTCTCCTCGACCGGTGTCCCGGTGACCCGGCGTGCCTCGTCGATGCGCACCCAGCCGCGCCGCGCGAGGCGCTGCCCGGCGGTCCCGCCCGCGGCGGCAGACGCCACGCTTCCCCGCGGTGCGACGTCCACCACGGTGCCGCCCGCGACCGTCGTTCCCGACGCCGTGTCGCGGAGCACGAACCTGTCGCCGGGTGCCAGCGGCAGCGGCACGCGGAACCGGATCCGCGCGTGCGCACCGTCACCCGGGCGCAGTGCGCCCGGCCCGGCGAGACGCAGGTGCGCCTCCTGGTGGGACGAGCCGACGTGCAGCACGTACCCGCCGCGCGTGGTGACCTTCGTGGCGGCACCGGCACTCTCGAGCATCTCGACGTGCGCGTCGACCACGTCGGTCAGGTGCCAGCGGCCCTCCTCCACGAGAACGTCGCCGCGCTCGAGCGATGTCGCCTCGGTGTCGGGGAGGTTCAGTGCGCACCGTGATCCCGGCAGGGCCTCGTCCACCGCGCTGCCGTGGGTCTGCACCTGCCGCACGCGCACGCGTGCACCCGTCCTCACCACGGTCAGGCTTGCACCCGCCGCGAGAGGTGCGCCCTCGAGCGTCCCGGTCACGACCGTCCCCGCCCCGCGCAGCGAGAACGACCGGTCCACGAAGAGGCGCACGCGACCGAGGGGGTCGGTGTGCACCCCGGCGCCGCGCGACGACGCGGCGAGAGCCGTGACCAGCTCGTCGATGCCGCGGTTCTGCGGGACGGAGGTGGCGACGACGGCGTCCCACTGCATCCGCGGCGTGCGCGCGGTGACGTCCGCGATGCACGCCTCTGCCGTGGCGGCGTCCACCTTGTCGCACTTCGTGACGGCAAGGACCCCGCGCCGGATGCCGAGTGCGTGCACGATGCCCATGTGCTCGGCGGACTGGGGCATCCATCCCTCCGCGGCGTCGACCACGAAGAGCACGCACGACACGGCACTGACCCCGGAGATCATCGTGCGCACGAAGTCCACGTGGCCCGGCACGTCCACGAAGCTCAGGACGGTGCCGTCCGGTGCTGTCGCGTGGGCGAAGCCGAGGTCGATCGTCATCCCGCGCCGTTGCTCCTCCTCGTGACGGTCCGGGTCCGTCCCGGTGACCGCACGGACGAGGGAGGACTTCCCGTGGTCGACGTGTCCGGCCGTGGCGATGACGGGCATGGGGTCAGAGTGTGCGCACGGCCTCGGTCACGGCGTGGTCGTCCGCCGGGTCGACCGTGCGCAGGTCGAGGAGGGTCACGTTCCTGTCCACCCGGGCGACCACCGGCACCGGGAGCGCGCGCAGGCGCGCGGTGACGTCGCCGTCCAGTGCGACCGCGACGGAGGGGAGCGAGGTGCCGGGAGCGGAACCCGCGCCGACGAGTGCCGTGGTGTCGGTGACCGTTCCTCTCCCTGCCGCCGCGACGACCGCCGCCCCGCGGGCACGCAGCTCGTCGACGGGAACGGCCAGCATCCGCCAGAACGGGATGTCGTCGCATGCGGTGCGCGCCGCGAGCGACATGAGTGCCGCCTGCAGCAGTTGCAGCGTGTGCCCGCCGGGCCGCAGCGCGCGCATCAACGGATGCGCGGCGCACACCGCGACGAGGTCCGCACGGCCGGCGATGATCCCGCACTGCGGGCCGCCGAGCAGCTTGTCACCGCTGAAGGTCACGAGGCCCGCGCCGTCCGCCAGTGCCTGGCGCGCCGCCGGCTCCGCCGCGAGGAACTGCGGCACGGCGGGCATCCTGCCGTGGAGCCACGGGCAGGTGCTGTCGAGCAGCCCGGACCCGATGTCGGCCACGACCGGCACCCCGACCCCGGCGAGCTCCGCCACGGACACCGAGGACACGAAGCCCTCGACCGAGAAGTTCGAGGGGTGGATCTTCATCACGAGCGCGACGTCGTGGCGGGCCGAGGCGACCGCCTTCCCGTAGTCAGCCAGGCGCGTGCGGTTGGTCGTGCCGACATCCACGAGACGGGCACCCGACTGCTCCATCACGTCGGGGATGCGGAACCCGCCGCCGATCTCCACGCTCTCGCCGCGCGACACCGCGACACCGCGCCCGGCCGCGAGAGCGGCGAGCACGAGCATCACCGCGGCCGCGTTGTTGTTGACGACGACGGCGGCCTCGGCACCGGTCAGCACCGACACGAGCGACGACACCGCCGCGTGGCGCGAGCCGCGCACGCCGGACTCCACGTCGAACTCCAGGTTCGTCGCGCGTCCGCTCGTGCGCAACGGCAGCGGCGCCCGCCCGAGATTCGTGTGCAGCAGCACGCCGGTCGCGTTGATGACGTCACCCACCAGCGACCGTGCGAACGCGGCCGCGAGACGGTCCGCCTCCCCGGCGGGGGCGGGCGAACCCGCTGCAATCGCCCGCCGCGCACAGTCGACGAGGACCGCGTGCGGGAGCGCGTGGCTCTCCGCGAGCTGCCGTGCGAGTGCATCCACCGAAGGGGGTCTCGCAGCGTCCTCCCGCTGTGCCGTCACGGCAGCCGAACCTAGTACCGTGCGCGCATGAGCGGCGAGGGGACGCAACGTGACGCCACGGGGGCCATCAGGCTCACCGAATGGACGTCGTGCGGCGGGTGCGCGGCCAAGTGGGGCGCGTCGCTGCTCGCGGAACTCGTCGACGACCTGCCGCCCGGGATCGACCCGTCCCTCCTCGTCGGTCTCGCGCCGTTCGACGACGCCGCGGTGTACCGGCTCACGGACGACCTCGCACTCGTGAGCACCACGGACTTCTTCCCTCCTCTGGTGGACGACCCCGCGGACTTCGGGGCGATCGCGGCTGCGAACGCCTGCAGCGACGTGTTCGCGATGGGAGGCAGCGTCGTGCTGGCGGTGAACATCGCCGCCTTCCCCGAGGACCTCCCGCGGGATGTCATCACCGAGATCTTCGCCGCGGCCGCAGAAGTGGTCACAGAAGCGGGCGGGACCGTGGCCGGCGGGCACACCATCCGTAACCCGGAGCCCGTGTTCGGCCTGGCGGTGCAGGGCGTGGTGGACCCGCGGAGGGTGTTCCGCAAGGCCGGCGCCCGCCCCGGCGACATCGCGGTGCTGTCGAAGCCCCTCGGCACGGGGCTCGTGACCGCGGCGGGGACCGACACGGAGAAGCGGGGCGTCATCGCGGGGATGCGCCGCATCAACCGCACCGCCGCCGAGGTGCTGCGCTCCGCCGGTGACGCGGTGCACGCCGTCACCGACGTGACGGGGTACGGGCTCGCCGGGCACGGGTGGGAGATGGCCGACAGGTCGTCGGTGCACCTCACGATCGACACCCCGGCGCTGCCCACGTACGACGGGGCACGGCGCATCGCGGCGGCCGGCACGCGCACCGGTGGCGACCCGCGCAACCGTTCGTACGTGGAGGGCCGCATCACCGTGCACGCCGATGACGCGTCGGTCGCGCTCTGCATGGATCCCCAGACGTCGGGCGGTCTGCTCGCCGCGGTCGACCGCGCCGCCGTGCCGTCGCTCGTGGACGCCGGCTTCACGGTCATCGGCAGGTTCGACGCGGGCCCCGCCGGGATCACCGTCGAGTGACCCACGGGTACGCTTCGCCCGTGGCCGTGCTCCGACTCTTCGCCGCCGCCCGCGAGGCGGCCGGGACGCCGTCCGTGGAACTGGCCGGCGATACGGTCTCCGAGGTGCTCGCCGCCGCCGCCGCGCGGTTCGGGGCAGGCTTTGCGGACGTGCTGGCGACCAGCAAGGTGTGGGTGAACGGCGAGGAAGTCCCGCGTGACCATCCTGTGTCCGACAAAGATGAGGTGGCGGTTCTGCCGCCAGTCAGCGGAGGGACGTGATGGCCGAGGACAACCAGACGCTCGCGGGGATCCGCGCCGAGCGCACCGCACTCCAGCGCGAGGAGGACATCGTCTCCTTCGTGCGCCGCCTGGCCCAGGGCCGTCTCGACCTCGTCTCCGACGAGCAGCGCCGCCGCGCGGGCGGGACCGACGCGCCGGTGATGCCGCTCGCGGACCGCCTCGCCGAGGTGTTCGGGCAGCAGCACGGCGGCGGCAGCGCACGGCCGCCGCGCGAGACGGAGGTCCCCACGGACCACCCGCTCCTCCAGCAGCTCGACGAGCTGTGCGCCTCGCACGGATTCGAGAACATGGACACGCTCGACGACCGTTCGCTCGGCGACCTCTCCGATGCGCTCGGCATGTTCGAGCGCGAGTGCAGCCGCCAGCGCCACGAGATGTTCGAGCGGATCGATGCGCTCACCGCCGAGGTCGTGCGCCGCGTCCGCGAGGCGGGCGGTGCGGGGGCCGTCGTGGCAGAGGCACCGGGCGACAAGAAGTCCTGATGCCGCGCAACCCCGCAGACCGCCTCCACGACGTGGGGGAGTTCATCCGCCAGCAGCGCGAGAACGCACAGCAGAGCATCCGTGACCTCGCGCGCGCGGCCGGCGTCTCGAACCCGTACCTCAGCCAGATCGAGCGCGGCATCCGCAAGCCGTCCGCCGAGATCCTCCAGCAGATCGCCCGTGCGCTCGAGATCTCCGCCGAGAGCCTGTACGTGCGCGCCGGCATCCTGGACGGGACACCGCCCGCCGCGAGCTCCGTGCCGGAGGCGATCATGAACGACGAGAAACTGACCGCCGAGCAGCGCCAGAGCCTCCTGTCCGTGTACAGGACCTTCGTCTCGGCCAACGAATCGCAGGCCGGCGGCCCGGCAGACGGGAATCCTCCCTCCGCTGGATAGGTTGACCACCGCGTGCAACGAGTAGCGGTTCTCTCCCTCCACACCTCGCCCCTCGCCCAGCCGGGCGTGGGCGACGGCGGCGGCATGAACGTGTACGTGCGTGAGCTCGTGTCCGCCATGGCCCATGCCGGCGTCGACTGCACCACCTACACCCGTGCCTGGCGCGACGACCTTCCCGCCGAGGTGCTGGTCGAGCCGAACCACCGGATCGTCCACGTCCGTGCCGGTGATGTCGACCTGCCGAAGGCCGACCTGCCGGGGATCATCCCCGAGTTCACGGACCGCGTGGTCGACCACATCCAGCGCTCCGGCGGCACCGACGTCGTGCACGCCAACTACTGGCTGTCCGGCGTCAGCGGCCACTCGATCAAGCACGAGCTCGACGTCCCGCTCGTGAACACCTTCCACACGTTCGCCCGCGTGAAGGCCCTCGGCGGTGACCCCGAGAGCGCCCAGCGGGAGAAGGCCGAGACCGAGATCATCGGCTGCAGCGACGCGATCTGCGTGTCCTGCACCGAGGAGGAGCGCCAGTTCACGGAGCTGTACGGCAACCCGCCGGGGAACATCGAGATCGTCTCGCCCGGCGTGGAGCACGCGTTCTTCGCCCCCGGCGACAAGGGCGGTGCGCGCCATGCGCTCGGGCTCGGCGACGGACCGGTTCTTCTCTTCGTGGGGCGCATCCAGCCGCTGAAGGGTGTCGACGTGGCGGTCCAGTCGCTCGCCGAGCTGGGCCGCCGTGACGCGATCCTCCTCGTCGTGGGCGGCGCCTCCGGCGAGGAGGGCGAGAACGAGCTCGCGCGCGTCCGTGAGCTCATCGACGAGCTCGGCGTGGGCGGCCAGGTGCGCTTCGTGGAGCCCCAGCCCCACCACATCCTCTCCACTTACTACCGCGCCGCGGACGTCGTGCTGGTGCCCAGCCGCAGCGAGAGCTTCGGCCTGGTCGCGCTCGAGGCCGCCGCGTGCGGCACTCCGGTCGTGGCAAACGCCGTCGGCGGCCTGCTCACGATCGTGGAGGACGGCCGCACCGGTTTCCTCGTGCCGGACCGACGCCCGGACGTGTTCGCTTCGCACATCGGACGCATCGTCACCGACGCCGGGTTCGCCGCCGCGATGTCCCGCGCCGCCGCGGAGCGCGCCCGCGGGTACACGTGGGCGTTCGCCGCGGCCAGGCTGCGCCGCGTCTACGCGGACCTCGCCGCCCGCGACCGCGTCGTCTGCAAGTAGGCGTGCCGTGAGCGAGCTGTACGGCAACCCGGAGATCGAGCTCCTCGACCGGCGCATCAGCGAGTGGCTGGCGGGCTTCGCGTCGCGCGACGGCATCATCCTCGCGATCGACCGGGGCGAGGCGAACGAGCACCGGTGGTACGTGCGCATGCGGGGCGTGGAGAAGGAGTACACGACCGTGTGGATGACGCTCGGCCAGCGCACGCTCCGCTACGAGACCTACGTGATGCCCCACCCGGAGGAGAACGCGGACGTGCTGTGGGAGAACCTGCTGCGCCGCAACGAGCGCCTCGTCGGCGCCCACTTTGCCATCGGGGTGGAGGACGCCGTGTTCCTCCGCGGCGAGCTGCCGATCGCGGCGGTCACCGAGCAGGAGGTCGACCGCATCATCGGCACGCTGTACTCCACGGTCGAGCAGGTGTTCCCGTCGATCATCCGCATCGGGTTCGCCAGCCGCTTCGCCGACTGAGCCCCGCTCGAACACAGCGCAATGCCCCCGCCCGCGCGGCGGGCACGCAGTTAGTCTCGTCCCATGGCAGGAGCAACCAACGAGCTCGTCCTCATCGGCGGCGGGAACATGGGCTCGGCCCTCCTCGGGGGCCTCGTGGCGGCCGGGTGGGACCCCGCCGGCATCGTCGTCGTGGAGCTGGACGCCGCGAAGAGAGCCGGGCTGGAGCGCGGGTTCGGTGTGCGCACGAGCGACGTGACCGTCGCGGGCAACGGCGCGGTCATCGCGGTGAAGCCGGGCGACGCCGCGGCCGTGTGCGCCCGGGTGGCCGCGCTCGGCACACCGAGGGCGCTCTCGATCGCCGCCGGGATCAGCGCGTCGACCCTGCAGGACGCCGCCGGCCCGGCATGTGCGGTCGTCCGTGCGATGCCGAACACGCCCGCCCTCGTGCGCGAGGGCGCCACCGCGATCACGGGCAGCGCGGTGTGCACGGAGGAGGATCTCGCCTGGGCCGAGCGTGTGCTCTCCGCTGTCGGTCTCGTGGTGCGGGTTCCCGAGTCCCAGATGGACGCCGTCACGGCGGTCGCCGGCTCCGGCCCCGGGTACCTGTTCCTCGTGGCCGAGTGCCTCCTTGCCGCCGCCATCGAGGAGGGCCTGCCCCCGGACGTGGCCGATGCGCTCGTGCGCCAGCTCTTCAAGGGGGCCGGCGCCCTGCTCGCCTCGTCGCCGGACTCGCCCGCGACCCTGCGCGAGAAAGTGACCTCGCCGAACGGCACGACGTTCGCCGGCCTCTCCGTGTTCGAGGACGACGGACTTCGTGCGATGGTTCACAAAGCCGTGCGCGCGGCGGCGGCCCGCAGCGCCGAGATGGGCCGCTAGGACACCCGAAAAAAACTGCCGCAAGGTTTTGCCTTGCGGGTCCCGGAATGTATTCTGTGACCCAGGTCACCGGAGTCGGGAAACCGTCACCGGGAGTCGCGCTCAGAAATGAGCAGCGCCGAAAGGGCCGGTGCCGTCGGGGGGTTGGCACCGGCCCTTTCGTTTTCCTCCGTTGTGTTCCTCGCAGCCTTATCGTGAACCGCATGCACACCCACGTCGCGCTCCTCACCGACTACGGGCTCGACGACGAGTTCGTCGGCGTGCTGAAGAGCGTCATCACCGATCTCGCGCCGCACGTGCGCATCACCGACATCACCCACGGCGTGCCGCCGTTCGACGTGAGGTGGGGTTCGCTCGCGCTCGCACGAGCGATCCAGTACGTGCCCGCCGGTGTGATCGTCGCCGTCGTGGATCCCGGCGTCGGGTCGTCGCGTCGCCCTGTCGCGATCGAGGTCGCCGGCGGCAACGGCGTGCTC
>Ga0315902_10008189_pt1 | contig 14194 bp, 13 predicted proteins | sample LakEriMetagenome_9_FD_203523 | JGI IMG/M metagenome (GOLD analysis project Ga0315902, IMG submission 203523) | Freshwater fungal communities from buoy surface, Lake Erie, Ohio, United States - Buoy 12 MA117 | ecosystem: Environmental > Aquatic > Freshwater > Lake > Lake biofilm | place: USA... | reverse complement strand
TGAAAGAAGATGACTGAGCATTGTAGATCCAAAAGAGCCAGTTCCGCCTGTGATTGTAACAATGGAGCCCGAAATTTTACTTGTTGACAAGGTGTACCTCTACCTTTGCTCTTTTCAATAACTATGCTAGCGCTTTTGGCTGTGTCTCCTTTGTCCATTAATATTGTTTGCTAGCCCCCAAGATCCTTAGCTAAATAGAAACACGGGTGGCAAAAGAAGAATTTTTGACTTGAAATCAGGGTTTTCTTCTGAAGATTTGGCAACTAGTGGGAGATAGAAGTAACAATCAAGTTCTATTCAAATCATCCCAAGAGCTCGTTGCTTGAATCCATGCTGGGGGATAAAGGTCTCTCGGATCTTCCATATCAGCAAACCACTTTGACGGGCTAACTACTATCTTTTCTTGATTACCTAGGGTCGCAGCCCACCACGAGAAAGTTGAATTTGCAATTATCAAAGACGAGCATCTCGACAAAAGAAGCATGGACTCAAAGGAGTGCGATCCCTCAGGTGGTTCCATAAAGAACATGTTGTCTTTGCTATTAGAAAACTCTTTGAACTCGTTTTTTACAAGCGATATTTCATCTGAGAATATCCAAACCGCATCCCACGTGACATCGCGAGACCTAAGCTCTTCAGCGGCAACGTCATAATATGCCCGAGATAGGGTGCCGATTCCTGAGTTTCCGACGTAGTCACCTCTTCGAACGTGAATGCCCAGTACACGACCGTGCCTGTTCATTTGTTCGGTCATTTCCAGAAACCAACGGCTGGGTTGCTTGATTTGTAATTCTGGAACCAAGCCTTTGTTTTTCAGAGCATCAAAATACCGCCAGGTCTGAAAGTAGCCGACTATCGTGACTGAGGGCTTGAGTTGCTCGAGTTGGGGGTCATACCCCGGTGCCGGAGAATGGTATTGGCGCAAAATCTTGAGTTGTAATTTTTTTCCCTTGACCACTCGGGCAAGTAACTCCCTTGTCCTTCTTTTTAAGAGTGAGTCCAGGTAGCGGACTGAGTACCTGGGTGCGGACATAGTGATGTTTCCAGGTATCGTTGTTGCACCTATCCAATCAGAATGACCTGATCTTCCGAATTGTGAGAAAGTCGAGTCAATTTTTAGGTTGGCATCAGCTTTATTGGCCAGGTACTGGCCCGCGAAGTACTGGAAAAGTTGGTTTCCAAGACCTCCAAAAAGAATCAACTTAAAAGTTCTTTTCTTATTAGCTTGCAATGTTGGAATCTACCTTCGAGTTCTTCGACAAACGTGAGGCTTGGGCTACAGCACTCTTGACCAGCCGGGCAACTCTCATCTCACCACGACCAATTTGACCAGCTAAGCATTCTAGATAGCCATCCCAAGGAATCAGTGGAGGCTCTTTTACGGTAGAGGAGATAGCCTCGGCGAGACGAGCGTTAATAATGTAAGCGTGTGCGCCGGCTCTAAATTCTCCTAGTACAAACCTAAATCCGGATACGTCCTTTTGACCTCGGCTCTTTAAGAGATCAATGAAAAACTCTAAAATTCCACGTCTGATAGATAACGAATAAAAATGCTCGATGAAGCCAAGTTGAAGAATGTCTAGGTTATTCCGTTTCATTATCATCAACATTTCTGAGAGAAAATTTTCGTCCACTGCTGGACTCAAGGCTGCGTCGTCTTCAAGAATCAAACAATACGGTGATCCGGCCTCGACCTGTCTGCGCATAGAATTAACATGTGACATAAAGCAGCCGATCTCGCTTTTAGACAAAAACTTTGATTCCATTTCGATTGTTTTGCCGTCAACGGCTAGTTGAGTTTCAAAGGGGAGTCCTAATCTATGGAGATCGGCACTAATACGAGCTAATCTGTCCGGTCTCGTTGCTAGATTAATGACCTGAATGAGAAGTCCTGATCTATCCAAGTTGGTCACCACCTGTTCTTTTACCCATTTTCCTCCTTATGCTACTGCGTTTTTCACTGCGCGGCTTCTACACAACATTGGCACTGAAAATCAGGAGTGATAATGATGGCCGGGTCTCTACTATGCGATCTTCAAGAAGACAGATGTAAAGAATGTAATTGATAATCTGGGGTCCAAAAATAGTTTGTGTGATCCATTGTTTGAATTCAACCCACTCCAAATCCGCCTTAGTTTTCTTCAGTGATAGTCCTAATGTGATTCACTCCTAAAGGAGATATGGCCGTTTAGGTATTTCTCAGCTGCTCTTTGCTTAGCTGCATTTCAGATGCCTAGTACTAAAGGATTTTCGAGAGAAAACGTCTCGGTGAAATGCAGCAATTAATTATCGCTTTGCTAGAGTAACTATATGAAAATCAAGAAAAATGGGTCTTGGGTTGTGGGGAAAAACGATCTTGGACACGCATATGTAGAAAGAATGTCGGAGATAATCATCGACATCGTCAAAGAGCAAAAGCCAAAATTAGTTTACGATTTTGGTTGTGGTTATGGGCAATACATTAGTAACATCTCAAAGCTTGGAATTGAGGCCGTTGGATTTGAGGCACACCCGAACAAGTCTTTTTATCGCAAAATCAAAAAATTAGACCTTTCAATCCCCGCTAGGTTGAAAAACTCAGCTGACATTTCAATTTCTCTTGAGGTTGGGGAGCACATACCCGTTGAGTTTGAGCAAGTTTTTATTGACAACGTCTGTAATAACACGAACAACACAGTCATTTTATCTTGGGCTGTAGAGGGACAACCTGGAGATGGTCACGTAAACTGCAGAAACAATGACTACATAATTTCAGAAATGGCCAAGCGTGGATTTTTATTCGATCCGAGTATTCTAGAGACAAGAAAAAGTTTTGATGTGAATCACTGGTTTTACAATACGACTATGTTGTTTCATAAAGAGCGTTGATCACATAAACAACCAGCCTTAACGCAGTCACGCATTTCCTAAGACTTAACGTGACCCGTCTATGGCCAATTTTAATCCGAAAGAACTTATAGGCAATAGAAGTGCAAAGGAGTCCTATTAGGTGGCGATATCCGAATCAGGGCTATGGTCTTTAAATTGATGTGACTCCTGATAAACGACTCCTTTTACTAATCTTGCGATTCTTATCTCGCCATGCATGTGAATTTTTGCGAGGAGTCCCAAGTAGTCATCCCAAGGAATAAGTGGACACCCAGGGGTAATCTCCGTTATAAGCTCAGACAAACGGTCATTAACGATGTAAGCGTGTGTGCCTATTCTGAAATCCCCGAGCACAAATCGAAAACCAGAGGAATCTCTTTTGCCTATGTTCTTTAGAAGGGATATCAGAAACTCTAATGGGCCAGAAGCCAATGAACGCAAAGGGGCTGAGTAGGGCTCCTCGATAAATCCAAGCTGCAGGATATCTAGTTGATTCCTTTTCATTAGGTCAACCATTTCGGAAAGAAATTTACTGTTGATAACAGGACTTAAGGTTGCATCATCTTCGAGTATTAGTCCAAAAGGGGCCTTCGCCTCGACAATCCGTCGCATTGAATTCACGTGTGACTTCCAGCAACCAATCGCGCCCTTGGATATGAACTTTGGCTCGTGGGGTTCTAGTTGACCGTCGACTGCGACTTGGGTTTCAAAGCTTAATCCAGCTCTTTGCAGCTCTGCGCTGATCCGAGCTAATCGGTCTGGTCGTCTTTCCAGGTTGATTACCTGTGTGAGTAATCCCGAAGCGTTCGAATGGGTCATGACTTCTTTCTTCATAAAACAAACTAGTACGTAACCGACTTTCGAGAATGTAAATCACGGTCTTTCAAAACATTAGCATTTAGATTATCGGGGGAGCTGAGGTGAGCGCACAGTTTTAGGTATAACTTGCGGTGCTTCTGGATGCCAAATGATTATGCACGCAACTACCTAAGAGCGGGCTCGACGGAGTTTTGATGATTACTAAACAAGCACCTCCCAGTTTTGAGATTTAGTGAGATGGCTAAACTATCGCCTTATGTAAGTCCTGGCACCGAAGAGTTTTCCAAAAAGGAAGGAAACTGAGGTCAGGACTACTTTCGCCAAAGCAAATATAACCAATGAGTACACGAGCACCGTTATGGGAAGAATCGAAACCTCTTCTTTGTTCCTCATTCCAACGAGCATCCAAGAAGCAGCCATAAAAGCAGCTTGACTTAGTACTGCAGAAACTAAGAGTAGCGACAGCCCAGATCGTCTGAGTACAAACCATGCGGGAATGATCAATATTGTGAGCAGGTACTCTATCCAAACAGGAACACGGAGTTTGTCGAGGGTCGAGGCTAACTCAAAAGCAGACTTATCTATGGCCATGGACGGGTTCCAGTAAAACTGATATGTTGGTGGTCCGGCGCCCTCTGAAAAGCTGTAGCTTAAGTCGTTGACAACATTCGAGTCAATGTTGGTAAAGACAAGGGTTTTTGGGTCCCGTTCGACCGGCACAGAGCCATCCTGGTAAACACCCCAGTCGCTGACCAGTCCATAGCCAATCTTTTTGAAAACGTGGTCTGGATTACTCACAAGGTACTCGAGGAACACAGCTCTCCCTAGCTTCTCAGCTTCGGCAAGTCCAACGTTCCAATAGATCGGGATTGGCTGACTAAAGTGATTGTAATCCAGCGGAAGCTGTCCAGCATTTGTATATTCAATGAGTCTATCTCGATCCATTGCCATGATTTCATTCCACAGCGACAGACCCTGGTCTTTGACTTCCGGATAAGCGCCGACATCAATTGTTTTGTATGCGAACGCTTCACCGGTAGGCAATTGCTGAATTAGTGCCTTCCAGCGAAGAGCCTCTAGACCGAGAGTCTCGTTTTCCCTGAGTAGGTATTCAGAGTCCATAGACGACGAAAGAATCCAGGCAGTGTCATAATTCAGTGTTTCGGTGCCGGTTCTTGGCTCGTGGAAAGAAACAGCAAAGAACGAGACAAAGGCAAAAGCGCTAATGGTAGCCGCAGCTATGCCTAGAGTAATTCTCTTGAAATTTAGCCCACTAAACACAAGTACCGTAATCAACCCAAATACCACAACTAGAGAATTAAATTTAACCAAATAGGCCAGCGAGAACACTAATCCTGTGATCGACGATAAGACAAAAACCCTGGGCCAAGTTTTCTGTTTTGCCGTGGTGGCTGCCAATAGCAACGAGAGTATTAGAAGATCACCCTGGAGCCACTCTGGAGAAGCAGAATTTAGGCCACCCCAGAAACCAACGTAGAGAGAATTTCCTAGGACAAAAATAGATGCCACGGTTGCATTTGTAAGGCGCCACAATAAGAACACAGCAATGAGAAAAAGTACCAGGTGAAGGATGTTCTGTGCCAAGTGAACGCTTTGCAGCCATTCAATGTCAGTAAAGGCTTCCGGTATTGGAACTCCTGCTATTCGCATAACAATTCTGTTTAGAACGAAGCTGTAGCCTGGGGCCAAAATCAGATTTGATGACCCACTTAAAATCATTTCTAAGTAAGTCGGGTTGTCAGCTCGACCTGTATTTAGAGGATATCCGGTTGCAAAAAAAACTTGCATTGCAACAGCAATCACTAGCGAAGGCAACAAAAGCGTGGCTTCTGTTGGGACTTTACGAAACCACCCAATAATGTTTTTCACTCCGAAATGCCCCTTCTTGCGCTAGCTGAAACTAGTGATCGGGTTTTCCCGCTTAGACTAAACCCGTTTTAGAAGCTGACTTTATCCAAGGGATAACCTCGTCAAGCATTGTGCTCAATTCGGTATCAGCACTGAAACCTAGTATCTTTTTTGCTTTGTCGGTTGCTGGAACACGCTTTTGGACATCGTACTCAAATCCGGATTCTAAAACATATTTGAAAGGCTTTGAGTCTCCGTGAATCTTTTTCCAAATCGTTTCTGCTAATTCAATTACCGTGTGGCCAACTGGTGTGGACATATTAAAATCATTGTTGGTAGCGTCTGGGTGCTCAAGGCTGATGACGATACCTCTAGCCAAGTCTCCTCCGTATGTGTAATGGCGCACCTGATCTCCCGTTCCAAGTATGTGAACCGGATCCTGACCCGCAAGAATTTTCTGGATTAGGTCAGGTACAACATGACTCATAGCCAAGTTCACGTTCCCCGATTTGATTTCTACTTCTCCAAGTGCCCTGGATTCTCCAATTCCGACGCAGTTGAAAGGTCGGATGATTGTGTATGGAAGCTTGTACTGATCCCATGCCGCTCGGGCAAAATACTCCACAGCTAGTTTTTGGAATCCATACGACGAAAGTGGCGGCGGGACCAAAAGCTGGTCTCCTTCTTGACTTGGCCAACGATCTGTCGATTCAAAAACCATTGAGGAGCTCATGTAGGTGAGTTTCTTCAACTTTCCATGCTCATGAGCCCAAATGGCCGCATCACAGGCAGATGCGGTCATTCTTTCGTTCTTTGCCAGCAAATCGTATGCATAGGTATGGAAGTACGAGATACCCCCAATAAGAGCGGCTCCAGCTATGAAGTGATCACAATCAACAATCACAGACTTCATGAACTCAACATCTGAGGCATCTCCCTCGTGGAGTACGTAGTTCGGGTGATTGTCGTAGCTTTTTGCTACCCTGCCGTATTTTGAGAAGTTGTCTATTCCTTCTACCTCAAAGCCTTTACTGAGCAGTTCCTCGACTATGTACCCACCGATAAAGCCGTTAGATCCAGTAACTAGTACTTTCATTACTTCTCCGTTTTCTTAATCAGTGCTCGAATCGTTGAGTCTGGATATGGAAAACCCAAACCAAACAGATACCAGCCAAGGTATCTTGGCAGCCATTTTGCAAGTCTAAAATTTGATTTCCCGTAAGTTCTGTCAATCCAAGTAGTTGGGATTTCTGCAACAGACAATCCGAGTCGCCTGGCTTTGGCCGTCAACTCGAGTCCGATTTCAAAACCGTGTCTGCTATGAATTCCCACTTGGTTGACGAAATTCTTGTCGTAGGCCTTAAAAGAATTTGTGGCATCCCGTGTGCCGACTCCAGTTATGAAAGCGAAGCTTTTCCCGGCAACCCTAGATAACCAGCGCTTGATTCGTGGTCCACCAACCTGCTGGCCCCCTGGCATGTATCTGGAAGCGGAAGCGATTACAACCCCGCGCTTGACTAAGTGTGCTAGCTCCTCAACTTGACGTGGGTCATCACAACCATCTGCCATGGTGACTACGACCACGTTAGCGACTGCTTGATCTATTCCAAATCGAATGGCGTTTGCGGGGCCCGCACCGTAGGTGTTCACTACCAACCGAATTGAAGGATATTCTTCAGACAACTTCTTCACTGGAGCGACGGTCGAATCGCTTGGATTGTCCACGACTACCAGAATTTCGTTTGGTTGTTGTATTTCTTGGCTCAAGTTTGTAAGGCCAGAAACAACTGCCTCACCCTCTTCAAACGCGGGAATAATTACTGAAATGTTGGGCGTCGTGGTCAAGCTAAATTCCTCGGGGTGATACCCCACATGTCTACTAAAGGCTTGTTTGTGACCAAGCCTTTGTATTCTTTATGCGGTGTTGCCAAGATAAGGATGTCGGCCTCTTGCAATACCTGGTCTAGTGGGATTAGGTCCTTGTCGAGACTAGCGGGCACCATTGGGTCCGTTGTGAGGACGTTCTTAGCCCGGAATTTCAGAACCCGCTTTAACTTGTATGACAAGGAGCTTCGAATATCGTCTGAGCCGGCTTTAAAGGCCATCCCTAGAATTCCAACCGTCATGTTTGACAAATCATATTTGGATTCAAGCTGCGAGACTATGAAACTTGGCATTCCCTCGTTGACCAACATGGCCGAATGGCCAAGATGGAAGTTATTGTCTGAGAACGCTGCCAATTGCATGGTGTCCTTAAACAAACAGGGTCCGGCGGCAAAACCAGCGCTTGGAACATCAGCGGCTCTCGGATAGTCCTGCCTAATGGCAGACCTAATATTCTCGTAGTCAAGGCCCTTGGATTCTGCCATCATGTAAAACTGATTCGCCATGGCAAATTTCACATATCGCCATGTGTTCGTAAATAACTTTGCCAGCTCGGCTTCTTCCGGTGATAGCCGAACAATCGAAGGTGCGATTCTTGAAAATAGCTCTGACGCTCTTTCAAAACCTCTTTGTGTTCTGGACGAAACTATTTGGGGAAGACTTACAAGTTCTTCAACGGCATTATGCTCGGCAATTCTTTCAGGGGCAAAGGCAACATCTATGTCTAACCCCCATGCCTCCAATTCCCTCTCAACCTGTCTTGTAACTCCGGGGTAAATAGTTGATCTCAAAATTAAGAGTTGACCATTTCTTAGATAGGTGCGACACCTTTCCAGGGCTAAAGTGATTGCTTGGGGGTCTGGGTTTAGATGCTCGTCAACTGGTGTCCCGATAACCACAATCAAGGAATCCGTTTCTCCGGTTACGGACGGGTCGGTCGTGGCAATTAACTTTTTATCCTCAATCGACTGTTGGAGGAGTTTCTCCGCACCAGGCTCCCAAAAAGGCATCTTTCCTGCGTTTATTCCCTCCACTGCAGCTTTGGAAATGTCATAGATTGCTGTGTTGAGGCCTCGGCTCGAAAGCATAATCGCAAGGGGAAGTCCGACGTGACCTCCTCCGCCTATAACGACCGCGTCAAAATTCATCTAACCACTGAATTCCTAAAAATTGTTGGCTCCTACTTTTCATTCTAACTATATGTAATGTATGCGTGTTTACCTGACCGCTAGACTCATGAGGTGTTTGAATTTGCGGGCGACAGGTCTCCAAGAATCTTCTTTATTACTTTCGGTGCTGGTGATAAAGAGATGCAGGAAGCTGCAAAAAGGCTCGGCGATCAGGCCTTGGATAGTGGCTTCTTCGACGAGATTGAGGTTCTTTCGGAATCAGATTTACCTGTTGATGTCATGAACCTTTTCTCGCCAGTCCGATTTGACCAAAGCAGAGGATTTGGGTTTTGGGCATGGAAGCCTTATTTGATCAACAGAAAAATTGACTCTCTGCAGGACGGGGACGTTCTTGTCTACCTAGATGCTGGGTTTGAAATCAATCCTCGTGGTGGGCACAGGTTTACGTACTACCTGGATTTTGTCGCGAGACATGATTTTCTAGTTTTTCCAATTCCTCAACAACACAGGTATTGGGTCAAACCTCATAGCTCGCTCAAAATTGACAGGCACAACTACTTTAGGAACCAGGTGTATGCGGGCTTCGTTATGCTAAAGGTAAGCGATACCTCAAGGCGAATAGTAAATAAATGGCATAACCTCTCGTTTGAAGACGGTGGCTCAGCGCTTACAGACTGGGTGGAAGATGGGCAGACCCTAGAAGCTGGATTCAGGGAACATCGACATGACCAGGCAATTCTCACCCACGTGGTTATTTCTGAGAATTTGACCGTGCTGGACAGGGATGAAACCTCTCACACGCCATGGATAAATGGGTACGATTACCCTTTTCTTTGTCTAAGAAACAGGACTGGTGTTTCCAGAATCGGAAGACTACTTAATCCTTGGCCAATAGTTTTGGTGCGACTTGGAAAAAGTCTTTATTGGAAATTAGGTGATTCACTTTTTCAAACGGGCTTAAGAATAAAAAAAATACTCAAGTCTGGCTTTCGGTGATTTCCAAAATAGAACCACTCTGAACGGAGGAAGGAATTTTTCTTTGAAATAAGGTGCCTGATTAAGTTGGTTATAGGGCTTAGAATAATTTAGGAAACTGAAGTTAGGTGTGGCATGGGCGAATGGCGATCACTCACCAGTTCCCTTTATTTTGCTTCGCGGGTTTTGATCAATTGGGTCGACAGAATCAATGGAGGAAAGCGCATAAAGAAACAGCTCCCTTTTGTTACAGTGCTGGGATCTTGTCGACAGGATTCGCTTTACAGTCTCTTCCGGGTTTCTAAAGTGCGTGATGGGTTGACTTACCCCCACTATGGAAACGAAATTTTGCAACTAGTTAGGTACCTAAAGGGGGGTATACTTAGTTTTAGATGCCCGTACGTTTTTCGAAACGATAGCATCGGGCAAAAGAGGATATCTGATAGAGTGGCGCGCTCTAACTATAAATCCACTGATGTGTTTGTACTTGAAATTGCCAGTCGCTATGAGTATCGGCATTTAGGGGAATTCGTACATCATGTTGCATTTGACAATCCTGAGCTACTGCCTTCGGAACTTAGAGATGAGGAGGCCCTCTAAAAAATAGAAAGGCGCAAACAAAGCTTTGAGGAGCCCAGACAAGTTCATGACGAAATATCGTTCGAGTTAAAAGATAAGTCCTTTGTTATAGCAACAAACATTATTACTAGATCTGGTTCCGAGAGGCAAGAACTCAACACCTTTCTGTCGGAATATGCAAAACAAATGGGTTTCGGTTTTTTTGACCCTACAGATCTTCTGAAAGAGTACGCTCTGGAGGACTTGTGCCTGATAGAGCCTGTGATATCTCATTTTACAAAATATTGGGACATTACGTCGTTGGTGGCCGTCTTAGAAGTCAGATTCTCGAGCAGCACCAAAAGATGCTCGGTGCCAGCCTGACTTTGACTCAAGAATGTGTGCCCGGGATCAAGGGGCGGGGCGATTACCTTGGTGTAGGACGTAAGTATTATCGTGAACAGGCTATGTATTCCAAAAACATCCTAAGAAGCCAAGCTAATCGTCTTGCACAAAGGAGCCTTCATTCGATGACCACCTGGTGAACCTTGAAAGAGTAATGATTACGCCTGAGTCTGCACCGATTACAATTTTCCCGCTTGGCAATTCGGCAAAAGTCCTTATCCTCTGCCCGACGGGAATAGTTTCAACGTAACGAACAACCCGTTCCTCAATTCGAAGGCGGAATATAGACTGTCCTGCCAAGGAGCTCACCAATATGTCACCTCGAGTGTTTTGACCAGACCCCCCCCCCACAGACCACCACTCCAGAAACTCATTTCCTTTTACCTGGAGGATTTGACTCGGGGCTACACTTGGGAGCCAGGCAAAGAGGGGCGGGGTTGAACCCGAAGATTGCCCCTCCTGTTCGGGTTTGCTATCTGGGTCGTCTGGCGCGTATGCGGTGCCGTAGCCGACGAATGGCCACCCGTAATCTTCCCCTTTAAGGATTAGGTTCAGTTCATCCCCACCCCGTGGTCCGTGTTCACTTGTGAGAATATCAAGATTCTCGCTCCCTAAATCCACAACCGCTAAGCCCTGAGGGTTGCGAAGACCCTTTGCTAGACTCTCGAAACCGGATTGCTTCAAGTGGAGGACTGACCCGAGCTGCTCCGATGCGGTCGTGGATAAACTTAAAGAATTGACAGCCAAATTCACAAAATCCCCAACGCTTAAGTAAAGCTCAACAGCGTTTTCTTCTTTTCGCAAGCTAGCTGGTACTAGGGCAAGACGACCACCTGATTGATGGAGTCTTTGGTCACCTGTGGTAGAAACTGGAAAACATTCAGTTTCAAAGAATGTCTTTCCCTGAATCTCGCTCGAAACATTGGAAGGCTTTGCGGTGTCTAAGGGGAAAGAGGCTACGACAATTTTCCGGCACCCTTCGCTTAACAAATTTAGTGCAAAACTAATAAAAAGCGTTTGGGGTAGGGCGTCTTTGGGAGATGAAACTAGAAGGACATCCAATAGTCTGTGAGTTATTACAGTATCGTCGTCAAATTCTTTTTCGGCTTTTGCAGGTAATGTCACCCTACCCAGAGGAACCGAGGACCCGTTTGACAAGGAAACTCGATACAACTGATGGGAAGGGTCATTCGTTCCTTCCAGGGGGCTATCAGGGTTGTGTGGCTCTCCATCTGCCGTCACGGCTATCACGTATTCCTCCCCGTCGGGGGTAACCCATGGGGTGTTTAGTCCGGTAGCAACAGTAAATGCGTTTATTTCATAGAAATGGGATGAAATTAATTGTTCATCCTTAGATGATGAGTGGGTCTGGTCTTGTGATGGGCTGCCGAAATCCTGTGTTGCATAGATAAACCCTGCAATCAAAATTGATACCAAAAAAAATGCGATTAGAATTTTATTTAGTTTTGACAAACTCTTCTCCCTAGAACTTTTCACACCTTGACATCAATTATAGAGTAACTACCTACCTGTGAGGGTGATATATTTGCCTGGAGGTGGCCGCCATCTAATAAAGGTTCCGCTTTTCTCTGAATTGGAACGATTGGAAAGTGCGCTTGGAGGGACTCGAACCCCCAACCTTCTGATCCGTAGTCAGATGCTCTATCCGTTGAGCTACAAACGCTTAGTTTCTAATTCGACCATAAGCATACCTAATGTTTGCTGGTCCCTCCAGTTTCTTTATGATGCAGATAGGCCTGTGACTTCGCAGACATAATTTCCCGATGGCGACTGTAAGCTGTAAACCATGTGGGGAAATGTCTTATTGGTTGGACTCGGATCTATTGGAAAACGACATTTTATCTCGCTTTTGACGCTGTCAAAAAGGCTCACTGTTGTGGATATTGATCCAGTACAACTTCAATGGGCGCGGGAACAAAGTAGACTAGCCGGCTTTCATAACTTGGTCACTTCGGCATCTTTTGAAGATTCAATCAGATCTTCAAAATTTGATTTGGTAACGCTTGCCACTTGGGGGCCCGATCACGCATCTCAAGTACGGGCGCTCCTACATGCTGGCTCGACCAAAAACATAATCGTAGAAAAGCCTTTGGCCGATTCCTTGGAGTACTGCAGGGCCTTAGAAGCTTTTGTGCATGAGGGCATCGCCCGCATTCACATTAATTTTAGTCTTCGACACATGGGCCTTTCTCAGGGAATAAATCAGCTTGCTGAGGAATTGGGGCTGGGGGATTTGGTTGGGGTCTCTGTCTCTGGTGGTGCCAAATGCCTGTCAACCACAGGTGTGCACTACGTGGATTTGGCCAACCAACTTTTTGGAGCTGACCCAGTTTCTGTAACTTGTGATGCAACTAATCACAACATCAATCCAAGGCACTCCAGTCTCTCATATTTCGAGGGTTCGATGAGCTTCCTTTTTCCCGATGACCGACGTTTTGTTTGCACTTTTTTTAATTCGTCATCTGTCAGTGAGGTCATGACACTCTACTGGCGAGATTCTGTAGGAACATTTGGGGCGGATGGTGAATTAGTTGTGACGTCAAGGGACCCGTCTGAGATAGAGCAACACCCCTCCGTAACCCGAACCGGTATTGCGTCAAAGTTGAGATTTAGAGGAAGTGTTCCTACTGCCTATTCGGCCGCTGATGCTTTGACGGGCCTCTACGGTCACGTTGGTTCCGCTGAAGAATGTAGTGGACTTGCGGAGGGTTTCCGTGCCACTGAATGGTTACTCGGTGGCTTAGAGGCTTCTCGGCTGGGAAAGCGCCTGACCTTCCCGCTTGACCAGAATGTAGTCGATCTCAAACGCACTTGGGGTATATCTTGAAGAAAAAGTTGGGGGTTATTGGTTCAGGTCAAATAGTGCCCTTCCATCTTGATGCAGCATTGGCTGCTGGATTCCAATTAGAATCAATAGGATCCAAAGCGAGTTCATCCTCTCATAGGGAACTGGCAGAAAAATGGGGTGGAAATGCCCTTTCATCATGGGAGCATGTCTTAAGCTCAGACCTTGACGCACTTCTTATTGCATCGCACCTAGATAGCCTGGAACACATTTTAGAAACTGCCATGTCTCTGGACATACCCATACTTTGTGAGAAACCGGGGTCCCTTAGCTCCGAACGTTTGAGTCAGTTGAAGCGCCTCCCTGCTGCAGGAAAGACCCTTTTTGGTTATAACCGCAGACACTACAGTTCAGTTGATCAAATGAAAAATTATGCAAACACAAATGAGCCAATTTTGATTCGAGCTGAGGCTCCGGAATTTTCCTGGACAGATAGTTACAACCTTGCCGAAAGAGACCTTAATGTTCTTTCCAACACAGTCCATTTTTTTGACTTAATCAATTACCTTTTTGATGGTCCAGAACTAGAGTTCCCAATTCAAGCTTCAAGTTCTAGTCATCCTGGATTTGCAACTGTAGTTCTAATGACAAATAAGCTCGGAGGGCGAAATCAGATTGGCAGTCTATCCCTGAGTTTTGGATCTCCTTCAAACTATTCAATTAGCGTTTCGAAACCAGGGGGCAAGGCTGTTCTAGAACCTCTGGAATTCTTTGAGGAGTACAGGGGATTGAGCGTGAAGGAACCTAGTGATGAAAATCCGATTAGAACGTACAGTCCAAACAGTATCGGCCGATCCGAGCTAAGACCGAGCGAAAAGAA
>Ga0315902_10008186_pt1 | contig 14197 bp, 16 predicted proteins | sample LakEriMetagenome_9_FD_203523 | JGI IMG/M metagenome (GOLD analysis project Ga0315902, IMG submission 203523) | Freshwater fungal communities from buoy surface, Lake Erie, Ohio, United States - Buoy 12 MA117 | ecosystem: Environmental > Aquatic > Freshwater > Lake > Lake biofilm | place: USA... | reverse complement strand
AAAATTTGGAATACCGCCTCGGCAGCATCGACGATCCGCCGATCAAAGCGGGCACGGTCGACCTTGCGCTTTTCAGCCAGGCGCTGCACCACGCGGCGAGTCCGGGCAAGGCACTGGCCGCCGCCCACAAGATTCTCAAGCCGGGCGGACGGCTCATGGTGCTCGATTTATTGAGCCACTCTTTCGAGCAGGCGCGCACCCTCTACGCGCATGTCTGGCTCGGGTTTTCCGAATTGGAGCTGGTCCGTTTGATCGAGAAGGCCGGATTCAAGGATGCAGAGGTCTCGGTGGTCAGCCGCGAGGCCAAAGCCCCGCATTTCCAGACGCTTCTCGCTACTGCGCGGAAATAATGCCAATCGCGCTTTGCAGCATGAGTTATCGCGCCGGGACGGCGCGATCCACCTTGTCCGATCGTCCAAAAGCTTTTCGCGATAGAACCGCAGCGCAGCGCAGATGGCTCTGAGGCAAACACCGATAATCCACCCCATGATCGAAGTCTCCAATCTTGTGAGACGAGGTTTTGGCTTAAGCTCGGTCTGTTAGAGCGGTTTCCGAAATGTTGGCGGCTCTGCTCAGCTTGAGCGCCGCCCATGACCTTGCGCCATGGGAGTGCAACAGACCTGTTCCTGTCGGACGGGACAAGCCCGTCCGCGCGGGGTTCAGGCCGGAGCGGCTACCAACGAGAACCAAGCTGTTATTAGCCTTGCTGCTACAGGTCGCGCGGCCCAGATTTCGGCCAACTCGCAATCACCCATGCCTGATTCCATCCAAGTCACCTCCAACTCTTCATGGTTCAGTCGTCTCGGCAAAGCTTTTACCGGCATTGTTGTCGGCATCATTCTCATCATTGTCGGCATCGCCCTGCTTTTTTGGAACGAAGGGCGGGCGGTCAAAACCTACAACACCTTGAAGGAGGGTCAGGGGCTCGTCATCGATGTTGCATCCGACACGGTCGATGCGGCGAACAACGGAAAACTCGTCCATCTCACGGCCGATGCGGTGACCGATGAAACGTTGGCCGATTCCGACTTCGGCGTCTCGGCCAACGCCATCCGGCTGCGCCGCGATGTCGAGATGTATCAGTGGAAAGAAACGGAAAAGAGCGAGACGCGCAAGAAACTCGGCGGCGGCGAGGAGACGGTGACGACCTACACCTACAGCAAGGAATGGAGCGGCATGCTCAATGACACGGCCAACTTCCATGAACCGGCGGGGCACGAAAATCCCTCCGAGTTTCCCTACGACAGCCTGACGCTGGATGCCGAGCAGGTCGTGGTCGGCGCGTTCTACCTTTCGCCTGATCTCATCTCGCAGCTCTCCGACTTCAAGCAGCTTCCCGTGCGCGACATACCCGAGGGCGCGCAGTGGCCGGAGGGTGCGCGAACCGACAAAGGCGGCATTTATCTCGGCGCCAATCCCGCACAACCGCAAGTCGGCGACGTGCGCATCAATTTCTCCGCGGTGGAGCAGGGTCCGGTCAGTCTGGTCGCCGCGCAAAACGGCGACACGTTTGCCGAATACCAAACCAAAGCGGGCGGCACCATCGCCATGATTGTTTCCGGCAATGTGCCGGCGCAGCAGATGTTCGAAGATGCCATATCCACGAACACTTTGATTACTTGGCTCGTTCGCCTTGGGGGCTTCATCCTCATCTGGATCGGATTCGGTCTGCTTTTCGCGCCGCTCTCAGTCTTGGCCGACATCGTGCCGATCTTCGGCAGTCTGGTCGGCGCGGCGACCGGACTTATCGCCTTCCTGCTCGCGTTGGCCGTGGCGCTGACCGTCATCGCTATTGCTTGGGTGGTTTTTCGTCCGCTGCTTGGTATCACGCTGCTCGTCCTCGCCGCTGCAGCGGCAGTCTTCGGCTTCCGCGCCTTTGGCAAAAAGAATCCTCAGGCGGCTTGAGACCAAAGTTCCGTAATTGGCGGTTGCCCGAGCTGGAGATTGGTGAGTAAAAAATCCCCCTATGAAAAACCCCAAGCATCTTATGCGCCTTTTGGCCCTCGTCGCCGCGCTTCTTCTCCCGGCAGCCGCACACGCCGTCGATCTCGATTTCGAGTTGGTCAATGGAACCGGCTGGGCAATCAAAGAGGTCTACATCTCCCCCGCCACGGTCAACGACTGGCAGGAAAACATACTTTCCGAGCCGATGGCCGATGGTGAGTCCGGAAAAGTGACATTCAGTCCCGAGGCCGAGGCGGAAAGTTGGGACATGAAGATTGTCTGGGTTGACGAGGGCGAGGACGTGGTCTGGAAGAACCTCGACCTGAGCGAAATTTCCAAACTTACCCTCCGCTACGACGCTGACACCGACGAAACGACCGCGGAAGTCGAGTAAGGTCGATCTGTCTTTGATCATGGCCGGCAAATCCTTCGCGGCGGGATTGTTCTCGCTGCTCTGCCTCGTTCCCGGGGCACTCTCTGCGGCTGGCGACATCGAATGGGAGCCGGAAATTTATCCGGACAGCCAGATTTTTCCTTCGCTGGTCATCGGCACGGCTGCGGTCAAGCCGGACAACGAAATCTTCGCCGTGTGGGAGGGAAACCACCTCGGCGACAAGCAGGGCATCGTGGGCGCCTCGGCCGACGGCATCTCCGCGGGCAGCAAGGTTGTGCTCGAAGTGCGGGAGAACGACATCATGCGCGCCAGCCGGGTCGAGGGCACGGCGGAGAGCGACGGCACGCTCACCATCCATCCGAAGATCTCCTGGAAATATGACAAGCTGTCCAACATCCGGCAGGTCGTCCCGCTTGACGTGACCATGGAGTTGAAGGTCGACGGCGAAAGTCGCGGTGAGAAAACGGTCACGGCCACCCTGCGCACGGTCAACGACTGCCTCTTCGGTGTGACCGAACCGGACGACGAAGAGACTTACTCGGACTACTCCTGGCTCTTTGCCGCCTACGTGAACGAAAACCATCCGTGGGTCGACCAGACGCTCAAAGAGGCGCTCGATACGGACTTGGTGTCGTCCTTCGATGGCTACCAGAGCGGTGATCCGGAAGCTGTCTTGCTGCAGGTCTTTTCCATTTGGAATGTCATGCAACGCAAGGGGCTGCGTTACAGCAATGTGACCACCACCGCGGCGGAATCCGAGACGGTGGGCAGCCAGCATGTGCGGCTTTTCGACGAATCGGTCAAAGCCGCCCAGGCCAATTGCGTCGACGGTTCCGTCCTGCTGGCCGCGGTGCTGCGCAAGATCGGACTCGACCCGCATCTGGTCACGGTGCCCGGGCACATGTTCCTCGCCTTCTCGCTCGATGACGAAACGATGGTTGGTCTCGAGACGACGATGATGGGGGAGGCCGACCTCGACGAGGTCGACGCCAAGCGGCTGCGTTCATTCCTCAAGTTCGACCCCGAGGAGAAGCGCAACGAGGAGTCGCGGGCCACGTTCGAAGCCGCGCTCGATACCGGCACGCAGGCTTTGCTCGAGGCGTCGGAGAAATTCGACGAGGATCCTGACTACATGCTGATCGACGTGGCCGCGGCGCGGAATCTGGGCATCCTGCCGATCAGCAGCAGCGTGGACGGTCGCTGAACGGCCGGCGGTCTTCCGTCCGGCCTGGAGTGAGGTAACGACCGGGAGGCCCTACTCGACGTCCGCGGTGGTTTCGTCGGTATCCGCGTTGTAGTAGAGCGTGACTTTGGAAATTTTCGCCAGGTTGAGGCCTTTCCACTGCACGTCCTCACCTTCGTCGACCCAGACAATTTTCATGTCCCACGTCTCGGCATCGGCTTCCGGAGAGGCTGTCATGTTGAGGGACTCACCATCGGCCAGCGGTTTGGCGAGGACATTGTCCTGCCACGCGTTGGCCGCAGCCGGTGATATGTAGATTTCTTTGATGGCGTAGCCGGTCTTGTTGACCAGTTCGAAGTCGAGGTTGAGCGCGCCCGCGACGGCGCCCGTGGGCTTGAAGGAATTGAGCGTTTTTTCGGTGGCCGCTTTGTCTTCGGGGTAGGCCGCGGCCCAGATCTCGGCGATCGTGGTCGGTCCGAGAACGATGGTGAACGAGCCGAATTCAACCTTCTCGCCGTCCTTGTCTTTGCCTTCGCCGCTCAGCTGGAAACCCGGACGTCCGCTAAAGTCCAGTTCGGTCACTTCCCCCAACTTGACGTCGGAGTAGTTCTCTTCGAGCGTTTTGACGGTGGATTCGCTGATCGAATCGATTTCGGCTTTGGCATCTTCCTCGTTCTCGCACTCGATGGCGCGGAATTGCAGGATGGATCCGTTCTCGCTCTCGAGCGAACCGAACTCGCCGACCTCGTCGATGCCCGTGACTTTCCAATCGGTAGGCGCCTCGATGGTGAACATCGATTCGTCTTCGGTCGGGTAGTGAAGGGTTTGGGTTGCGGCGCCGAGGCCAGCGGTGCCGGCGAGCAAGGCGGAGGCGAGGGTCAGGAGGAACCGGCGCGTCGGGCTTTTCATGAGGCGGCAATTTGTAGTTTGCGGGGGCCGATTGGCAAAAGGTTTTGTCGAGGGTAGGGGCGGATCCGGCCATCCACCCGCCGGGCGGGTCCTCGTCCGAGGTAAAGCGTCCTCGTGAGCCGCATACGGCGGGCGCGGGCGCGCAGGAATCGGCTCACCCCTTGGTGGGGGCCGCATCACATCGCAGACTGTAGCCGCGACAATTTGCCTCCCGACGAAATCGAAAGTTGTGGCCACGAGCAAAAGGAAAGGTGGATCGCGCCGTCCCGGCGCGATGTTCCACCACGCAGATCGCGATGGGGACATCGCGATCCACCAGTCTGAAAGCGCGCCCGTTACTCTCGGGCGTCGTTTCCGCCCGTGTCCCTCGTTTTCACGGTGCCCGCACAAACATCGCCTTCTTCCACGCCGGCAAGCCAGACTTCGAGTGCCGTGGTTCGTTCGCGGGTCAATTCGGCCAGGTAGTTCGCCTCGCACATCGGCTGGATGCTTCCGTAATAGCCCGGTTCCCGGTCGGGGTATTTCATCTTCAACTGCGCATCTCGAAAAGTGATCCAGCAACGCTGTGCTTCCTTGAGGTTGGCGATGAACGCCTCATCGTCCGCGTAATCCGCGAGGATTTTCTGGTAGATCGAATTCAGCTCTTTGTCGGCCGCGTGGAATTCGGCAGCTGTTTGCCCGTTCAGATCGCCTTGGATCTGGGCCTCGCAACGCCCGGCGGCAAAAAGCGCGGGAAGCAACATGGCGGAAAGCAATGTCTTGATCATGGGCCGAGCCATAGGTTGGCAGCTCCCCGATGTCGACTAACTTGTCGTTACCGGCGATCGAGTCTGCCAGGGGCGGTTTAAGTGGTTGTCTTGGCCGCTCCGTGCCGTATGAGTGGCGGGATGAACGCCCTCAACCTGAAGGAATTCGTGCGCGAAGCACTGGCACGCGGTGTCGGACGCGAAGAGATCTCGCGCGGCTTGCGCGAGGCCGGTTGGCCGGAAAAGGAAATCCGGGATGGGCTCGACTCTTTCGTCGATGCCGGATTGCCGCTGCCGGTGCCGCGTTGCCAGGCGTCGGGAAGTCCGCGCGAGGCGTTTCTTCATCTGCTCATGTTCTTCGCGCTCGGGGTGTGGGTCACCGCACTCGGCTCCTTGCTCTTCGACTTCATCAATATCCGGCTTCCCTTGCCGGGGGAATCGGTGGCCGCCGCCACCGGTTCGCTGCGGTTCGGTGTGGCCTCACTGGTCGTCGCATTTCCTTTGTTCGCTTTCGTTGCGCGACGCGTGCGGGCCGATCTGGCCGCCAACCCTGCACGGACGCTTGATCCCGTGCGGCGCTGGCTTTCCTACCTCGCGCTGCTCGTTGCATCGCTCATCCTCGTCGGGGACGGCGTGGCGCTCGTTGTGCAATTTCTCGGCGGAGATCTGACCACGCGGTTCGTTTTGAAAGCGGCCGTGGTGGCCGCCTTGGCCGGAGGGGTGGTCTGGTGGTTGTTGGGCGGATTGCGCGAAGGCGCCCGTGCCCTGCCCGCGTTTTTGCGGCTCGCGCTGTGGGCGTTGGTTGCCGCTGCGGTTGTGGCCGCGTTGTGGTTGGCTGGGGGACCGGTGCAAGCAAGGGCCCAGTCACTCGATCAACTGCGCATGCAAGATCTGCGCGCGATTTATTATAATGTGAATTCGTTCTACCGTCAGCAGAAGCGCTTGCCGGCCTCGCTCGAGGAATGCGATCGCAATCCGGGAACGTTTATCGAACGGAAAACCGACCCGGTCACCGGTGCTCCTTACGGCTACGAAGTGGTCGACGGCGACACGTTCGCGCTTTCCGCCGATTTCAGTCTGCCGAGTATTCCGCAGCAGTCGGGCCCCTACGGACCCGAGGCGGATGGATTTTGGAAGCACGAGTCCGGGCCGGCGGTTTTCCGCATTGATTTGGGCGCCGTGCAGAAGGACTGAGTCATGCGTCCACGCGTTATAGCCGCGATCGTCCTTACCATTTTGCTTCTTTTCGGGGCGGCGACTTCCCTCGTGTTGGTCATGATAGTTCCCTTCCTCTTCGACGCCCCCGGAACCGAAGATCAGGTCCCCACTTGGACCATGGCCGGCGCCGTTCTCTCCGCTCCGGTCATGTGTCTGTTGGCTATCGTCGGCGCGTGGATCGCCGCTTTTCCCGAGGGCCGCAGTCGCTGGTGGTATGCGTCGCTGGCGCTGCCCTTTCTCAGTGGTTTGGTTTTCTGGATCGCCGGCTCCTTTCGCCCCGGCTTTTTCTGACCCGATCAGCCCGGCAGCTTCGATGCGAAGGCGTAGACGCCGCCGATGACGAGCAAGACGCCCGCAGCCAGCAGTCCGGCGAAAAGGCGCAGGAGGAATTTTCTTTTTGTGCTCCAGAAAACGGACAGTCCGAGCGGTATGCCTGCCGCGCCGCCGAGGATTTGTCCGGAGAGCACGACCAAAACCATTTTCGTCTGGGCCGCGGCATCTGCGTTACCGGCGCCGTTGGCCATGAGCGTGCCCATGAGCAATAGCGAGGCGAGTAGTGAGGCCCCGGTCATCCAGACAAGAGCCACGGCGAGCCCGGTCAAGACGCGCAGAGCGCTGGCTGTCCGCGCACTCAAGCGCCCGCCGGCTTGTCCTCGAAGGGCACGACCGGAGCGTCGCGCCAGAGGGACTCCAAATCGTAAAAATCCCGCTTGTCCCGCTGGAAGACGTGGATGATCACGCCGTTGTAATCGAGGACGACCCACTGGCTGGCGGGAAATCCGTCCGCATGGGCGTTTAGTCCGAAGTCGTCGCGGAGTTTCTCCCGGATTTCCGAACCGATGGCCTTGAGGTGGGGATCGCTGTTGCCCGTGCAGATGACGAAATAATCGGCGAAGCTCGAGACCTTGCGCAGGTCGAGGATGCGGATGTCTTCGGCTTTTTTGTCCGAGGCCGCGCGGGCGGCGGCCAGGACGATGGTTTCGGAATCGGGTGTCACGCGTGGCGGTAAAGACCGTGGGCCGTGATGTAATCGCAGACGCTGTCCGGGGTCAAATAGCGTATGCTGCGACCGCCGGCCACGCGGTTGCGGATATCGGTCGAGGAAATGTCGACCAAGCGCCGGACCACGGGCCATTGGTGCGAAGCTGCCGCGCTCGCTCGGTCGAGCACGGCGATCTGCGCGAGCCTGCGGATTTCCTCCGGTTCGCGCCAGGTGTCGAACTTCGCCACATGGTCCGCGCCAATGAGCAAAACGAGTTCGTCCTTCGGATGCGCGGCGCGCAATTGGCGCAGCGTGTCGACCGTGTAGCTCGGCGGCGGCCTGTGCAGTTCGACGTCGCTGAACTCGAAACCGTCCTCGCCGCCGATGGCTAGACGAACCATGGCCAGACGCTCCTCTCCTGAGGTGGAGAAATCGCCCGTCTTGTGCGGCGACGCATGGGCGGGGATAAAAATCACGCGATCCAAACCGAGTTCCTCCCGCGCCGCGCGGGCCAGGATGAGATGGCCGTGGTGGATGGGGTCGAAACTTCCGCCGAGGATTCCGGTGCGCATGAGTGAACTCCAGTCTTACACGAATTGTGGAATTTTCATTCTTTTACCCGCGGTCGGTAGGGGCGGCTGGCTCAGCCGCCCGCTTGCTATGCATGGAAAGTCAGCGGTCCGCTGAGGCCAGCGGACCCTACCGGGCGAATTGCTCAGCCCAAGCGGGGGAGCGATGATCCGCCGCCCAGTTGGAGAGGCAGTCCGAGCACATGGCGGCGTAGCAGATCGAGCGCGGCCGAGGTGGTCATGTATTTGAAAGTCGGGCGATCGAGCGGAAAGTAGCAACGGCGCACCGTGGTCGGCGCATCTTCGGCGGCGAGGGCGATGAAGACCGTGCCGACCGGCTTTTCCGCGGATCCGCCTCCGGGACCGGCGATGCCGGTCGTCGACAGCGCGTAGTTTGTTCCCGCTTTGCGGCGCGCGCCTTCGGCCATAGCCGCGGCCACCGGTTCGCTCACCGCGCCGTGAGCTGCGATGAGATTGGCGGGAACGCCAATGGCATTCTCTTTGGTTTCATTCGCGTAGGTGACATAGCCGGCGAGGAAAACTTCCGAGGCGCCGGGGACATCGGTGATGCGGTCGGAGAGAGCGCCGCCGGTGCAGGACTCGGCCACGGCGAGCGACAGGCGCTTTTCGCGGAGCAGCCCGACGACCGCTTCCTCCAGCGTGCTCCCGTGCGAATAAATCCACTCGCCCAAGAGATCGCGAATCTCCGGTTCGACTGCCTCGATCGTTTCCTTGCCTCCGATGAGCCGGAAGTCGACTTCCGAGGGGCGCGCGCAATAACCGACCTCGAGATCGCCGCGCGCCTCGAGTTTTTCGCCGATTTTTTCCTCCACTTGGCTTTCGCCGATGCCGGTCAGGCGGTAGATGCGGCGCTCGCGTTGCGCGGCGCCGGGCAGCGCGGCCTTCAAGCGCGCCAGAACGTGGTCGCGCACCATGGGCTGCAATTCGCGCGGCGGTCCGGGCAAGAGCACGAGATGTCGTGCGCGCCGCGAACCGAGCACGGTGGGCGGAAAATAAAGTCCGGGCGCCGTGCCGTTCGGGTTGGGCAGCGCGTCCGCGCCGACCGGGACCATGGCTTGCCGCGCCACGCGTTCGGCCATGGGCAATCCGCGACGGGCGAAGCGTTCGCGGATCGCATCGGAGATCGTTTTGTCTTCGACGAGGGGAAGTCCGAGCAATTCGGCCGCGGCTTCGCGCGTGATGTCGTCGGTGGTCGGACCGAGTCCGCCGGTGCAAATGACGAGGTCGGCACGATCGAGCGCCGCGTCGAGCGCCCCGCGAATGTCGGGGCCGTCGGGCACGCAGACTTGGCGCGCGACGGTCACACCGAGCGGCGCGAGTTCACCGGCCAGCCAGCCAAGGTGCGTGTTTTGCACCAAGCCGAGGAGCAACTCGGAGCCGGTGTTGATGACCTCGGCCTGCATCAGCTGCGGCAGAGAAGGTGGCTCCAGAGTTTGACGCGGGCGTAGAGGGAGGTCTTGCCCTGACGATGATAAACGTAGAGGAGGTTGGCCAAGATGCGCGTGAGCATCTGCCGGGCACCCGCCGCGGCGAGATGCCAGTCCTCCAGCTTTTGGTTCTGACGGCGGAGGATTTCCTCGCAATCGCGGCGCGCGAGGACGCGGCCTTGGTGGAAAGGATCGAAAAGAACCGCGCCGTGCCGCGCGAGGAAGTGTCCCGGCAAGTTGACCCCGTCGATCGTCACGCCCGCGCGCAGGCCGACGAGGATGTAGACCAAGGTCAGACTGATCGGAATTCCTTTGCGCGAGTCGAGCACGCAGGGCAGGAGCGAGTTGCGCTCGTTGTAGTAATCGTCGGTGTTGCCGGAAAAAACGAGTTCGCTGGCCAGAAAATCGGTCATGATTTCAACGCGATGGCGGTCGCCGGAGGCGCGACGCAGACGGCGTTTCAATTCCGCGCCCCATGCATCGATACGTTGCCGGTAGGAGGCCGCCTCGAAACCGCGGAGCAGCGCGGCGGAAAGCAACCAGTTGGCCTCTTCGAGATCCGACCCGTCGCCGAAAACCGGGCAAAGATCCTCGAATTTTTCCAACGCCTCCCGCTGCACCACTTCGTGCACGACATCGCGGGCGTGCAGCGCGGCGAGGGGATTGTCGCAGAGTGCCAAATCGCGCAGATCTTCCAATGCGGCGCTGCCTTCCTCGGCCAGGCGTTCCTTTACCATGCGCACCGTCTGCTCGTCGTCATCGGCGAGCAACCGCACTAAAGCGTCCTTTTGCGGGTGCATGATCTCTGGCGAATTAAGCCCTTTCCCGCGCGAAGGCAAGCCGCCCTGCTTCTGCCTGCTTGAGTCCGACCCGAACCTCGTCCATCTTGTCGCCTCATGAAAAAGACGGGCTGCGCGTTGCTTTTCCTCTTCCTCGCCTTGTGCGCGAGCGTCTTTTTCAACCTCGTGCTCGTCGCGCTGCTCGGGGCCGGCGAGGCGCAAAGTATGACCACGTCTGGTTGGCGCTCGCAAATGCAGGAAATCACCATCGAGGATGGCAAGCATGGCGCGGGCAAGATCGCCGTTATTCCCGTGCAGGGAATCATCCACACCGCGGAACAGGCCGAGTGGGGCACCTCGATGGTCGATGATATCAAAAAAGCCCTGCGCGCCGCGGCGGAGGACAATGACGTCAAGGCTGTGGTCTTGGCCGTCGATTCTCCGGGAGGCGAGGTGACGGCTTCGGACATCATTTACAACGAAGTCCTCAAGGTCCGCACCAAGAAGCCCGTCGTCGTCTCCATGAGTTCGCTCGGCGCCTCGGGGGCTTATTATCTCGCCTGCGGTTCGGACTGGATTGTGGCCAATCCGACCACCTTCACCGGCAGTATCGGTGTCATTATCCAGTCGCTCAATTACGAGCAACTCTTCGACAAAGTCGGACTCGATGCCCTTGTTTTCAAAAGCGGCAAATTCAAAGACATGCTGAGCGGTTCGCGTCCGATCACGCCCGACGAGCAAGCCTACGTCGAGGGCATGGTGCAGCAGGTTTACGGACGCTTCCTCGACATCGTGGCCAACGCCCGCAAGTTGCCCGCCGGCGAATTGCGCGACGGGTTGGCCGACGGACGCATCCTCACCGGCAAGGATGCGCAGGAAGCCGGCTTGGTCGACCAACTCGGTTACATCGAGGATGCCTACTTCAAAGCACGCGAGTTGGCCGGTGCGCCCGATGCCGGTGTCTTCCGCTACGAGCCCGGCATCAACTTCGGCCGCGTTCTGCGTCTGCTCGGCGCGAAGTCGCCATCGAAGGTCGAGGTGCAACTCGGCGCGATGCCCTCTTTCCGCATGGAGCCGGGCCGCATTTATCTGCTCCCCGAGTTCTACGCGTGGTAAGCGGATCCCTTGCCTGGTTGGCGCTGGCCGCCCTGGTTGTTCTCACCGCGGCAGGGCTGCGGTTTTATTTGCCGCTCGCCTGGCGCGTCTTCGTGCGTAGCGAGGGTGCGGTCGCAACATCCTGGATCGGCAGGGCCGATGCGGCAGTCGCTCTTGTTCTCGTGCTTTGGTTCGCCTCTCTCGGCCATGACGCGCTCACCTCGGAAGGCGATCGGTCCATCGAGTTCCGCCACATTATAGGCGGGGCCATGACCTACGCTTCGGTCGTCGTTTTTCTCCTCGGCATCCTTGTTTATCGCGGTATTTCCCTCCTGCGGACCTTCGGATGGGATGCGCTGAGTTTCGGCAGCGCGTTGGGACGCGCGTTGGTCTGTCTTCTTGCCGCCTATCCGCTGCTTATGCTCGTGCAGGCTATGGTCTTCGGAGTTTCGGGAGGCAATGTCTCTTCGCAAGACGTGGTCGAATTCCTGCAGGCTGCGGAGTCGCCCCGCGACCGCATGGCTGTTCTGGCCATGGCCATCATCGTCGCGCCTTTGGCCGAGGAATTTATCTTTCGAGGATACCTCTATCCCGTCGGGAAAAAGTATCTCGGGCCCTTCCTTTCCGCATTGGTCACCGCCGCACTCTTTGCCGTCCTGCACGGACACATGGCCTCGCTTCCCGCCCTTTTCACCCTCGCGCTTTGTCTCACGCTTTCCTACGAAAAATCCGGCTCGCTCCTTGTCCCCACGATCATGCACGCGGTCTTCAACGCAGTATCTGTGATCGGTATTCTTTACCTGATGTGAACCACCATAGCGAAGATGCCATCGTTGCCCGGTTGCGCGCCGCCCTGCGCCGCGGCCGCGCCGTGGCGGGTATTGGTGACGATTGCGCCGCGGTGGAGGCTCCGCGCGGCAAGTTGCTCCTGCTCAAAACCGATTGCGTCGTGGAGAAACGCCACTTTCGCGCGGACGCGCCCGCGATGGCGGTCGGATGGAAGGCGGCCTGCCGTGCGGTCAGCGATATCGCCGCGTGCGGTGGGGAACCGCAGCACGCACTCATCACCTGCGTCTTGCGCGACAAGCAGACCGGTCGTTGGCTGGATGGACTTTACCGCGGCATCGAGAAAGCCGGGCGCGAATTCGGCTTCCATGTCGTCGGCGGGGAGTTGGCCCGCACCGTCGGACCGGCCGTGGTCAACGTGGCCATGACCGGCACCGTCGCACGGCGCGAATTTGTTCCGCGCGGCGGAGGGCGGGTTGGCGATACTCTTTATGTCACCGGGGCGCTCGGAGGATCTTTGCGCTCCGGATGGCATTTGCGGTTTCGTCCGCGTTTGGACGAAGCGCGTTGGCTGGCGAAAACAGTCCGTCCCTCGGCCATGATGGATCTGAGCGACGGACTGACTGCCGACCTACCGCGCCTGGCCGCAGCGAGCAGAACGGGATTTGTCATCGAGCCCGAGGCGATTCCGCGGCGTCGCGGTGCATCGCTTCGCGCGGCCCTGTCGGATGGCGAGGACTTCGAGTTGCTCTTTGCCGTGCCCAAGGCGAAGGCCGCGCACTTGGAGAGAGAGTGGAAGCGCAAATTTTCCGCGTTGCGTTTGACCCGCATCGGCCATCTGGCCGAGCACGGCATTGCAGAGGGTCTGGCTGCGGTCCGCGGATACGACCATTTTGCGCGCGGATGAAACCCGAAGCCTTCATCTTCGACATCGGCAATGTGCTGGTGACTTTCGATTTCTCCCGCGCGGCGGGCGCGTTGTCCGCACTGGGTGCGGACCTTACCGACCGTGCTGCCATGGAGCACTTGGCCGCGCGCTATGAAAGGGGGGAAGTCGACCGGTCCGATTTTCTGGCCCAACTGCGTGTCCTGCTTCGCCACACCGCGGACGATGCCGCTGTAGCGCGTGCATGGCAGGAAATCTTCGAGCCGAATCTTCCCATGTGGGAGCTGGTCGACAAATTGCACGCGGAATATCCGCTCTACTTGCTCTCCAACACCAACTGCCTGCATCACGACTATTTGCTGCGCGAATACGCGATCTTTGAAAAGTTTGCCGATGGCGTTTTTTCCTACCGTGCAAAGCTGGCCAAGCCGGAGCGCGAAATTTTCGAAGTGGCCATCCGGCAATTCGGCGTCGGTCCGCGTTCCACGATTTATCTCGACGACCTGACGGCCAACGTCGAGGCCGCGCGGGGCGCTGGCCTGCGCGCCTTCCGCTACGATCCCGACGCCCACGGCGATCTGCTTTCCACGCTGCGCGCCGAGGGCGTGCAATGCGTTTGACTTGCCGGGTCGCGGATTTAGCCTCTCGCCCAGTGAAAGAGACGTTCGCCCAGTTGCAGGAAATCTACAACCGCCCGTTCTTCGACCTCATCGCCGAGGCGCGCGGCATCCATAAAAAGCATTGGCCCGGCCGCGAGGTACAGCTCTGCACGCTGCTTAGCATCAAGACCGGCGCCTGCAGCGAGGACTGCGGCTATTGTTCGCAGAGCGCGCACCACAACACGGGACTCAAGCCCGAGCCCTTGATGACCACCGAGGAAATTCTTCCGCACGCGCACGCGGCCAAGGCGAACGGTTCAACGCGCTTTTGCATGGGCGCGGCGTGGAAGGGTGTTCGCTCGGGTGACCGTCGCTTCGAGTCCGTGCTCCAGACCGTTCGCGAGGTGAGCAAGCTCGGCATGGAGGTCTGCGTGACCCTCGGCCAACTCAATGACGACGAAGCCCGCCAACTCAAAGAGGCGGGGGTCACGGCCTACAACCATAACATCGACACGTCCCCCGAATATTACCCGCAGATCGTCACCACCCACACCTTCGACGACCGTCTCAAGACCATCGGCTCGGTGCAGCGCGCTGGCATGCAGGTTTGCTGCGGCGGCATCCTCGGGATGGGCGAATCGGTCGCTGATCGCCTCCGC
>Ga0315902_10008185_pt1 | contig 14197 bp, 14 predicted proteins | sample LakEriMetagenome_9_FD_203523 | JGI IMG/M metagenome (GOLD analysis project Ga0315902, IMG submission 203523) | Freshwater fungal communities from buoy surface, Lake Erie, Ohio, United States - Buoy 12 MA117 | ecosystem: Environmental > Aquatic > Freshwater > Lake > Lake biofilm | place: USA... | reverse complement strand
AGGACTTAGATACTTTTGAAAATCGAGCAGATCGAAAATCTTTGTAACTGCTTGATTTTATTGAGTATTCTGGCTCCCCGACCTGGACTCGAACCAGGGACCTGCGGATTAACAGTCCGTCGCTCTACCGACTGAGCTATCAGGGATCAACGAGAAATTATAGCCCCAAAAGTTTGAGCCTGCAACAAATCATGGCTAAAAAGCAATTTCAATATACCTTCAGTTCCGGCAGCGCCGCAGCGGTCCTATGCGCTTTGTGCCTTTCGAACCGACCAGTTAATTGAGCCCACGCTATTAGATGCGGCAGTGTCTAGATCGGCGGGGATTACATCTTAAAAAGTATACGTCTATCCAACACGGGTAGACGTTTTTTTTCGTCTATCGGAAAGTAAGCCAAAGTATTTGAGGTAAATGTGCTGAGGTACCGCATCAATTCGCAAAAAAATTCGGCGACTCGAGAATATCGATTGATGTGAAGAGATCTAGAATTCGATTATCAATTACTTCGAGGCGGCGTGATTGTAATTTTCTTCGCAATATATTGATCTCTGGTGATGCGTTCAAAATCAGAAGCACTATTCGGCGGTAAAAAATTATAAATATATAAACTTTTGCTTTAGCTAGATGAACCACTTAGACTGAGCCCATGTATATCAGTGCCAAAGAAATGAGGCTTTTGTCCAATGCATTCAGCCTAATGGCTGAGGGTTTGTCTTCGGCTGATATTCGAGAGCGTGTGGGCTACTGCCTTATGGATTTGTTGCAAGCTGATTTTTTTGCATCCTTTGTATGGATGGAGTCTGAGGAAAGGTTCTCAGAGGGAATCTCCATCAATATGGACCATAGCAACCTTAGCAGCTATGAGTCATATTATCAGTACCACGATCCAATCACTTTTGAACTACAAAAATGTCGTGTTCCCACTCTGGTCACACAAATCATGCCACAGCGCGAGCTAATGCAAACTGAATTCTTTAATGATTTCCTGGCACGAGACGGTCTGTATTGGGGCGTTAATGTTTATAGCTATTCTGGTGGACGCAATATCGGCGATTTGCGTATCTGGCGGAGGCATGGCAAAACAAATTTTGATCAACACACACTGAACCTACTCAGCCTGATAGAACCTGCATTTACCAAAGCGCTAGACCGAAGTACTTCCAGTCAGTTTCTCTTGCATGGTGATGCTCGCCCGGATGGTGAATTGTCCCAACGAGAGAGGGTAGTCGCTGGGCTAGTTAGCCTCGGTCTTACGGACAAGGAAATCGCCAGGCAGTTAATGATTGAGCTATCTACGGTACGAACTTACCTCAAGCGGATTTTCGTGAAACTAGGGGTCAGTCGACGCAGCGGCATAGCCGCCGCGCTGACCAAATCACATTAGTCGTCAACGATTGCTTGGAGCGGGGAGACGTCCAAACAGCACCTCAAGTGCTAGTCCTATCGAAATTAACTTGCGATCACTACCCGCCGGTCCATCTAATTCAATCCCGATTGGTAGGTTGCTGCTGTTTCCCAAAGCGATCGGCAGTTGCAAACCCGGTATGCCGGCGTTACTGCCAGGATCGGTATTTTGAATGTAGGTCAGAAAGTTACCCAAGCTGCTGGATTCTGGTGTTGCGTCCATTGCTACTTTTGGCACTGTGGGGAATACTAAAGCGTCAAGCTTTTTTTCTGAGAAGGTGTTTTGATAAAGCTTAATTAGCGCGGGGCGGCTGTTTTTCATGGCCGAATCATAGGCAGGCTTTGCGTCGACCAACGTGTTATCAGGCCCAGGTAGTTTTCTGGGAATTACCAACCCTTCATAAGTACCCTTTACATCTGGGCTGACGATATTGTTAGCTAAGTCGGTTATCGATACACCTGAATTGCTGTACTGAAGATATGTCACCATATCATCATAAGCTTCATATAGTGCTACTGGAAATCCGATTTGTCCGTTGAGATCGGATAAACCTGGTAAATCGACGTCAATAATTTTGACTCCGGAAGCTCTCATCTTCTCTAATGCTTTTTCAAACGCGGCTTTTGTGTCTGAATCTAAATTAGCCAACGTTGGTGAAAAAATTCCAAGCCGCAAAGATGATAACTGTGCCGGCTGTGCGACTGGTCCACCTGCAATTACCCTATCAAGTAATTCAACATCGACCATACTGCTGGCCATTGGACCTGCGGTATCTCGCGTATGCGAAATTGGTGCAATACCCTTTTGAGAATATCGCCCGATTGTAGGCCTGAGCGATGCGCAACCGTTCAGGGCACAAGGAACGCGTACTGAACCGCCGGTGTCTGTGCCCAGACCGGCGGGCGCGATTCGTGCGCCCAATGCGGCAGCGGTCCCTGAAGATGAACCGCCAGCGATTTTGCTACTGTTATATGCGTTACGCACACCTTGAGCAGGACCGATTGTGTAGCTTGGGTTGAATCCTGAAACGCCGAACGCTAGCTCATGCATGTTTGTTTTTCCAATAATTATTGCGCCAGCAGCACGTAGTTTTGCCACAACAGGAGCATCTACTTTTGGAATAAAGTTTTTCAAGGCGGGTGTACCTGCGGTACTAGGCAGGCCAGCTACTTCTATGTTGTCTTTAATTACGATTGGAACGCCTTCCAATGGTCGGCACCGGCTGCCACCTTTACGTGCAGCATCAGCCTGCTTAGCCGCGATTAATGCGCCATTTTCATCGAGTGTAATAAATGCATTAAGGTCAGCCGCAGATTTTGCTCGGCGAAGCGATTCACCCACCATAGACTGGCTACTCAGTTTGCCATTACAAAAGTCAGAGGCAGCTTTTGTTGCAGTCAAGCTGTCGAAATCATTGCTGATGTTCTGTGCATTTACCACTGGTGCTGTTATTAGTACCGTTAAAAAAATAGCTCCCAGTTTTGATGCAGGCCTTGGTAGATTAATCATGTGTTTCACGATTTTCCTCCTTGAAATGGTTTGGACCTACATCGGTCCATTGGCTATTTTGGGAGAAAGGTGGGCTAAGGTATGTCCTCATTTTTGAGGACATTCAGCGTGGTAGCCAGCGCACGCCGGTTTTTCTAAAGTGAATGCTGAATTTGGGACTTTGATATTGGCCGTAAGGGCAATGGCTGACAGCATTTCAGCGAGGGAGGTTGGAAATTAGTTTGAATGTTGCGAGGCTGTGCTGGTAGAAAGTGATTTCGGACATAAAGTCCGAATTTTATTAAAATATTAACTAATTACAGAGTAATCGTGAAATAACCGTGTAATTGCAAGTTTAATGATAACTCCTTTGTAACGCGCTGATTACAAAAGTTTTTTTTGTTCGGTTCTGGTGGATTTTCGTGCTTCTGCGGAGTTAACAGTCCGTCGCTCTACCGACTGAGCTATCAGGGAATAGGGTCGAGGGTATGCCCCGTTTCCTGCCGCTTGTCAAATTGTGCAACATTTAACAAGCTGATACCAGTTGAGATCAAAGTACTTTGGCGATCGCGTCCACGACTCGGTCGATGTTGCGGGAGTTTAGGGCTGCTACGCAAATCCTTCCAGTGTCCACGGCGTAGATGGAGAACTCGTTCTTGAGCCGCTCGACCTGGGACTTGCTCAGTCCCGAGTAAGAAAACATGCCACGCTGGCGAACGACAAAGTCAAAGTCATGGCCAGGTGCCTTGGACTTGAGTTTATCCACCATGGCCTGTCGCATGGCCTTGATGCGTACGCGCATGCCGGCCAACTCTTCTTCCCATAGCTGACGCAACTCGGGGGTGGCGAGGGCAGTGGCGACGACCTGACCGCCGTGCATTGGTGGGTTGGAGTAGTTGGTGCGGATCACGCGCTTGAGTTGAGACATCAGCCGAGCGGCTTCTTCGGCGCTGGCTGCGACGATCGACAGCGCACCCACGCGTTCGCCGTACAGCGAGAAAGACTTCGAGAAAGAATTCGACACGAACAGCGGGCCACCGGCGGCTGCGAACATACCCACGACCTTGCCGTCTTCAGCGATACCGTCGCCAAAGCCCTGATAGGCCATATCAAGGAAGGGCACGAGGCCGCGCTGAGTGATTACCTCGATTACCTGTTTCCACTGCTCATCGGTCAGATCGGCGCCTGTGGGATTATGGCAGCAAGCATGAAGCACTACGATTGAGCCAGCCGGTATCTTCCTCAACATATCCAGCATGCCAGCAAAATTCACACCTTTGCTCGCTGCGTCGTAGTACGGATAGTTATTGACCACAAAGCCGGCTGATTCGAACAGCGCGCGGTGGTTCTCCCAACTCGGGTCGCTGATATAGATCTGCGCATTTGGCGAGAAGCGTTTGAGAAAATCGGCGCCCAGTTTCAGCGCGCCAGTGCCACCGATGGCTTGCGCAGTAATAGCGCGCTTGGAGGTCACGACTTCGCTTCCCGCACCGAAGACCAGTTCTTGCACCGCCTTGTCATACGCCGCCAGACCTTCGATGGGCAGGTAGGTGCGCGGCGAGAGTTTTTCCATCAACAGCGCTTCTGCCTTTTGCACGCACTGGAGCAGGGGCACCTTGCCGTTGTCATCGTAGTAAACGCCGACGCCGAGGTTGGTCTTGTCAGGGTTCTGGTCAGCGTTGAAGGCTTCGGTAATGCCGAGGATGGGGTCACGGGGCGCCATCTCGATGGCGGAGAATAGGGCTGCGGATAAGGGTGCGTTCATCGTGCTACCATGAAAAGTTGCTAGAGGGCTTCGCCCGGGGCGCAAACCGCCCAAAAAACCAATAAATCAAGCGAATTTGCGAAACCCTGAATTTTACCAAAGGTCATATTCTGATGGCTGAATTATCCGAAGTTGGAAGCCCTCTGGACGAATCGAAATTCGTGACCTTCCCCGACTCGCCTTTCCGGCTGTACCAGCCATTCCTGCCTGCCGGCGACCAGCCTGATGCGATCGCCAAATTGGTGGAGGGAGTGGAAGATGGCTTGTCTTTCCAGACGCTGCTGGGTGTGACGGGTTCCGGAAAAACCTTCACGATGGCCAACGTCATCGCGCGGCTTGGTCGTCCCGCGATTGTATTTGCGCCCAACAAGACGCTGGCCGCGCAGTTGTACTCCGAGTTTCGCGATTTCTTTCCGCAGAATGCGGTTGAGTATTTCGTCAGTTACTATGACTACTACCAACCCGAGGCCTACGTGCCACAGCGCGATCTGTTCATCGAGAAGGACTCGGCGATCAACGAACACATCGAACAGATGCGGCTATCCTGCACCAAATCACTGATGGAGCGGCGTGATGTGGTGATCGTGGCGACCGTGTCAGCGATCTACGGTATCGGTAATCCGAACGAATACCATCAGATGGTGCTGACCCTGCGGACTAAAGACAAGCTGTCGCAGCGTGACGTGATCGCACGCCTGATTCAGATGCAGTACACCCGCAACGAGATGGACTTTGATCGCGGTACTTTCCGAGTGCGCGGCGATACGGTTGATATCTTCCCCGCCGAGCATGCAGAGCTGGCGATACGAGTGGAATTATTTGATGACGAGATCGATAGCATTCAATTATTTGATCCGCTGACGGGCAGAGTGCGTCAGAAGATTCCTCGTTTTACTGTGTACCCCGGCTCGCACTATGTGACGCCGCGCTCCACGGTGCTGCGTGCGATAGAAAGCATCAAGCTTGAGTTGCGCGAACGGCTGGAGTTTTTCCGGAAAGAGAACAAGCTAGTGGAAGAGCAGCGGTTGGAGCAGCGCACACGGTTTGATCTGGAGATGATGCAAGAGATCGGTTTTACCAAAGGCATCGAGAATTACTCTCGGCACCTGTCCGGCGCCAAACCAGGCGAACCGCCACCCACGTTGGTCGATTATCTGCCCGAAGATGCGCTCATGTTCCTGGATGAATCCCATGTGCTGATGGGGCAGTTAAACGGAATGTATAACGGCGACCGCGCGCGCAAGACCAATCTGGTGGATTATGGCTTTCGTTTGCCGTCGGCACTGGACAATCGGCCGCTGCGGTTCGATGAATTCGAATCCAAGATGCGGCAAACCGTATTTGTATCTGCTACCCCTGCAGATTATGAGAGCAAGCGTTCTTCGCAAGTAGTCGAGCAGGTCGTGCGCCCTACCGGTCTGGTCGATCCTCAAGTCATCGTGCGGCCAGCGAGTACTCAGGTCGATGACCTGATGAATGAAATCGCGGATCGTGTCGCCAAGAATGAGCGCGTGCTGGTGACGACACTCACCAAGCGGATGGCGGAGCAGCTGACCGAATATCTGAGCGATAACGGCGTGGCTGTGCGCTACCTGCACAGTGATATTGATACCGTCGAGCGGGTAGAGATCATTCGCGACCTACGACTGGGCACGTTTGACGTGCTGGTCGGCATTAACTTGTTACGCGAAGGTCTGGATATCCCTGAAGTGTCACTGGTAGCGATACTGGATGCCGATAAAGAAGGATTTCTGCGCTCTGAGCGCAGCTTGATTCAAACGATTGGCCGGGCAGCGCGGAACATCAATGGCACAGCGATCCTGTATGCCGACAAGATGACGGATTCGATGAAGCGCGCGATCGGCGAGACCGAGCGCCGCCGGGCGAAGCAGGTCACGTTCAATGAAGAAAACAATATCACGCCGGTTGGCGTGAAAAAGCAGATTCGCGAAATGATCGATGGTGTTTACAAGATCGATGAGGCGCGCGAAGAGCTGATGGCGGCCCAAGAGCAGGCCAAATATGAGGCGATGAGCGAGAAGCAAGTCGCGAAAGAAATCAAGCGACTTGAGAAGCTGATGTTCGAACACTCGAAAAATCTGGAGTTTGAAAAAGCGGCACAGGTGCGCGATCAACTGCATCTGCTGAAAGAGCAGTTGTTTGGTGCGCCGGGCGAGGATAATGTGGTGTCGATCACGGGTCAGTAAAAAGAGCGGGAGATTTCCCGCTCTTTTGCTTTGCGCTGCTTGCAGCTCATGCATGGTCATCCGCGTTCACGGGTAGATCATTTGCTGCCCTGTCCCCGATCTGCATCACGATAAAATGACAGCTTTTGTGTTCATCGCATGATTCCCGCTCTATTCAACGGCGCTATTGAGCGATCGGATGCTTCGTGGCCTCCGGTCCTGATCAAAGGTCTGGAAGCGGTGAGCGCTGCCGACCCAGCGTATCTGCCGGCACTGGCAAACGACAATTTTCTTCCGACGCAGGGGCGACTCTTCGCCGCCTTCGCTCAGCCATTGGAGGAAGTTCGCTACGTGCTGGTGGGTGAGGGCCCTTATCCCCGAGAAGAGAGCGCAACAGGCGTGTGCTTCATGGATGGCGCGGTGCGCGAACTGTGGTCAACGCAGGGTCTGTCCAAGCCGGTGAACCGCGCGACCTCGCTGCGCAATTTCATGAAGATGCTGATGGTGGCCGATGGCTTGCTGGCACCTGAGCAGACCACGGGCGAAGCGGTCGCTCGAGTCGCCGTCAAAGCGCTGTTGCCGGGCTCGGGTTTTATCCAGACCTTGCCTGATCTGCAGAGCAAGCTCGTCGGACAGGGTTTCTTGCTATTAAATGCGGCGCTGGTGTTTCGCGCCCATGTGCCGCCGGTCAAGGAGGCCAAGGCCTGGCGGCCGTTTCTGGAAATCGTGCTGGAGGCCCTCGCCAGTCGGCCCGGTCAGCCCGCGCCTACGCTGGTTCTTTGGGGAAAAATCGCGCAATGGCTAGAGGGTTTGCCCGCATTGTCGGCCTTTCCGAAGGCGGTGGCCGAGCATCCCTACAATCTCTCCTTCATCCAAAACCCTGATATGCAGCGGCTTTTCGGGGCGATGCACCTACTCCGGGCAAAGTAATTGCCATTGGCGCAAGTAGGCAAATAGTTCCGCGATAATTCAATACCTGACAATTCCAGTCAGCTTTGGTATACTCGACCAAATCGTTCGGGATTCCTTCTCCGGGGCTTCTGAATCTTTCCCGCAATAACGCTTCGTTTTCTGGAGGAAGCCAATGCGCCTCACCACCAAAGGTCGTTTTGCAGTTACCGCGATGATTGATCTGGCCATGCGTCAGCATTCTGGCCCGGTCACGCTGGCTGGCATCAGCCAGCGGCAGGAGATCTCGCTGTCTTATCTTGAACAATTGTTCGGCAAGCTGCGCCGCCACGAGATTGTGGAGTCGGTGCGCGGTCCGGGCGGCGGTTACAACCTCGCACGTCGCCCTGAGGACATCACCGTGGCTGACATCATTATTGCCGTTGATGAACCGCTGGACGCGACGCAATGCGGCGGCAAGCAAAATTGCCATAGCGATGGCGAATCGCACGGCACGCGCTGCATGACGCACGACCTGTGGGCGACGCTGAACGCGAAGATGGTCGACTATCTGGATTCGGTCTCTTTGAAGGATCTGGTCGATCAGCAAAAGAACAAGCCTGTCGAGCAGAAGCCCGTGGTGGTGATGCAGCGCTCGCATCAGGCTGCATGAATAAAGAAATACCGAAGCCGTATCGAATGAACGGAGTAAAGCAATGAACGCACCGCTGGCAAAATCCCTGATGGACACCATCCGGGCGCCACATTTTCCGATTTATCTGGACTACTCGGCGACCACGCCGGTCGATCCGCGTGTGGCGGACAAGATGATTCCTTACCTGCGCGAGCAGTTTGGTAACCCTGCATCGCGCAGCCACATGTATGGCTGGGAAGCAGAAAAAGCGGTGGAAGAGGCGCGCGGCCATGTCGCGGCGCTGGTGAATGCCGATCCGCGCGAGATCATCTGGACCTCGGGCGCGACCGAGGGTAATAACCTGGCGATCAAGGGTGCTGCGCATTTCTACAAGACCAAGGGCAAGCACATCATCACCGTCAAGACCGAGCACAAGGCGGTGCTAGATACGGTGCGTGAGCTGGAGCGTCAGGGTTTCGAGGCCACCTACCTTGAGCCTGGCGCGAATGGACTGATCACGATCGAGCAGCTGGAAGCTGCAATCCGACCGGACACGATTCTGGTATCGGTGATGTGGGTGAACAACGAGATCGGCGTCATCCAGCCCATTGATGCGATTGGCGAGCTGTGCCGTAGCAAAGGGATTATTTTTCATTCCGATGCCGCGCAGGCGACTGGCAAGACACCTATCGATCTGGAAAAGACCAAGGTGGATCTGGTGACCTTCACCGCACACAAGACCTATGGTCCCAAAGGTGTGGGCGCCATGTATGTTCGTCGCAAACCGCGTGTGCGTATCGAGGCGCAAATGCATGGTGGTGGTCATGAGCGTGGGTTGCGCTCGGGCACACTGGCTACCCATCAGATCGTTGGCATGGGCGAGGCTTTCCGTATCGCGAAAGAAGAGATGGCGACTGAAGTTCCGCGCATGCAGGCATTGCGGGACCGTCTGGCCAAAGGACTGAACGATATCGAAGAGGTCTACATCAACGGCGACATGGCACACCGCGTGCCGCACAACCTGAACGTGAGTTTCAATTATGTCGAGGGCGAGTCGCTGATCATGGCGATCAAGGATATTGCTGTGTCATCGGGTTCGGCCTGTACCTCGGCCAGTCTGGAGCCTTCGTACGTGCTGCGCGCGCTGGGCCGCAGCGATGAACTCGCGCACAGCTCGATCCGCTTCACTTTTGGCCGTTTTACGACCGAGGAAGACGTCGATTTCACGATCGACCTGATCAAGAAAAAGGTCCAGAAGCTGCGCGATCTGTCGCCGCTCTGGGATATGTACAAGGAAGGTATCGACATCAACTCGATCCAATGGGCAGCACACTAAGCAAGGAGCATCATCATGGCTTATTCGGACAAAGTACTCGATCACTACGAAAATCCCCGCAATGTGGGCGCGTTTGACAAGGGCGATGACACCATTGGCACCGGCATGGTCGGTGCGCCTGCCTGCGGCGATGTGATGAAATTGCAGATCAAGGTTGGCGAGAATGGCGTGATCGAAGACGCCAAATTCAAGACCTATGGTTGCGGCTCGGCCATTGCGTCGTCCTCGCTGGTGACGGAATGGGTCAAGGGCAAGACGCTGGATCAGGCGCTGTCGATCAAGAATACGCAGATCGCTGAAGAGCTTGCGCTGCCGCCAGTGAAGATTCATTGCTCGATTCTGGCCGAAGATGCCATCAAGGCCGCAGTAGCCGACTACAAGGCGCGCCACGATGGCGAGGACAAGCACGCAGCCTGACGGAGCAAGTGATGGCAATCACCCTGACAGAAAAAGCGGCGAAACATGTGTCGCGCTACATCGAAAAGCGTGGCAAAGGCATCGGCCTGCGCTTCGGTGTACGTACCACGGGCTGTTCCGGGCTGGCGTACAAGCTCGAGTATGTGGATGAAAGCGCAAATGAAGATCAGGTGTTCGAGTCGCATGGCATCAAAGTATTCGTAGACCCGAAGAGCCTGCCGTATATTGATGGCACCGAGCTGGATTTTGCGCGCGAGGGTTTGAATGAAGGCTTCAAGTTCTACAATCCGAATGTGAAGGATGAATGCGGCTGCGGAGAAAGCTTCCGTATCTGAGCCGACCGCAGCAACCACCACCAAGCCTGTTGTTGATGACAGGCTTTTGTTTTTGAAACATGGACAATCATTTTGCGCTGTTCCAGATGCCAGTGGGTTTCGATATCGATATCGGACAGCTGGATGCGGCTTTCCGGGAGCTGCAGGGCAGGGTGCATCCGGATCGATTTGTCTCAGCGTCTGACGCCGAGAAACGGGTGGCCATGCAATGGGCAACGCGTGCGAATGAGGCTTACCAGACACTGAAGCACCCGCTGAAACGCGCTGCTTATCTCTGCGAGCTGCACGGCGTGGATCTGGGTATTGAGTCGAACACGGCCATGCCGTCGGCTTTTTTGATGCAGCAGATGGAATGGCGCGAGGCGCTGGATGAAGCTCGCGATGCGAGGGATGTCGGCGCACTGGAAGTATTGGAGCGCGAGCTGGCAGGAGTCCGCCGCGAACGGCTGGCACAGCTCAGTGAGCTCTTCCGTTCAGAAAGTTATCAAGAGGCAGGTGCACAGGTCCGACAGTTGATGTTCCTGGAAAAATTTGGCGAAGATGTTGGCCGGGTATTCGAGGCGATCGAAGCCTGAGGCGTCCCATCCGGACACAGAGACAAGAAAGTATTCAAGCACGATGGCACTGCTGCAAATTTCCGAACCGGGTATGTCCACCGCCCCTCACCAGCACCGGCTGGCGGTAGGGATCGATCTCGGTACGACCAATTCGCTGGTAGCCACCGTGCGACATGGGATACCCGAGGTCTTGAATGACGAAGACGGACACCCGCTGCTACCGTCGATTGTGCGCTATCTGCCGACTGGCTACGCAAACATTGGCTACAAAGCCAAGGCCGCACAAATCAGCGACCCGAAGAACACGATTGTTTCGGTCAAGCGTTTCATGGGACGCGGGCTGAAAGATATCGCCTACGTAGAAAACCTTCCTTACGATTTCGTCGATGCGCCCGGCATGGTGCAGCTGAAGACCGTCGCCGGCGTAAAGAGCCCGGTGGAGGTATCGGCAGAGATTCTGGCCACGCTGCGCCAGCGTGCCGAGGATGCGCTCGGCGACGAACTGGTGGGTGCGGTGATCACCGTGCCTGCGTATTTCGATGATGCGCAGCGGCAGGCGACCAAGGATGCGGCCAGACTGGCCGGGCTGAATGTACTGCGCCTGCTGAATGAGCCCACTGCGGCAGCTATCGCGTATGGACTGGATCATGGTTCGCAAGGTATTTATGCGGTCTACGATCTGGGAGGCGGCACGTTCGACATTTCCATTCTCAAGTTGTCCAAGGGAGTGTTCGAGGTGCTTTCTACTGGCGGAGATTCGGCGCTGGGCGGCGATGATTTTGATCACCGCCTGTTCTGCTGGATCATCGAGCAGGCCAATCTGGCGCCGCTGTCGGATGAGGATACGCGCACGCTGATGGTCAAGGCGCGCGAAGCAAAAGAGATTTTGTCTACGCAAAGCGAGACACATATCGATGCGGTGCTGAATTCCGGCGAAGAGGTGAGGCTGACCCTGACCGAGACTGAATTCGCAGCCATGACGCAGCATCTGATCAGCAAGACCATCACCGCCTGCCGCAAGGCGATGCGCGATGCCAGCCTGACTCCGGATGATATCGATGGCGTCGTGCTGGTCGGCGGCGCAACGCGTATGCCGCATGCGCGCAAGGCGGTCGGGGATTATTTCCAGACGCTGCCACTGGCAAACATTGACCCCGACAAAGTCGTCGCGCTCGGCGCCGCCGTGCAGGCGAATCTGCTCGCAGGTAATCGTCCTCCCGGTGATGATTGGCTGCTGCTGGATGTGATTCCACTGTCGCTGGGCATCGAGACGATGGGTGGACTGGTCGAGAAAGTCATTCCGCGCAATTCCACCATCCCTTGTGCGCGTGCGCAGGAATTCACCACGTTCAAGGATGGTCAGACTGCCATGGCCGTGCATGTGGTGCAGGGCGAGCGTGAGATCGTCTCTGATTGCCGCTCGCTGGCACGGTTTGAATTGCGCGGCATACCACCGATGGCCGCAGGGGCGGCAAGGATTCGTGTGACATATCAGGTGGATGCCGATGGCTTGCTGTCGGTGTCGGCGCGGGAGACGCATTCTGGTGTGGAGGCATCGATCGTAGTCAAGCCTTCGTACGGGCTGGGTGATGACGACATTGCTCGCATGCTGCAAGACTCTTATCAGTCCGCTGAAGACGACATGAAGCAGCGCGCGCTGCGCGAAGAGCAGGTGGAGGCAGAACGCCTCTTGCTGGCCATTGGCTCGGCGCTGGCGCAAGATGCCGACTTGCTGTCAACGCAAGAGCGCGCAGACATTGAAAGCCTGATCGCAAGCTTGCGCGAATTGGAGAAGGGCAGCGACCATCAGGCGATCAAGTCGGCGGTGGATGCGCTGGCGCATGGCACCGAGGATTTTGCGGCGCGCCGCATGGATCGCAGCGTGCGAGCCGCACTGACAGGCAAGAAGCTCGATGAAGTGGCCTGAAAGGCCGAAAGCAGAGATCAACAGTAAAGGATAGTCGTGCCCCAGATCGTTGTACTTCCCCATGAAATACTGTGCCCCGAGGGCGCCGTGTTTGACGCTGCCACGGGTACCACGGTGTGCGATGCGCTTCTCGCGCAAGAGATCGAGATCGAGCATGCCTGCGAAAAATCCTGCGCCTGTACTACCTGCCATGTGGTGGTGCGCGAGGGTTTTGACTCGCTCAACGAGGCCGAGGAAAGGGAAGAAGATCTGCTCGACATGGCCTGGGGCCTGGAGGCGACTTCGCGTCTCTCCTGTCAGGCGGTCATCGGTACTGAAGACTTGGTGGTCGAGATTCCCAAGTACACGATTAACCATGCGCGTGAGAATCACTGATGAAATGGACCGATACTCTGCAGATTGCCGAAGCGTTGTACGACAAGCACCCTGATATTGATCCGCTGTCGGTGCGTTTCACCGATCTGCATCGGTGGGTGACTGAGTTGGAAGGCTTCAATGATGATCCCGCCCGCTCGGGCGAGAAGATCCTTGAAGCGATTCAAATGGCCTGGATTGATGAGGCGCGATAGCGCCGCCCCTGCACCGCCAGTCTAGCGGTGCTTATCCATGAGTGTCGGTGTTTGCAGCGCCTTGTACGGATAACCCCAGACATGTTCGCCAATGGCCAGTGCCAATCCCACGGCCAGCACGAAGAGTGCACAACTGACGGCCACCACCGCCAGACCTTCATTGATCTCGATGAACGGCTCGGCTTCTTGTTCCTCGGAAAGTTTGTCGTTGTTCGGATCCATTGCTCCTCCTGATACCGGGTCGGTGATTGCCCTCAGAGGAGTTGTATCTCGGACTGACATAAAAAAGTTAATGTTTTGACAGCTTTTTGATGTTGCTCAATCGTGCGGTGAATGCGTGGTCTGTGCGTGGTCTGTGCGTGGTGAGCCCGTATGACGCCACGTTGATCACTCAGTGCGCTGGACGCTTTGTCGATCCGCACCTTCCCTACAGGCAAGCAGATTAGTTGCGGGTCTCTGCGGTAGACACCCAAGCTTCACCTTGCATCAGGTCGGTGTGTTAGTGCCTATTTGCTGAGGTGACAGCATGTGTCCCAGGGCGGCACCGCTGATGGTGCCGACTACGCCCAGGCAGATGCTCACCGGGAGCATCCGCTTCACCATGGAGCAGGTACCAGCGTAGATCGCCAAGCCTGCGACTCGTCCGACGAGCTGCCCTCCGAGATCACGTGCCGCATGGGCTGCCGGGGC
>Ga0315902_10008184_pt1 | contig 14197 bp, 9 predicted proteins | sample LakEriMetagenome_9_FD_203523 | JGI IMG/M metagenome (GOLD analysis project Ga0315902, IMG submission 203523) | Freshwater fungal communities from buoy surface, Lake Erie, Ohio, United States - Buoy 12 MA117 | ecosystem: Environmental > Aquatic > Freshwater > Lake > Lake biofilm | place: USA... | reverse complement strand
GCGAGGGGCGCATCGCCGCCGCGGGGCTGGACGTCTTCGAAGGCGAGCCGCAGGTGCACCCCGCGCTGCTGGAACTGCCCAATGTGGTGCTGCTGCCGCACATCGGCAGCGCCACCGAGGCCACGCGCCGGCGCATGGTCGACTGCGCAGTGGACAACCTGATCGCCGCGTGCACGGGCGGCACGCCGCCCACCCCCGTCAACCCTGAGGTGCTGCCGCTGAAGCTGGCTCCCGCCTGAGGGCGGGCCCTGGCCGGCTGAGACAATCGCCGCATGCCCGAATGGATGACTGCTGCGGCGCTGGGGCTGGTGCTCCTGTGCGTGCTGGTGCTGCTGTGGCGCTCGATGCGGCCGGCCGATGACCGGGTTTTGCGGGACCTGGAGCGCCAGCAGGCAGCGCAGATCGAGCGCGTGGAGCGCGAACTGCGCGACGAGCTGGGCCGGCAGTCCCAGGCCACACGGGCCGATCTGGCCACCTTCCAGCAGATGCTGCTGGCGCAAAGCGGCGACGTGGCCCGCACCCAGAACGAGCAGATCGACAGCTTCCGCACGCAGCTGGGCGCCATGCAGCAGGGCACCGAGGCCGCGCTGGGCCGCTTTGCGCAGACCCTCAACGAGCAGCTGACGCGCCTGTCCGAGGCCAACGAGCGTCGGCTGGCCGACGTGCGCATTGCCGTGGATGCGCGCCTGACCGCGCTGCAGGAGGGCAATGAGCGCAAGCTCGAGCAGATGCGCGCCACCGTGGACGAGAAGCTGCATGCCACGCTGGAGCAGCGCCTGTCGGAGAGCTTCCGCCAGGTGGCCGAGCGCCTGGATCAGGTGCACAAGGGCCTGGGCGAGATGCAGGGCCTGGCGCGCGACGTGGGTACCCTCAACCGCGTGCTCACCAACGTGAAGACGCGCGGCGTCTTCGGCGAGGTGCAGCTCGCCGGTCTACTGGAGCAGGTGTTCACCCCCGAGCAGTACGCCACCAACCAGGCCACGGTGCCCGGCAGCAACGAGCGCGTGGAGTTCGCTATCCGCCTGCCCGGGCGCGACGCCCAGGGCTCCCCCGTATGGCTGCCCATCGACGCGAAGTTCCCGCGCGAGGACTACGAGCGGCTGCTCGACGCCCACGAGCGCGCCGATGCGCCGGGCATGGAGGCGGCGGCCAAGGCCATCGAGCAGCGGCTGCGCGCCGAGGCCCGCACGATCCGTGAGAAGTACGTGGCCCCGCCGCACACCACCGACTTCGCCATCCTCTTCCTGCCCGCCGAGGGGCTGTACGCCGAGGCCTTGCGCCGGCCGGGGCTGATGGAGTTGCTGCAGCGCGAGCACCGCGTCATGCTGGCCGGTCCAACCACCTTGCTGGCCACGCTCAACAGCCTGCAGATGGGTTTTCGCACGCTGGCACTCGAGAAGCGGTCGGCCGAGGTCTGGGAGGTGCTGGGCGCGGTAAAGACCGAGTTCGGCCGCTTCGGCGAGGTGCTGGCCAAGACGAAGAAGAAGCTGCAGGAGGCGTCCAACACGATCGACGCCGCCGAGGTGCGCACCCGCGCGATGGAGCGGCAGCTGCGCGGCGTGGAGTCGCTGCCCGAGTCGCAGGCCCAGGCCCTGCTGCCCGGTGCGGCTGAGGACGAGCCTGGCCCATTGCCTGCTGACGGCGACAAGGGTGGCTGAAGGATCGGCTGGCCCCGGGCCGCTGCGGCGCCCGCCGGCGCTGGGCGGCACGGTCCTGGTGTCTTTGGTGGTGGGCCAGCTCGGTATCCACGCGGCGATGGCGGGGCTGCGGATGGCCGCACCGCTTCAGGCCTTGCGCGAGGGCTACAGCGCCTGGGCGGTGGGGCTGCTGCTGGCCTTGTTTGCTGCAGCGCCGGTTGTCACCGCCATGCCGGCCGGCCGCCTGGCCGACCGCCACGGCTACCACCGGCCGGTCTATCTGGCCGTGGCCCTGGCGGCCGTGGGCACCCTGATGGCGGTGGCCTCGACCTTTGTCGACGGCTTCTGGCACTTCGCCTTGCTGTGTCTGGCGGCGATGGCCACCGGCACCGGCGCCAACACCGGCATGCTGGCCATCCAGCGCACCGCCGGCATGTCGGCCAGCGATCCCACCGAGCGGGTGCGCGTCTTCAGCTGGCTGGGCGTGGCGCCGTCGCTGTCCAACGTGGTCGGCCCCCTGGTGGCTGGCGTGGCCATCGACCTGGCGGGCTTTGCCGCCGCCTACTCGGCCATGGCGGTGCTGACGCTGCTGACCCTGGCCACCGCGCGCCGCGTGCCCCCTCTGGCCTCACCGGGCCGTCCGGCAGAAGGGGCGCCCGCCAGCGTGTGGAGCCTGCTGCATGCCCCCGGCATGAAGCGGCTGATGCTGGCGAACTGGCTGCTGTCGACCTCCTGGGACGTGCACACCTTTGCCGTGCCCATCATCGGCCACGAGCGGGGCTTCTCGGCCTCGACTATCGGGGCGGTGCTCGCGACCTTCACGCTCACTGTCAGCTTGGTGCGCCTGGCCATACCGGCGGTGGCCCACCGCATGCGCGAGACCACGGTGATCGGCGTGTCGATGGTCGGCACCGGGGTGCTGTTCGCCGTCTACCCGCTGGCTCAGACCCCTTGGCAGATGGCGGCGTGTGCGGCGGTGCTGGGCCTGTTCCTGGGCAGCACCCAGCCCATGATCCTGTCCACGCTGCACCACCTCACGCCCGACAACCGGCACGGGGAGTCGCTGGCCTTCCGCTCGATGGCCATCAACCTGTCGAGCACGGTGATGCCGCTTGTGTTCGGTGCGGCGGGGGTGGCCGTGGGCGCGGCCGCCCTGTTCTGGGTGGTGGGCACGGCGGTGGGGCTGGGCGGTCTCAGCGCCCGACGGCTGCCGCCGCCCAGACCGCCTAGAACCTGATGCCGCCCGGCGCTGGCGAGGGCGCGGCAGGCTCGGCGGGCGCCGGTACGGGTGCGGGAGCAGCAGCCGGCGGTGGGGCCGGTTCGGCGGCGGCAGGTGCCGGCCGGGGCGCCGCCGGCCCGGGGGTCGGGGCCTTCCATCCGGGCGGCAGTCGTGACGCCTTGGGGTAGCCCGCGGCATCCAGATAGGACTGCCAGTCGTCGGCGAAGAAACCCACCAGCGCCTGCGCGCCGACCGTGGCACCAGGCACGTTGCGCGACCCGACCACCTTCTCGTAGGCGGCCAGGTCTTCCTGCGTCGAGATCAGCTTCTCGGTGTAGGGCACGCCGCGCTGTTGCAGCAGCTGCCGAGCCGAATCGCACGGGGTGCAGGGCGTCGAGGTGTACAGGGTGACGGGGAACCGGGTGGCCGCCGCGCGCAGCTCGGTCGGCAGGCTGTCCAGCGGTGATGGGGGCGGCCCGTCGGACTTGCCCAGCGGCACCACCTTGCCCACGTTGGCCGGGGGTTGGCGGTCGGTGTAGGTCACGCTGCCGTCTGGCCCCACCACCTTGAACAAGGCGGCGGCGGGCGCGCTGGCCAGGAGGAGGGCGGTCGCGAGGAGAGTGGTCTTCATCGGCCGGGCACGGGGCTGCATCGGCTCGATTGTGCGCCGGCTGCGCTCAGGCGGCCAGCCCCAAGGCCGCGGCTGCGGTCTCGGCGGCCTGCACCGTGTTGGCCAGCAGCATCGTGATGGTCATCGGGCCCACTCCACCCGGCACGGGCGTGAGCCAGCCCGCCACCTCGGCCACACCGGGGTCGACGTCGCCGCACAGGCGACCGGCGTTGTCACGGTTGATGCCCACATCGATGACCACCGCCCCCGGCTTGACCATGCCGGCGGTCACCGTGCCGCGCCGGCCCACGGCCGCCACCAGCACATCGGCCTGTCGCGTGAAGACGGCCAGGTCGGGTGTGGCGCTGTGGCAGACGGTGACCGTGGCGTGGGCTTCCAGCAGCATCAGCGCCATGGGCTTGCCCACGGTGTTGCTGCGGCCGATGACCACCGCGTGGCGGCCGCGCAGCGGCTGGCCGGAGGCCTCGATGAGCTTCATGCAGCCGTGCGGGGTGCAAGGTCGCAGGCCGGGCAGCCCGGTCATGAGCTCGCCGGCGCACTCGGTGGAGAAGCCATCCACGTCCTTGCGCGGGTCGATGGCCGCGATCACGCGCTTGGGATCGATGTGCCGCGGCAGCGGCATCTGCACGAGGATGCCGTGTATGGACGGGTCGGCGTTGAGCTCTGCGATGCGCGCGAGCAGCGCGGGCTCGGGCATCGAGGCGTCGTGGCGCTCGAGCACGGAGTGCAGACCGTGCTCGCCACAGGCCTTCACCTTGTTGCGCACGTAGACCGCGCTTGCGGGGTCATCGCCGACCAGCAGCACGGCCAGTCCGGGTCGGTGGCCTGCGGAGGTGAGTCGGGCGGCACGCTCGCCGATCTCGCCGCGAAGCCGGCGCGACAGCGCCACACCGTCAAGAAGCTGTGCCGCCATCGAACGGCCGCCCGAGCTCAGGCCTTGGCCGGCGCGCCGAGCGCAATCTTCAGCAGATCGGCCACGGTGTTGGCGTTGAGCTTTTCCATGATGTTGGCGCGGTGCGCCTCCACCGTCTTGATGCTGATGCCCAGGTCGTCGGCGATCTGCTTGTTCAGCCGGCCGGCGACGATGCGCTCGAGCACCTGCGCCTCGCGGGTGGTCAGGCGGCCGAGCAGCGCCTCGCGGCTGACGGCTTCCTGGTGCTGGTTGAAGGCATCGCGCGCGATCTCGAGCATGCGCTCGACCAGGCCCAGAAGCTCGTCTTCCTTGAAGGGCTTCTCGATGAAGTCCATCGCGCCCTTCTTCATCGTCGTGACGGCCATGGGCACATCGCCATGCCCGGTGATGAAGACCACCGGCAGCGGGCTCTTGCGCTCGATCAGGCGGTCCTGCAGTTCCAGGCCGGTCATGCCGTCCATGCGCACGTCGGCTATCAGGCAGGCCACCTCGCGCGGGTCGAAACGGGCCAGGAAGGCCTCGGCCGACTCGAAGCACTTGACGCGGTAGTCCTTGCCTTCAAGCAGCCACTGAAGCGAGTCGCGCACGGCCTCGTCGTCATCGACCACGTAGACGGTGCCTTTCTTGGGGATCAGGCTCATGGGATCGCAGCGGTGGAGGGTGAGGGGGCGGCGCCGAGGGCCGGGGAGGCCACGGAGGTCTCCACTTGCGCAGGGCGTTCCACGGGAAGCGTGAACACGAAACGGCAGCCCACGCGAGCGCCCGCATTGTAGAGGTTCTCCGCTTTCAGCCGGCCTCGGTGCGACTCGATGATCGACCGGCACAGCGACAGTCCGATACCCAGCCCCTGGGGCTTGGTGGAGAAGAAGGCCTCGTACAGCCGGGCGATCACTTCCTCGGGAATGCCGGGGCCCGCATCGGTGACGCTGAACTCGATGAACCCCCCCTCCTCGGGCGAGTGGCGCGGCACGACGCGCAGCTCGACGTGACGGCGCGAGGGGGGCAGCTGCGCGGCATCGATGGCCTCGGCCGCGTTCTTCAGCAGGTTCATGATGACCTGCTCGATCAGGATCGGGTCGACCATCAGCGCCGGCAGGCGCTGTGCGACGTAGGTGCGGATGGCCACCTGGCGCCGCCGCACCTCGATGCCCGCCAGCTCCACCGCGTTGTCGACGATGGCCTGCGCCTCGGCCCTCTGGCGCTGCGGCTCGCTCTTCTTGACGAAGGCGCGGATGCGGTGGATGACCTGGCCTGCGCGCTCGGCCTGCTGCGCCGTCTTGCGCAGCGCGGCCACCAGATCGGCCTTGACGATGGAGCCCGACTCCACGCGCGAGACCATGCCGTTGCAGTAGTTGGTGATGGCTGTCAGGGGCTGGTTCAGCTCGTGAGCCACCGAGGAGGCCATCTCGCCCATGGTCATCAGTCGGCTGGCGTCGGCGGCACGCTCGGCCTGCTGGGCTGCCAGCTCCTCGGCACGCACGCGGGCCGTCACGTCGGTGGCGATCACCATCTGGGCGAGGCGCCCGTCGGTCCACTGCAGGTAGCGCGAGCGCACGTCGAACCACTTCTTGAGCGGCTCGACGAAGACCTCGCGCAGGTCCCCCGCGGTCTCGGTGAGTTCCTGGGTGGGCAGGCCCGACAGCTCGTCCACCTCGTCTTCGGACACGTCGTCACCCGCGGGCCGCCCGGTGAGCAGAGCATGGCCGCGCGCATCGGCGCCGAACCACAGGCGGTAGGAGCGGTTGGCGAACAGCAGGTCGCCCTGGTGCACCGAGAGCACCGACACCGAGGCGTCCAAGCCCTCCAGCACGGTGGTGAAGCGTTCGTGCGAGGCAGACAGCTGGTCGCGGATGCGCTTGGCCTCGGTGATGTTGGTCACCGAGGTCATCCATCCCGCCTGCTGCCCGTTAGCGCCGACCAACGGCGACATGTACATGCGCGCGTCGAACATCTGGCCGTCCTTGCGCATCATGCGCACCTCGATGCCGCCGGCCGGGCTGCGCCCGTGCATCTCCTGCTGCAGCAGCCGCTGGTTCTCCTCGATGCGGTCGGGCGGCCAGTAGGGGAAGGGCGGCTTGCGGCCGACGAGCTCGGACTCGGGAAAGCCGCTCATCTGGCAGAAGGCGTTGTTCACGTAGGTGATGCGGCCTTCCATGTCCAGCGCGCGCATGCCGGTGAGCAGCGAGTTCTCCATCGCACGCCGGAACTGCGTCTCCTGCACCAGGGCGCGCTGGATCTGCGCCCTGCGCCTCATGTGCCGCCAGGCGCCCAGCAGCATCCACAGCGTCAGCAGCGACAAGGCCACCACCATCCAGAACAGGGTGTTGCCGATGAATCCCGAGGACTGCCGGTAGCCCTCGCTGCGGATCACGAAGCCGTTCATCACCGGGGTCAGCGGCACGTCGTGGGCGAGCGTCAGCCGCTCGCGCGTCTGGCCGGGCATGGGCGTCACCATGCTGGCCACCGTGGCATCCGAATCGTCCACGATCGACAGGCGGTGGCGCCGGGAGATCTCGGGCAGAACGAACTGCCGCAGAAGCGCCTGCACCGAGTACTCGGCGATCAGCACCCCGGCGAACTCGCCCTGCTCGATCAGGGGCACGTGCAGCTGGAACACCGGCTCGCCCTGCGCGGTACGCATCACCCGCGAGTACACCGGCTGGCGCTTGTCGCGGGCAGCCTGGAAGGTGCGCTCGGCCTCCTGTTCAGGCCGTCCATCCGGAAGGGTCTCCGTCAGCGGCGCGGTTTGCGCGGCCGATTCGGCGGGATAGGTGGCGGCTCGGTGCGTGGCCTTTACCCGGCGGCGCTGCGTCAGCCAGGTGAGGTGGTGGATCTCGTGCCTGTCCCTTGCGATGGCAGCGGCCTGCGCGCCGAAGGCCGAGGCGTCGATCTCCTGCGTCACGAACTCGCGCGCGAGTCGGACCAGCTGCTCCTGGTTCTCCGACAGGCGCAATCCGATCTGCTGTTGGGTGATCTCGGCGTCGCGGCGTACGGACTCGATTTCGCGCGCGAGTTCCTCGTGGCGCAATGTCCAGTACGCGATGGCAATGGCCGCCAGGAACAGCAGCACCGAAGCCAGCGGCGCCAAGGTGGCCAGGCGGTCCTGGCGGGCGGGCGATTGCCTGCGCCACCAGCGCGTGAACAGGCGCCGCAGCCGGGGGGCTCGAGTGGCCTCGGGGGGGCGGGTCGTAGCCTCACGCATGCGCCGAATTATCGAAGCCCGTTCAGCGTCTGGCCTCGGTTCGAGATGAGACTCCGAAATACCGCCATATGAAACATGAAGCCACTATTTGAAATTATGGGGGGATGTGCGAAACTTCCAGCAAACACAAACCCACGGGAAACATCGCCCCACGTCACAGGAGACTGAGATGTCCGCCGCCCCCGCTCCCCTTCCCACCACCCCCGCCCAGGACCTGGACGCCCAGGAGACCCGGGAGTGGCTCGACGCTCTCACCGCCGTCATCGAGGCCGAAGGTCCTGACCGCGCGCACTTCCTTTTGGAGCAGCTGCTCGAGGAGGCCCGCCAGCACAGCGTGGACATGCCGTTCTCGGCAACCACCGGCTACGTCAACACCATCGAGCCCGACCAGGAGGAGCACAGCCCGGGCAACCTCGAGCTCGAAGGAAGGCTGCGCGCCTACATGCGCTGGAATGCCATGGCCATGGTGGTCAAGGCCAACCGGCTGGACCCGGCCGACGGCGGCGACCTGGGCGGACACATCAGCTCGTTCGCCTCCCTGGCCCACCTGTTCGCCGCGGGCTTCAACCACTTCTGGCACGCCGACGGCAACGGCCACGGGGGTGACCTGCTGTACATCCAGGGCCATAGCGCGCCGGGCATCTATGCCCGTGCCTTCCTGGAAGGCCGCCTGACCGAGGAACAGCTGCTGAACTTCCGCCAGGAGGTGGGCGGCAAGGGCTTGTCGAGCTACCCGCACCCCAAGCTGATGCCGGAGTTCTGGCAGTTCCCCACGGTCTCCATGGGCCTTGGGCCGCTCATGGCCATCTACCAGGCGCGGTTCCTGAAGTACCTGCACGCGCGGGGCATTGCCGACACCTCCAAGCGCAAGGTCTGGGTCTTCTGCGGTGACGGCGAGATGGACGAGCCCGAGAGCCTGGGTGCCATCGGCCTGGCCGCGCGCGAGAAGCTCGACAACCTCATCTTCGTCATCAACTGCAACCTGCAGCGCCTGGACGGCCCGGTGCGCGGCAACGGCAAGATCATCCAGGAGCTCGAGGGCGAGTTCCGCGGCTCGGGCTGGAACGTCATCAAGCTGATCTGGGGCAGCAATTGGGACCCGCTGCTCGCGCGCGACAAGGAAGGTGCACTGCGCAAGGTGATGCTGGACACCCTGGACGGCGACTACCAGGCCTTCAAGGCCAATGACGGCGCCTTCGTGCGCAAGCACTTCTTCGGCCGCGACCCGCGCACGCTGGAGATGGTGGCCAAGATGAGCGACGAGGACATCTTCGCGCTGCGACGCGGCGGCCACGATGCCGCCAAGGTCTACGCCGCCTTCCACCGCGCCAACAGCGTCCAGGGCCAGCCCACGGTACTGCTGGTGAAGACGGTCAAGGGCTGGGGCATGGGCAAGGCGGGCGAGGGCAAGAACACCGCCCACCAGGCCAAGAAGCTGACGGATGACGACATCCGCCATTTCCGCGACCGCTTCAACATCCCCATTCCCGACAGCGAGCTGCCGAAGATCCCCTTTTACAAGCCGGCCGACAACACGCCGGAGATGAAGTACCTGCATGAGCGCCGCAAGGCACTCGGCGGCTACCTGCCGCACCGCCGCACCAAGGCCGACGAGAGCTTCACCGTGCCCTCGATCGAGACCTTCAAGTCGGTCATGGAGCCCACGCCCGCCGGGCGCGAGATCAGCACCACCCAGGCCTACGTCCGCTTCCTCACGCAGCTGCTGCGTGACCAGGCGCTGGGCCCGCGTGTGGTCCCCATCCTGGTGGACGAGGCCCGCACCTTCGGCATGGAAGGTCTGTTCCGCCAGATCGGCATCTACAACCCCGAGGGCCAGAAGTACACGCCGGTCGACAAGGACCAGGTGATGTACTACCGCGAGGACAAGGCCGGGCAGATCCTGCAGGAGGGCATCAACGAGGCCGGCGGCATGAGCAGCTGGATCGCCGCGGCCACGTCGTACTCGACCAACAACCGCATCATGGTGCCGTTCTACATCTATTACTCGATGTTCGGCTTCCAGCGCATCGGCGACCTGGCCTGGGCCGCCGGCGACATGCAGGCGCGCGGCTTCCTGCTGGGGGGCACCTCCGGGCGCACCACGCTCAACGGCGAGGGCCTGCAGCACGAGGACGGCCACAGCCACATCCTGGCCGGCACCATTCCCAACTGCATCAGCTACGACCCGACTTTCGCACACGAGGTGGGCGTGATCCTGCACCACGGCCTGAAGCGCATGGTGGAGAAGCAGGACAACGTCTTCTACTACCTGACCCTGCTCAACGAGAACTACCCCATGCCGGGGCTGAAGGCCGGCACGGAAGAGCAGATCATCAAGGGCATGTACCTGCTGGACGAAGGCGAGGGCGCCGCCGGCGCGCCGCGCGTGAACCTGCTGGGCAGCGGCACCATCCTGCGCGAGAGCATGGAGGCGCGCAAGCTGCTGGCCGTGGACTGGGGCGTGGCGGCCAACGTCTTCAGCTGCCCGAGCTTCAACGAGCTGGCCCGCGACGGCCAGGACTGCGAGCGCTGGAACCTGCTGCATCCGACCGAGGCGGCGCGCACCCCCTTCGTCACGCAGCAGCTCGCGCCGCAAGCCGGCCCGGTGATCGCCTCCACCGACTACATGAAGAACTACGCCGAGCAGATCCGCGCCTTCATCCCCAAGGGCCGCAGCTACAAGGTGCTGGGCACCGACGGCTTCGGCCGCAGCGACTTCCGCGGCAAGCTGCGCGAGCACTTCGAGGTCAACCGCCACTACATCGTGGTGGCGGCGCTGAAGGCCCTGGCCGACGAGGGGGCGCTTGCGGCAGCCAAGGTGGCCGAGGCGATCCGCAAGTACGGTATCGCCGCCGAGAAGATCAACCCGCTGTACGCCTGAGCCGGCGCCGGCCCTGCACGCACTTCAAGGAGAACAGGACATGGCCCTGGTCGAAGTCAAGGTCCCGGACATCGGGGACTTCAAGGACGTGGCGGTGATCGAACTGCTGGTCAAGCCTGGCGACACCGTCAAGGCCGACCAGTCGCTGATCACGGTGGAAAGCGACAAGGCGTCGATGGAGATCCCGTCGTCGCACGCCGGTGTGGTCAAGGAGCTCAAGGTCGCGGTGGGCGACAAGCTCAACCAGGGCTCGCTCGTGCTGATGCTCGAGGCAGCCGGCGGGGTGGAGGCGCCTGCGTCCGCTGCTGCTCCGGCGCCGGTGGCTGCGCTTGCAGCGGCGGCCGCGGTTCCGGCCGCGGTTCCGGCCGCTGCGCCGGCCGATATCCCGGCCGATATCCCGGCCGTTCCCGCGGCAGCCCCTGCTGCGGTGGCGACTGCCCCCGCGGCCAGCGGGCCCGTCGAGGTGCGGGTGCCCGACATCGGCGACTTCAAGGATGTCGCGGTCGTCGAGATCCTGGTCAAGCCGGGCGACACGGTGGCCGTGGACCAGTCCCTGATCACCGTGGAGTCCGACAAGGCCTCCATGGAGATTCCGTCTTCGGCCGCAGGCGTGATCCGCGAGTTGAAGGTCAAGGTGGGCGACAAGATCAACCAGGGCGACCTGCTGGCGGTGCTCCTGGGCGCGTCGGGTGCGGCTCCGTCTGTTGCTGCAAGCCCTGCGCCCGCTGCCGCTGCGCCTGCGGTGGCCTCCGCCGCGGTAACGGCAACGGCATCTGTCGCGGCCATCGCTGTAGCCCCATCTGCCGCCCCTGCCGCCGTACCCGCCCATCAACCGGCCGCCGTCCCCGCCCGCGGCTTGCCGCATGCCTCACCTTCTGTGCGCCGCTTCGCTCGCGAACTCGGCGTGCCGCTGGAGGAGGTCAAGGGATCCGGCCCCAAGGGACGCATCACCCAGGTTGACGTGCAGGCTTTCACCAAATCGGTGATGGCGGGCACGGCGCAGACCCAGGCCATCTCGTCGGCCGTGGCGGCCGCCTTGGCCAAGGCCGGCCCGGCCGCCGGTGCGGGCGCCGAGCTCGGCCTGATCCCCTGGCCGAAGGTCGACTTCGCGAAGTTCGGCCCCATCGAACGCAAGGAACTCGGCCGCATCAGGAAGATCAGCGGCGCCAACCTGCTGCGCAACGCGGTGATGATCCCCGCGGTCACCAACCATGATGATGCCGACATCACCGACCTGGAGGCCTTCCGCGTCCAGGTCAACAAGGAGAACGAGAAGTCCGGCACCAAGGTGACCATGCTCGCCTTCCTCATCAAGGCCTGCGTGGCGGCGCTGAAGAAGTTCCCCGAGTTCAACAGCTCGCTCGATGGCGACGCGCTGGTCTCCAAGCAGTACTGGCACATCGGCTTTGCCGCCGACACGCCCAACGGCCTGGTGGTGCCCGTCATCAAGGACGCCGACCGAAAGGGCGTGCTGCAGATCAGCCAGGAGATGGCCGAGCTGTCGAAGAAGGCGCGCGAGGGCAAGCTCGGACCGGCCGACATGAGCGGCGCGACCTTCACCATCTCGAGCCTGGGCGGCATCGGCGGGCGTTACTTCACGCCCATCATCAACGCACCCGAGGTGGCCATCCTCGGGGTGTGCAGAAGCGAGATGACCCCGAAGTGGGACGGCCAGGCCTTCGTGCCGCGCCTGATGCTGCCGCTGTCGCTGACCTGGGACCACCGGGTCATCGACGGCGCGGCCGCGGCCCGCTTCAACGTCTACCTGGGCCAGCTGCTGGCGGACTTCCGCCGCATCATGCTCTGAGCGTCATCGTCGGCGAACGGAAAGGGTCAGCGTCATGGCGCTCATCGAAGTCAAGGTGCCGGACATCGGCGATTTCAAGGACGTGGCCGTCATCGAGGTGCTGGTCAAGCCGGGCGACACGGTGCGCCTGGAGCAGAGCCTGGTCACGGTCGAGTCGGACAAGGCGTCGATGGAGATCCCGTCGTCTCACGCCGGCGTGGTCAAGGAACTGAAGGTCGGCCTGGGCGACAAGGTCAACCAGGGCACGCTGCTGGTGGTGCTGGAGGGCGAGGGGGCCGCCGCGTCAGTGGCCCCCGCCGCGGCGCCGGCGATGGCACCCGCCTCCGCCGCAACGCCGTCGCCCGCGCCGGCCCAGGCGCCATCCGCTGCGGTTGCAGCGACCGCTGCCCCAGTGCAGGCCATGCCCGCGGCCACTGCGACGGCCTACACCGGCGCGGCGGATCTCGAGTGCGACCTCCTGGTGCTCGGCGCCGGCCCGGGCGGCTACTCGGCCGCCTTCCGCGCCGCCGACCTGGGTTTGAAGGTCGTCATCGTCGAGCGCTACGCCACGCTGGGTGGTGTGTGCCTGAACGTGGGCTGCATCCCGAGCAAGGCGCTGCTGCACGTCGCGGCGGTAATGGACGAGGTCAGCCACTTTGCCGATCTGGGCATCACCTTCGATGCCCCGAAGGTGGATCTGCCCAAGCTGCTGGCGCACAAGAACAAGGTGGTCGGCAAGTTGACGGGTGGCCTGGCTGCCATGGCCAAGATGCGCAAGGTCACGGTCGTGCGTGGCCAAGGCACCTTCGTCGGCCCGCATCACGTGGCGGTGGAAGAGACGGCCGGCGAAGGCCAGGCGAAGACCGGCAAGAGCCAGGTGGTGAAGTTCGGGCAGTGCGTCATCGCCGCCGGCTCGCAGGCCGTGCGTCTGCCCTTCCTGCCTGATGACCCGCGCATCGTCGACTCCACTGGCGCCCTGGAACTGCGTCAGGCGCCCCAGCGCATGCTCGTCATCGGCGGCGGCATCATCGGCCTGGAGATGGGCACGGTGTACTCCACGCTGGGCGCTCGCCTGGACGTGGTCGAGATGCTGGACGGGCTCATGCAGGGTGCCGACCGCGACCTCGTGAAGGTCTGGCAGAAGATGAACGCCCACCGCTTCGACAAGGTCATGCTCAAGACCCGCACGGTGGCGGCCGAGGCGACGGCCGACGGCATTCGCGTGCAGTTCGAGGGGCTGGATGGCGTGCGCAGCGAGGGCGTCTACGACCTCGTGCTGCAGGCGGTGGGGCGATCACCCAACGGCCGCAAGATCGCAGCCGACAAGGCCGGCGTCGCGGTCACCGACCGCGGCTTCATCCCGGTGGATGCGCAGATGCGCACCCATGTGCCCCACATCTTCGCCATCGGCGATATCGTCGGCCAGCCCATGCTCGCCCACAAGGCGGTGCACGAGGCGCACGTGGCTGCCGAGGTGGCGGCTGGTCAGGTCAACGGCGACGAATCGCTGCGCCGTGCGCGCTTCGATGCCCGCGTGATTCCGAGCGTGGCCTACACCGACCCCGAGGTGGCCTGGGTGGGCCTCACCGAGGACGAGGCCAAGGCAAAGGGCATCGCGGTCAAGAAGGGCCTGTTCCCCTGGACGGCTTCAGGCCGCGCCATCGCCAATGGCCGCGACGAGGGCTTCACCAAGCTGCTCTTCGACGCCGAGAGCCACCGCATCCTGGGCGGCGGCATCGTGGGCACCCACGCTGGCGACATGATCGGTGAGGTGGCGCTGGCCATCGAGATGGGCGCCGACGAGGTGGACATCGGCAAGACCATCCACCCGCACCCGACGCTCGGCGAGAGCATCGGCATGGCCGCCGAGGTGGCGCACGGATCGTGCACCGATCTGCCGCCGCCGCGCAGGTGAGCAGCCGGGGCTG
>Ga0315902_10008183_pt1 | contig 14197 bp, 12 predicted proteins | sample LakEriMetagenome_9_FD_203523 | JGI IMG/M metagenome (GOLD analysis project Ga0315902, IMG submission 203523) | Freshwater fungal communities from buoy surface, Lake Erie, Ohio, United States - Buoy 12 MA117 | ecosystem: Environmental > Aquatic > Freshwater > Lake > Lake biofilm | place: USA... | reverse complement strand
TTCTTATGTAGCATCCCATGACCAGATATCTGATGTAGTAAATCGAATTGGTTCACAAATTGGAACAGCTTTTGTTGATGGCGGTATTCACCCAAAGTTTGGTACAAGAAATTTCACTGCACCATTGCTTAATGGACAGTATGTTGAAATTGTGTGTGCGCTTGATCATCCTGCAACTGATACAACCCCATTTGGGTTAGCTGTGAAAAAAAAGGCTAACGAAGGTGGTGGTTGGATGACTTGGGTCCTGGCAACCGACAACATAGAAATCATTGAAAAACACTTTGGCCGAAGTGCTGCTGAAGGTAAGAGACAAAAACCAGATGGAACTGTTTTAGAATGGAAACAATTAGGCGTTAAAGATATTTTACAAAATTCACAACTACCATTTTATGTGGAATGGATTAGCAAAATTCATCCATCCAATGATGGTGTGTCAATAGCTAAATTATCTGAAATTATTTTTTTTGGAAATCAAGAGTCAGTAATGTCCAACTTGATTGAAACGAGTAAGTTAGAGTCTCAAGATGTAAAATTCAAGTTTAGTGAAGCAGAACTTAACTTGTCAGGAATTAAGGAAATAGTCTTTGAGGTCAAAGGTATACATGTGGTTATTGATTAATCATTGCAATATATTTTCAATATAATTAACACCTAATTCTCTTGACCTTAAGTATTCTTCAGATCCCCCCGCAGACTTAAGGGTTTTGCCATTCACTCCGATCCAATCAAATGTTTTATTTAAACGTTTCTCTAGTAAAAATCGAGAGATTCTCGATCCTAAACTTCCAGGATATACAACATCCTCTAAAATTTTTATACTCTGGGCCTTTAAGAAAACATCATAGATATCTTCATTAATTGAAGCGGGAATTTCATTAAAAACAATTAACTTATGGAGATTTTGATCAAAATACTTTGATTGGAGCACCTTAATAGCAATAGAACCATGGGATGCGATCAATTTATTGCCCGAACCGTATTGATTTATATGTTTTCCAATTTTTACGACGCTGGAAATCTCATTTAAATTTAAATTTTGTTTGCCTAGCCGTAAGTAAGTGGGACCGCCGTTACTTAAAAAATCTATGACTACTTCAGAAGCAGATTCTGGATCCGATGGAGAAAAAATCCTCAGTTTTTCTAATCCGGATACCGCAGATAAATCTTCGATTGCCCAGTGGCTGTAACCTGCGGATCCATATTGGAAACCAGTCCCAACGCCAACTATGCAAACATCTAAGCTGTGGTAGGTAATATCTAGCCTGATTTGCTCAAGCGCCCTAAATGTAGAGAAATTTGATATCGAATAAGCAAAAACTTTTTGGTTTTGCGAAGCAATACCTGCAGACATTGACATCATGGATTGTTCTAAAATACCAACATTTATAAATTTGCCAGGAAACTCTTTTTGAAACGACTCTAAAACTGAATATCCTAAATCTCCAGTAATCAAATATGGAGGAGGATTATTTCTTGAAAATTTAATAACAGTTTCAATAAAAATATTACGCATTATTTTCTATTTCCGCTATAAACTCAACAACCTCTTCTTGATTAGGAGACTTATAATGCCATTCTAATTTACCTTCCATAGTGAGAATTCCCTTACCTTTAATTGTTCTCGCTATAATCATTTTCGGTTTATCATTCGAGCCAAATTCCATGGATCTGATAAGACTTTCTACAGAATGCCCATCAATTTCTAGACAAAACCATCCAAAGTTTTGGAACTTATCAGTTAATGGCTCGAGGTTCAAAACTTCATTCGTGTTACCAAAAGATTGAATACCATTGGCATCAATAATTACAGTTAGATTTTTTAACTGAAGATGACTAGCGATGGCAAGTGACTCCCAAGTTGTACCTTCGTTTAGTTCACCATCACTGATTATTGCAAAAACCTTCTTTTGTTTGGAAGCCGCAGCTATACCAACAGCAATTGGAAATCCGTGCCCAAGTGAACCTGTAGAAAAACGTATTCCATTAATAGCATGGTTAACATGACCAATCATCTCTGTACCATCGCTACCGAATTCAATCAAAGATTCCTCTGATATTAAATTTAGATTTGCAAGAGAGGCATACAACGCGGCTGCCGCATGACCTTTCGAAAAAACTAATTCATCGCCATTCTCACAAACTTTTTGGTGGACCACTGCGAGTACATCTGCCACAGAAAGACATGATCCAATATGAGATGAATTTGCATTAGTTATCATCTGCAGCGATTTAATCCTAATGAACTTCGCCGCTATTTGAGCTTCAGTAACTTTATCAACTAAGAAGCTCAAGAAATCTCTCTTTTCTATTCAATATAGGTTTCCATCCAATTTTATCAATAACTCCAAGAGTTCTCGATAGTTCCCGTTCCAGTGTGGCATTTGGTCCAAACGTAAATAAATTTTTACAGGAAATTGATTGTAAAAGTTGCAAATGATTTTTAAGCGAAGGCGAATCTAAGTTTGAAATGTTTACACTTCCACTTATTTCTTTCTTAACTAGAAGCTCAATTGCGATTGCAACATCCTCGATATGTGTCAAGCTCCAAGGTTTAGAACATTTACCAAATGTAACAGGAATGTCTTCTCGTAAACATTTGACCGCTTTTGTAATAGTCCAATCTCTTCTATCAGATTTACCATATACAGAAAACAACCGGGCCCAAGTAAAATTCACACCGCTAGATGCAAAAATATTAAAAGTTTCTACTTTAGCTTTTGCGTACTCGGTCAAAGCAAACATTCTAGACTCATCTTTCCAGGGTTGCTCTCCGTCTAATAGTTCATCTTGCGAGCCAATCCCCACTATTCTAGAGATGTTAGTGTTCCTAGAAATTTTAATTAAGTTTTTAGCAATAGAAATATTCTTATCTTGTACGTCAGACTTATCCCTATTAAATCTATCGCTTCCGACCCATGCCGAATGAATTAAAATATCGATGTCCGCCAACTTAGATTCCATTTGTGCTGGATCATTTAGATCTAAATAAGTGAGGCTTGGGATCGAATCACTACTTGTGAATCCTTTAACAAGATAACCAAGTGACGCAAAATACTTAAGTGTACTTTGCCCTATGAATCCATTTGCTCCAGTGATTCCAATTTTTCTCACTTGATTATCCATGGGGCAATACCATTAAACCATAGCGCTTCTAAGTCTTGCTTTTCACGTAAACTATCCACTGGTGACCAAAAGCCAAAATGCTTATAGGCTTTTAGCTGCCCAGCATTTGTTATTTCTACCAGTGGCTCTTGCTCAAACGGAGAATCGTCTCCAGCTATATACTCAGAAATTTCTCTATTTAAAACAAAAAAACCACCGTTTATCCATCCTTCTTCAGATTGCATTTTCTCGCCAAACTTTACGACAGATTCATTGTCTATCGTCAATCTTCCAAATCTTGCCTGGGGCTGTACTGCTGTGACTGTAGCTAAACATCCATGTTGAAAATGAAAACTAATAGTCTTTGCAACGTCCACATTACCAAGACCATCCCCATATGTAACACACATAGTTGAATCTGAATAATACTCAAATACTCTTTTTATTCTTCCACCTGTTTTAGTTAGTTCTCCAGTAAATATAGTTTCAACTTTGAATTTTTTATGGTCCACGAAGAAATCTTCAATTACTTTATGCAAATAACCTGTAGCAATTATAAACTCGGTTATCCCAGATTTTTCATAAATATTCATGATGTGTTCAATAAGAGTTAAATCTCCAATTTTTACCATTGGTTTGGGCTTATCGATTGTTTCTTCAGAAATACGTGTTCCTAAACCTCCAGCAAGAATCAATGCTTTCAAGGCTTATTCCTAAATAAACCCTGAATGCATTCCACAACATAATCAAGCATCTGTTCGGTCAATCCTGGCCAGACACCAATCCAAAATGAGTCGTTCATGACAATGTCTGAATTATTCAATTCACCAATTATTCTCCTAGGTGTTCCTAGAAAAGCTGGTTGCCTTAACAGATTTCCTCCAAATAGTAATCTTGTTCCAATTTTCTTGTCATTCAAGAATTTTACTAAATCATTTCTTGAGATTGGTGAATTCTTATTTACAGTGATTGCAAATCCAAACCAAGATGGGTCGCCATGCTCTGTTGACTTGGGCAAAAGAAGGAATTCTTCTAAAGATTTTAAATTTCTGTATAAATAATTCCAGTTGTGTTTACGCTTTTCAACAAAGGAAGTTAATCTGTCTAGCTGCGCAAGTCCGATAGCTGCTTGGATATCTCCAGACTTTAAATTATAACCAAGGTGCGAATAGGTGTACTTGTGATCATAACCCTCCGGTAATTCTCCTAACTTCCACTTATATCTTTTAAGGCAGGTATTATCACAGCCAGGCGCGCACCAACAGTCTCTTCCCCAGTCACGAATTGATTCAACAATGACTTTATGTGCTGCTTTTTTAACTAATACAGCCCCACCTTCTCCGGTGGTTATGTGATGTGCAGGGTAGAAACTAAAGGTAGAAAAATCACCAAAAGATCCAAGATTTTTTTCTTTATAAGTTCCTCCCAAACCGTCACATGAGTCCTCAATTACCCAGAGATTATGCTTCTTTGCCAGCCTTTCAACCAGATCTAAATTAAAAGGATTCCCTAAAGTGTGGGCCATCATTATGGCTTTAGTTTTACTTGAAATCGCTGCTTCCAACATTTGCTCATTAGCAACATAAGTTTGTAAATCGATATCCACATAAACTGGAACTAGGTTGTTTTGGAGAATAGGAGTGACAGTTGTTGGAAATCCTGCGGCTACGGTTAGCACTTCATCTCCTGGGAAAAGCCTTCGATCGCCCATTTTTGGGCTTGTAAGCGCACTTAACGCAACTAAATTCGCTGATGAACCAGAATTCACCATGAAGGCGTGTCTCGTACCAACTAATTTTGCAAACCTAGATTCAAACTCCTCAGAGTATGGGCCAGAAGTCAACCAAAAATCTAAACTTGCTTGAATTGCAAATTCAATTTCTTCAACTCCAAAAACTTTCCCCGTGACAGGTATAGAGGTTTCACCAGGGATAAATTTTTGTTTTGGGTGCCTTTTACTATACTCACCCGCGACAAATTCAGAAATGGAGTGATCGGACGCCTTCATAATTCTCCAAATCTAGATCATTTAGTACTTGTACTACAAACTCCAGTATTATTGAACTGTGAACCAGTTGCAATTATCTCACATCAATCAAGATTTAGGTCCAATATTAGTAACAGGACATACTGGCTTTAAAGGTACTTGGTTAACCATGCTCTTAGAACATTGTGGAGTAGAAGTGGTTGGTTTATCACTACCGGCTGAGCCTCAATCATTATATACAAGAGCTAATCGCTTGGGGAAAATTCAAGAAGAATTTTTTGATATTAGAGATGCGAATAAAGTTGATGTTTTTTTTGGACGGATAAAACCAAGAGTAATCATGCACTTAGCTGCTCAATCCCTCGTGCTTGAATCTTACAAGAATCCAAAAACTACATTTGATGTGAATGTTGGAGGGCTTGTAAATGTACTAAATGTATTTAGCCAAATTGATTCTGCTGAAGTGATGCTGATTTCTACTACAGACAAAGTGTATGAAAATTTAGGTAGCGGAAGATCGTTCACAGAAAATGATTCCCTTCGCGGGAAAGATCCTTATAGCGCAAGTAAGGTTGCAGCTGAGAATGCAGTTTTTGCATGGCGTGAATTGCTAAAAAGTAATAGTAATAAAAAGATGTTAACTGCCCGGGCAGGAAATGTTATTGGCGGCGGAGATTTTTCAGAAAATCGGTTAATACCAGATTTAGTCAGAGCATTTTCCACTAATTCAAGTGTGGAGATCCGAAATCCAACTAGTACACGGCCATGGCAACATGTATTAGACCCAGTTGCAGGGTATTTAATGATGGTTAACAATGCATTAAGTGGAAATAAACCAGAAATTCTAAACTTTGGACCCTCCGAGAAAAGTTTATCTGTAAAGGAAGTAGTAAAAATCGCCGCAGAAAATTGGCGATCAGAAGTAAACATTGTTTTTGGGGAGGACTTAAGTAATTTAGAAGCACGCTCGTTAGAGTTGAATTCATCTGCATCAAGAGAAAAACTTGGTTGGCAACCTGTCTGGACTCAACAACAGGCTGTTACCGAATCTATCGCATGGTGGAAAGATGTCTTAATTCATGGAATTGATGCCCAAGAGCGATGTAAATTAGATATCGAAAAATTAATGAATAAGATTAGTCCACGATGAACACTGAAATAAATGTCAATATTTTAAGAAACTATTGGAAAGTAAATGTAGTTTATAGAGCTTTAACAGTGTTAAAAACAAAGGATAGATTTAAAGTAGGTTTGCTTGCTTTAATTCAAATTATTCTGAGCTTCCTTGATTTAGCGGGTGTAGCAGTTATCGGCATGATAGGCGCAATCACTATAAACGGTAGTGCTTCAAGACCTCCAGGTGATCGGGTGTCATCAATTTTGGAATTATTACAACTTGACAACTTTGAATTAACAAAACAAGTCTCAATATTAGGAGTTATAGCTGCATTTTTATTAATAGGTAAAACGATGTCAACTATCTATTTAACAAGACGAACCATGTTTTTTCTTGGACATAGAGCGTCGAGCATAACTCAAGAGCTTATATATAAGATATTAAATCAATCGTTTCAGGAAATTCAAAAACGTTCAATACAAGAAAACGTTTATATCATTACGGGAGGCGTTACTACGATCACCAATGGCATAATCTCAGCCTTTATTTCTTTAGTTTCAGATTTAGTACTTTTATTAGTGATGATTGCTGGTTTATTCTATGTAGACCCTAAAACTGCATTTATATCTATTATGCTTTTCGGAATTATCTCATTAGTTTTATACAGATTAACGCACGCTAGAGCTAGTATTCTTGGAAAAAAGCAGATGCTTTATTCGATAAAAAGTATAGAAATGATTCATGAAGTAATTGGATCATTTAGGGAAGCGGTAATTGGTGGACGTAGAGCCTTTTATTCAGAGCAGATAGGAAAATCTCAAAACAATTTAACTCGAAATCAAGCTGAATTATCATTTTTACCAACAATCAGTAAATATGTTCTGGAAGTAACTGTAGTTATTGGTTTCTTAGTAATCAGCGCGGTTACATTTAGCTCAAATAGTGCAGCACGGTCAGTTGCTATAATATCCGTTTTTTTGGCAGCAAGTACTCGTATCGCACCGGCGATACTTAGGTTACAGCAAGTAGCAATTACTATAAAGAGTGCATCGGCAGCGGCATTACCAACTTTAAAACTCATTGAGGATTTTGCGTCAGATAATTCTCCAAAAGATGATATAAATAAATTTAAAAATGAGCATAATGGATTTACCGCCAGCATAAATGTGGATCGCGTAACTTTTACTTATGAAGGAAATTCTAAGGCGACACTAGAAGATATAACTCTTAATATAAAACCTGGTCAGATTGTGGCATTAGTTGGACGATCTGGAGCAGGTAAATCAACTCTGGCAGATCTTATCATTGGAGTTCTAGAGCCTGAAGTTGGGGAAATTAGAATTTCCAAAATTAATGCCAAAGACGTATCTAAATCTTTCCCTGGTTCAATTTCTTATGTGCCACAAGAGATTTTTATCGCCAACGGAACAATACGATCGAACATATGCCTAGGTTTTGACCCAAATGACATACCCGATGAATGCATTTGGGAGGCTTTAAAATCCGCCGAACTTGATGATGTAGTGAACGAATTACCTAAAAAACTGGATGAATTTGTTGGTGATAATGGTTCTAAGTTAAGTGGTGGACAACGCCAAAGATTGGGAATTGCTAGAGCAATGATAACAAAGCCAGAGGTACTAGTACTTGATGAAGCTACCAGTTCATTGGATAGTCAGACAGAACAAAATATTACTGAATCTATATTAAAACTGGGAGGAAAGGTTACTGTGATAATCATCGCGCATAGGCTAAGCACTGTTAAGAATGCTGATTCCGTTGCTTATCTTGAAGACGGAAAACTCAAATCGGTTGGAAATTTTGAAAAAGTGAGAGGTGAAGTTCCTGATTTTGATAAGCAAGCAAAGCTGTTAGGTATTTAAGCCCCTGCTTTATTTTAGTTGGTAGTATATCTACATGAAACTTTTAGTTGCAGGCGGTGCTGGCTTTTTAGGTTCAAATCTATGTGAAGAACTCTTGAAAATAGGGCATGAAGTAATTGCAGTTGATAATTTTATAACTGGAAGTAAAAAAAATATAGATCACTTACAACAATTTCAGAACTTTTCATTTGTAAATCACGACATCATTGAATACCGCGACTTTAAAGTTGATGGAATATTTAATCTAGCCTGTCCAGCATCCCCACCTCTGTACCAAAAAGATCCAGTCAGAACTGTTAAAACAAATGTTATTGGATCTACAAATTTGCTTGAGTTGGCTCGAAAAACAAATTCAAGAATTCTTCAAGCCTCAACCTCTGAGATATATGGAGACCCAAAAGTTTCTCCGCAAACTGAAGAATACTGGGGAAATGTAAACCCAGTCGGATTAAGATCTTGTTATGACGAAGGGAAAAGAACAGCCGAAACTTTGTTCATGGATTTTCATAGGCAGTACGAAACTGACATAAGAATAGCTCGAATTTTTAACACTTATGGCCCCAGAATGTCAATTTACGATGGAAGGGTCGTTAGCAATTTTATAGTTCAATCATTAACCAATAAGGACTTAACAATTTATGGGGATGGGGGGCAAATAAGAAGCTTTTGTTATGTCGACGATTTAATAATTGGCCTGATAAAACTTTTTTTCAAAGAGAATTGTCACTACCCAATAAACATCGGAAACCCTGACCCAATCACTATGGAAGATTTAGCAGTCGAAGTTATAAAAATCACAAAATCTAAAAGTAAAATTTCACACATGCCACTACCCTCTGATGATCCTACAAATCGAACACCAGATATATCTAAGGCCATTAACCAACTAAATTGGAGACCTTCAATAAGTAGAAGTGAAGGATTGAAAAAAACTATAGAGTATTTTTCTAAAGAATTAAAAACTGCATTTTGATGAGCATAACAATTATTATACCAACTAGAAATCGCAAGGTATTATTAAATAAATTAGTAGATAATTTATTAGTTAATTTCAAACAAATTAACCAAATAATAATTGTTGATTCATCTGATAAACCGGAGAGCAAAGCAAAGTTTTTAACTAACAGAAAAATCCTTTATGTTCATTCAAAAATCAAATCAGCCGCTATTCAAAGAAATATTGGGCTTTCATTTGTGCGACCGAATCGTAAATATGTAGCATTCTTAGATGACGACGTGAGTCCACCTTCAAATTACTTCACAGACTTAATTGCGTTACTTAAAAGTAAAAAAGCAGCTGGAGTTTCTGGTGTTGCAGAGAATCCAAATATCCATAAATCTAAAAAAACAAATAAAGTTTTTGAAGCATACAGGAAGTTTTTCTTCTTAGACTCAAACAAAGAAGGAGTTGTGTTGAATAGCGGGGTAAATATTCCGATCAAAAATATCTCAAAGGCAAACCCAATTATGGAATGCAGATGGTTAATTGGGTGTGCAGTTTGGGATTATCAAAAAATTAAGCACCATCAATTTGACAACCGTTTTTACGGTCAGTCATTAGGAGAGGATGTCTTATTTTCATTAAAGGCTTCCAAATATGGTAAATTGTTTGTAAAACATAATCTAATTTTAAAGCATTTGGAGTCTCCAATTGGAAGACCAAGTTATTTGAAGCATCATAGAATGTGGGTAAGAAATCGATTTTATATTTCAGAAGAAATACTTGGAAATAGGATAAAATTTTCCTATCATTGGTGCAATTTTGGAAAATTTCTGTCCATTCTTACATTTGCGCCAATGGACCCCATCAAGTTTGTACTGGGCACATCAGGGATAGTTTTAGGATTCATGGATGTTATCAAGGATAAATATGCGAGTTAGATTGATTGGGCACCAAGGAGAACCTTTCATGAACACGGGTTCAAATGGGCCATGGCATGAATTTGCTAAAGAGTTGAAAAGTAAAGGATGCGAAATAGTTCAAGATGACTTTGGAATCCAAATAGATTTGTTAATATCTAATACACACTCCAGAGAGGGGATCAAAGAGGCAGATAAATCCAAACTTGATCAAAATAGAAAACACCTAATTCTTTGGGAGCCCCCAATTATCGATTACAAGCGACATCAAGAATCAACATTAAAAAAATATGGGATTATCTGGTCACCTACAATTTATTGGGCGACTAGGAAAAACACTCGAATTTTTAAATGGCCTCAATTACTTCTTGAACAACAAGATGAAAATCTTGAAAAATGGGCTTTAAGAGAAAATAAATCGGCAATGGTTCTAGCTAATAAATTCTCTGCAGCTAAAGGAGAACTATATTCACTGCGTCGTGAACTTGGGAAAAAAACTGCGAACAATTCCTTAATGGATCTTTATGGTGACAAATGGAATCTCAATAGAATGTATAGTTACAGACATTATTTCGGAAACCTTATTCGCACACCTATTTGGAAAATTAGCCTAAAGTCCTGGAGATACTTAGGATCTCAACAGAAAAACTATAAAGGTTTAAGTCGAGACAAAACGGAAACTTGTAGAAAATATCGAATTGTCATTGTTCTAGAAAATTCAAGAGATTACATCAGCGAAAAATTCTTTGACGCGTTTGCATCTGGTGCAATAGTTATTTATGTAGGGCCGCCTTTAAATGATTTTGGTATCCCTAATGAATCGGCAATTTTAGTTGAGCCAAATGTAAATTCAATTCTTGAGAAAATCACCGAAATTATAAATCTTGAAGTAAATGAACAGTATGAAATTTCACGTAACCAACAGAAGAATATTCTCTCGGTTTCTTCAGATTGGTACTGCAACGTTGTACTCAAAAAACTTGCCAGCGATATTTACTCAGCGTCAATAAATCCTATAGAGCATTAAATTCATAAGGTAGAATCACATTATGAAACCAATATTGAGCATCTGTGTTTTAACTTATAACAGGCCGGAATTTTTGGAGGAACTTTTAAACTCAATATTTACTCTTAACGAATCTTTTTTGGACCAAATAGAAATCATCGTTATTGATAATGGTAGCACTGATGAAACTTGGAAAACTTTAGATAAATTTTCTAATCGAAAGACTTTTATGTCAGAGAGATTTTTAGAAAACAAAAGAGGTTCAGCAAGCTATTTAGAACTTATTAAGAGAGCAAATGGAGATTTTGTTATATTTCCAGGTGATGACGATGTCTTCAAAACTAATGCGCTGAGTGAAGCTATAAAACTCCTAGGCGAATTCGACGAGAATTATTCAATGATTGCTTTTGGTGCTGACACAATCAATGAGCATGGAAAATCAAATCTGTTCACATATCGACCACCCAGCAAATATTCAAGGGATAAAATTGCAGCAAAGCTACTAGTCGATTCAGTTTTTTGGATGCCTTGCACAATAATAAGAACAAGCATCCTAAAAAACAAAAGTGATCCGCTGACAGTAACTTCGTTTGATTGGTGGATTTGGATTAATGGAATTATCAACGGAGAGATAAAGTTTTTTAACTCAGATTTAATTTCATATCGTCAACATGATGGGCAAGAGCAAAAATCATTTCTTAAATTAAACTGGGAAATCGACTCATTTTTAATGTTAAATAGAGAGTTAGAAACAGATTTTGGTAGATACATAAAAGGGTTACTTGAAAGTAATACAAATTTTTTAGAACAACTTGAACTAGAACTTCGAAATGTGAAATTTGATGAATTCCAAGTTATGAAATGGAGCTTAATTCTTACCAAAATTTCTAAGTTATCAAGCTCTATAAACCTGCTTAGATCTATCGGTAATCCTGCAAAAATTTGGAACGATTTAAGATTTGTGGAATCTTGGTTCCACCAGAAATTGTCTACAGAAGAAATTTTGCATTTTTTTGAGTTTTGGGGGGTCGAAGTGAAAATTGCCACTCTTTCTGAAGGAAAAAATTATTTGAAGGACTTAGACAGCGGTGACTCAAAATACGAAAAGACACCGGTACTTCGGTTATATAGCCAAAATGATTTAAATGATTTCCAATTCATTCTAGCGTATCAAAAAGAAAGTGAAGTTATGAAATTTATAGGTTCAAGAGAAGATATTTTACAATCAAATTTAAAATCACTTTTTGGATTGACAATTAGAGAATATCGTGAGGCAGAAACTTTTAACCAAATAACGCCATTCGAATCTAAAGTCTTAAGAATTGTTAGATTACTAAATGGAAGTAAGTTTGCAAATCTAATTAAATCGCGGAGATAAATTAAATGGAATCTAGAGTGACAGCTTTGATGCCGGTAAAGAATGGGGCTGTATTTCTAAAAAAATCTATACCTCAACTACAGTTATCATGTAAAACAACAGATGAGATTTTGATAATTGATGATTTTTCAGAAGACAATTCTGTTGAAATTGTTAAAGATGCTGCTAGAACAGATCAGCGAATCAGGTTCTTAATCAATTCAAATCCCGGCATAGTGGGAGCTCTCAACCTTGGATTAAGTGAAGCGTCAAATGAATGGATCGCTCGATTTGACGTTGATGACAGGTATGAAATTAGCCGATTAGATGAACAAAGAGTTAGCATAAGCGCTAATGTCATTGGAATATTTTCAGATTATGATTTTTTTGGTGAAGATTTCCAATACTTAGGGACGATACCAAGTGCAATTGATTCCGATGCTGTTGCTGTTTCTTTGATATCAAGCCAAAGAACTGCTCACCCTTCAATTCTATTTAATAGAGGGTCTGTGCTTGATGTGGGAGGATACAAACAAGAGGATTTTCCCGCAGAGGATCTGTCGCTGTGGTTAAGGATGAGCCGAGTAGGAAATCTGGTCTCGATACCTAAAGTACTTCTACATTATCGATTAAGTGCTGGGTCAGTAACTGGAACCAAGAGACAAGCCTCAATTTTAAAGAAGAGATCTCTAATACAAAGCATAGGAATTAATCCATTGAATGTGGAAAAAGCCTCTTCAAAACTCGAACAAATCTTTGAAGTTTATAAACCGGAGAGCTTCTCTAATGAACGGGAAATCCTCCTAATAAGAGATCTGATAATGATTTTAAGAACCCATAAACTGCCTGAAAAATCCAGTAAAAAACTAAAATCTCAACTTATTGCATATGTAGCAAGAAACTTGGCCTCCAGTTCAAAAACGAAAAGTCTCATCAGGTTACAGAAAGAAAAAAAATTACGCGATAATGCAAGGAATTTCAAAAAATGCCGCAACTCTTAAATATTTTTAGTTGGAAGTTGAATACTTCCAAAAAAAAATTAGTCACCGTAAGAATAGTTGGAGGGTTAGGAAATCAGCTTTTCATATTATTTTTTGGCCTAGCGGTCAGCACAGTCCTAGGAAGTAAATTACTTATTGATGATAAATTGATAGTTTTTGGAAGCAATTCTGATCGTAAAATTGAGATTTTAAATTTAAAGTTTGGACGAATTCAATTTCAATTCAAGAAAAGCTATTTTCAACCGAGAACACTTATCAAACGAAGCTTAATAGTTAGAAAAGTTCTCTGGCATATCTCTAACTCTCAAGGGTATTTAGTGAGTGAAAAAATGGTAGCCGATGCAAACTTTAAGTTTAAATCTGGCCAAACTTTTTCAGGTTATTATCAAGACTGGTTTTATGCTGACTACATTCATGAAATAAAAGGTAAGCTGTTTGTTGAAGCGTTAAAACCTTCTGTGAGTTATGAAAAACTCAGATCAGAGTTAAAACACACTCACCCTATTTGTATACATGTAAGGCTGGGCGATTATTTAAATTTTCCGGAAATTTACTCAATTTTACCTGAGCATTATTACTTGGATGCAATAAAACATTTAAATTCAAGCAAAAAATTACCGATTTGGATCTTTATTGAAACAAAGAGTGAGCTGGCTACGCACTATCCAAATCTTTTAGCTTTAACCGACAAAGTTATAGATCGTGATGATGAGGTATCAGATAGTGAAAGTTTTGCATTGCTCCAAGAAAGTCAATCTATAGTTACTAGTAATTCAACATATTCTCTGTGGGCGGCTTGGTTTGCTGAAAAAAATGGCGCCGACGTAGTTGTGCCATTACAAATGGGCGTTAAAGGAGGTCAGGATGATCTGACTAGCGCT
>Ga0315902_10008182_pt1 | contig 14197 bp, 11 predicted proteins | sample LakEriMetagenome_9_FD_203523 | JGI IMG/M metagenome (GOLD analysis project Ga0315902, IMG submission 203523) | Freshwater fungal communities from buoy surface, Lake Erie, Ohio, United States - Buoy 12 MA117 | ecosystem: Environmental > Aquatic > Freshwater > Lake > Lake biofilm | place: USA... | reverse complement strand
CGCTCTTGCACCGGCGCTTCCGAGAGATGCGCCGGGAATCGCAATGTAAACGTCGAGCCTTCACCTGGCGCGCTCACCACGGTGACATCGCCGCCGAGCATTTGCATTGTGCGCCGCGTGATGGTGAGGCCAAGCCCCGTACCGCCATACTTGCGCTCCGTGGAAGCATCGGCCTGCATGAACGCATTGAACAGGCGCAGCAGCTGATCTTCGCTCATACCGATGCCGGTGTCCGAAACCGAGATCTCGATCACATCCTGCTCGCCGCCCATGTGGCGCGCGGCGCGTACGATTATGTCGCCGTTCTGCGTGAACTTCGCCGCGTTCGCGAGCAGGTTCAGCAAGCATTGGTTTAGCCTGAACGAATCCGTGGAGGCCGCGCCGATCTCGGCTACTTCGAGCGTAAGTTTGTTACCGCTCTTCTCGGCCGCCGGTCGTACTGTAGCTACGGCCTCGCGCAACATCTGCGGCACGTCGAATTCGGCAACCGACAATTCCATGCCCCCGGCCTCAATCTTGGAAAGATCGAGAATGCCATTGATGAGGTGTAGCAATTGGCGCGCCGAGCGCAGCACGCGCTGAATGTCGGCAATGTCGTTGTCGCGGCCGTCGGCTTCGGCCTCTTCCTGCAGCATTTCGCTGTAGCCGATGATGGCGTTGAGCGGCGTCCGCAGTTCATGACTCATGTTGGCCAGGAATTGCGACTTGGCGACGTTCGCTGTGTCCGCCGTCTCGCGCGCGGCGCGCAACGAGTTGATCGTCCCAGCGAGCGCCGTGTCGCGCACGTCCATCTCTTCGAGCAAGCCCTCAAGGCGCTCATACATCTCCTCGAGATTGACAGCCGATTCATCGATCTCGTCGGCGAACGCCGCGCCAGCCGGCGCGAATTCCGAAAACAGCGCGCGATTGGCTTTCAGTGTCGTCTCGGCGCGATGCATGGCGCCTATGAAGGCTGCCTCCTGGCGCTTGCGCTCGGTGATATCCTTGGCGAACACGATGATCTTGCGCACGCCGCCGGTATTGCGTCCCAGGACGCGGCGCGACCAAAGCTCGACCCACTTCACCGTGCCGTCCGGATGTATCACGCGGTGCTCAAGCGAGCCGTCCGCGCCCTCCATCACCTCGGCGAAATACGCTTGTAGCAGACGGCGGTCATCCAAGTGGATAATCGGCGTGCTGGTGTCGACGAATTCCTGGAATGTGATCGTACGCCCATAGAGAGGAACGGGATCGCCATGCCAATTCACGCGTGAGGTCTTGAAATCAACTTCCCAGACAATCGTACGCGCGACGTCCAGCGCCATACGCAGACGCTCTTCGTTCTCCTCAACCGCCGCACGCGTCTCAACAAACGAGGTGATGTCGCGTCCATGCGCGATCACGCCAAGCACTTCTCCGCCTGGTCCGCGCCACGGACGCGCGCCCCACTCGAACCAATGCGTGCCAGCGCTTGTCTTCGCCTCGCCTTCCGCGTGATAGACAGTCTCGCCACCAAGCGCGCGCTTGAACGCATCGCGCCATTGATCGGGTGACCACGGGATCAGCTTGTCAAGTTTCTGGCCAACGCCGTCGCCCTTCACACTGAGCGCCGCACGCATCGGCTCACTCATCGCCAGCACCTTGCCGTCGCGATCCATAAGCGCGGCCGCGACTGAGCCCTGCTCGATCATGAGCTTGCCCATTGTCGCGCTCAAATCTTGCTCTAGCACCGCGTCCCGCAGAGCCGCTTCAGCGTTGGCCGCACTCAAGCGCGCCAGCGTCACGTACGCCATCAACGCGCCGCCGCCGATTGCGGCGATGAGCGCCAAATCCCAATCCGGTTGGCGCGACATGGCCGCGATCAACAACGGCGCGGCAAGCAGTGACAGCGCCGGCGGCGCAGCGCCCGCGATCGCAATCGGCAATGCGCCCGAAGCGCCGCGACTGAAATGGCGCACGACGCCCGCAACCCATAATACCATCGCCGCAGCCGCGGCGGCCGCTTCACCGTGCAGCCACAGCGCGACGGGAAGCACCGTATAGAAGATAGAGCTTAGGGACGCCCACGCGCACAAACCCAAGAACACCGCGCCCCGGATCGGCGTCTCGGCGACGTCGAGGCGACGATAAAGCTCCATGTCGAAGATCAGCAGCAGCGCCATCACGGCCGCCCAGCCCACGGGCATGCTTCCGCCCATGATGGCCGCGGTGAGCCCGCCGGTCAGCATCACCAGCGCCACGGATGCCGGCATCTCGCGCCGGCGTGTCTCCGCCGCGTTCGCGATCGCCATGGGCGTCGTTGTTATCATTACGGAAGCGCTCCCCCGAACGGATCCGGATAACGCTGCCAGGAGCCTGTGAATTAACCCTAAACCAGAAGCCGCAATATGAGCGGGACTCGCTCTATTGTTCTGGCCCGACCATGCCACGCCTCGCCGATCCCGCTTTGCCCGAACGCCGCCGCGCCCAGATTTTGGAAGCGGCGCGCTTTTGCTTTCGCGAGCGCGGCTTTCGCCAAACCACGATCGAAGAGATTTGCGCCGAGGCGCGCATCAGCCCCGGCGCGCTCTATCGCTATTTCCATTCTAAAGCCGACATCGTCGCCGCGATCGCCCTCGACGCGCGCGCCGAGGCTGAAGTGGCGATCGAGCAACTCGCCGGAGCGGAGGGCCTGCTCGAAGCACTGGCTGATTTGGCCCAAGCGTTTTTAGAGGCGTTCGACAAGGACGGGGACGCCGCCCTGCTCTCAGATATTTGGGCGGAAGCTGCCAGAGATTCCTTATTGGCCAAAGCCTTAGCCGAGCGCGACCAGATCGCGCGCAGCCGCCTGGCGAGCGCCATCGATAAGGCGCGGCGCAGCGGCGGCATCTATCCGGCGATGGAATCCGAGGAGGCGGCCGAGACGCTTTTGACGGCGCTGGAGGGGTTTGCTCTACGTCGCGCACTCTGGCGGGCGGAGCCAATCGCCACCAGCGTCCGTAAATTCCGGACGCTGACGCTGCACCTGCTCAAGCCCAAGCGCTAGGCGCGGTGGGCGACGATAATGGCCACGTTGGCCAGGAAGCAGAACACTGAAAGCGAGAAGAGCCAGGGGAAGCCATAATTGTGCGCCCCGCGCCGCCGCGCCCACACTTCCAATGCCGCCCCAATCACCACCAAGCCAGCCGAAACCGCCATGATCCAAAGCTCATGCTGATGCAGAAGCTCATGGAAAGGCTCAAAAAAATCGCTCATCAGCGCGATGCCCGAGGTCGCGCCAGACAACGCCGCCGCCAACATCGCCAAAGCCGGCAGGCCGCAGCATAAAGCGTGCAAGGCCACCACCGCCGCATGCGCCAAGTGCGCCTTTTGCCCAGCGCTCGCAGTGTTATGTTGTAACATTGCTCGTTACTTAGCTGCTCAGGCGTGCGCGTCAAGCACAGTCACAACGAAAGTAACTGCGAATTCGCTATTCCGCGCACATTACCGTTTTCAACGCTTGTCGCCCCAAAGCGAACAGCGCATATGCGCAACATTGCATTGAGGTAGAGGGCAATGCTCGCTTTTTTCGTCGCAGTCCGGGACGCACTTTTGGCCATCGCGCTCGCGTGGGTCGGCATCACGCTTAAAGAGCGCGCTTCTGAGCATTCGTCGGCTGAGCCTGCCGCCGAAGCATCGCGCGATCGCTGAAACCTTGGTCATTGGCGCCCCAATGCAGCGCGGCGCCCTTGAAATCGTCTAACTTATCTCGTTTTCGTTGAGCGTTAGCAGACGCTTAAGGAAATCCGCATGAGCACGCCCGAGCGCAAGAGCGATCCCGGCGCAACAATTAGCGTGCTCGCCCTGGTGGTCGCGGGTCTTTGGGTTGTCGGCGCGGGCGTCGCCGCCTTCGCGCTGCTCGGCCCTGAGCGCATCCAATCGCTGACCGTCGTTGAGATCGCCGCCATCGTCGCGGCTATGTTCTTCCCTGCGTTGATGGCCATGTTCTCCGGCGTCGCCGCACGCGACAGCGCCCGCGCCCGCGCGGAAGCGGCGCGCTTGGCCGACGCCGCCGACCGCTTACTCAATCCCGAACGCTCCGCTGAAGCAGCCGCCCGCCAACTCGCCATGACTGTGCGCGGCGAAATCTCCACGCTCGATCAAGCACTCGAGAAAACCCTTTCACGCCTCCAAGACGTCGAAGGCCAAATCGCGCGCCAAGCGCAAGCTGTCGATAACATGGCCGACCAGGCCCGCGCCGGCGCCGGCCAGATGATCTCCGGCATGGAGCGCGAGCGCGAAGAGCTGCTGCGCATTTCGCAAGAACTCACCAGTCACGCGCACACGATTGGCGACTCGATCTCGCGCCACACCTCTTCCATCAGCGAAGCCGCGCGCGTTGCAGAAGCAGAAGTCCGCGCCGCCGACCAAGCGCTCGACCATCGCCTCACCTCGTTCGGCGCCGCTGCGGCGCTCATCAGCGACCGCACGCACGGGCTCTCCAACGCCGCACAAGCCAGCGCCGATTCCGCGTTGCGTCTTGAACAAGCGCTCTCCAACGCGCTCGACATTTTGGCGAAGGCCACCAACCTCACCGACGCTGCGCGCCAATCCGCCGAGGCCGCGACGCACGCCGCCAATTCCACCGCCGGCGCCGTGCGCGACACCACGCACCGCGCCATCGACGACGCCAAGCGCGCCGCCGATCTCATCCGCAACGAAGCCGTCAATGTCGAACGCGAAGCCGCGATTGCGCTTGAGCGCCTGCGCGACGCCGCCGACGCCGCGCGCAACGCCGCCATCGGCGCGCGCGAAGCCGTACAGGACGACCCGCCGCAAACGGTCCGCCCGCGCGTGCGCCGCCGTACGCCAGAGGCGCAAGACACGAGCTACGACAATTCCTGGCGCGATGAAGCCGATCCGCTCGATGCGCCGCCGCCACGCGCGCGCCGCGACGATGCGCTGTTCGGCGAACGCCAAGAGCGCCCGGTCGAACGCCCGCGCCAAGAATCGACACCTGGCGATTGGACCTGGCGCGATCTGCTCTCCAACGTCGAAGATGGCGCGACGCCGCAATCGCCGCCGACGCGCGGCAGCGTTGCGCCTCCGGCCGAGGATCCGGTCGCACACCTGCGCCGTCGCATCACCCAGCCGCGTACAGCCTCGCCCGCCCTGCCGATCATCGCAACCATCGAACAATCTGGCCTGCAGATGGACGACGTATTCTCACCCTCCGCGCTCGAACGCATCGCCCAACGCTCGCGCGGCGGCACGCAAGCCCGTCGCCGCGCCGTCCGTGACGCCGCGCCGGACGCCACACACCGCCTCGCCGATTTTCTGACCCGCGACGCCCACGCCAATCAGGAAGCCATGCTCTTCCTGCGCAACGAAGGCATGCGCATCGCCGAACTCATCGGCCGCGGCCGCGCCGCCATGAATGCCGAAGCCACGCGCGCGTTCCTACTGATCGACGCGGCGGCGGGTTAAGGAACGCTTGGCGCGGGGGGCGCGCCCCTGACAAGGCGATGCAGCGTTATGGCGACGTTTTCGCCCTCGTTGTGATTATAGCCGCGCACCGTGGCGATCGGTTCGGGCGTAAGGTTGTGCTGCGCGAGGCCGGCGCGAAAGGCGTTATCGCGCTCGCTCAGCAGCACCAAGGTGCAATCGGGATCGGTCGCCGCGATCGCGGCGGCCGCCTCCGGATCGCCCGGATAGATCGGCGCGCCGCGTGAAAGAAAGACAAAGCTTGGCTCGCGATAGGCGAAGCTGACAAGGCGCGTGTTGGGACACGGCCGCGCCTCGTCGAGCGCAATTGCGAGACGCGGCGCGGTGAACAATGTATCAAGCTGCGGCGCAACAATCTCAAAATTGTTGAACGCCGCGATCGCCGCACTGAGGACCGCCGCAGCGAGCGAGGCGCGCGGTCGCCCCATAACCGCGAACACGACAACCGACAGCATGCAGACCATGGCTGCTCCAGCCAAAGCGATCGCCAACGGCTCGACGCGTCCCTCATAACGCATCTGAACATAGAGGAAGCCAACGGCGACCACGGCGCCGCACGCTAACCAGATCGGCGCGGTTATGGCGAGCAACCAGGGTCGCCCGAGAAAGCGCGTTTCCCCGACACGGGCGAGCGCTGCACCAGCAAGCACGGCGATCGCGGGGAAAAGCGGCAATGTGTAGTGCGGCAATTTCGTGCCGGAGAATTCGAACACGAGCCAAGCCGGCACAATCCAAGCAAAGCAAAAACGTACGGGGTCGCTCTTGCGCTCGCGCCAAACGAACGGCGCCGCTAGCGCCGCGAACAAGCTGCCCGGCCATAACAAAAGCGGCCAGAGAAGCAGGTGATAGCCAAACGGTCCGCCATGCGCTTGATGCGTTTGGGTGATCTTGCCGACAAGACTGTAGCCCAGAGCTTTGCGGAAAAACGCGCCGTCCGTCGCGAAGCCGATCGCAACATACCAGGGCGCCGCGATCAGCAGCATCAGTGGAATTCCCCACAGCCAATTTAGTCGACCGAGCCAGAGAACGCGCCGTTCCAGCAACACCAAGCCCAGTATCGTCCCACCCGTCACCAACAGGACGATTGGTCCTTTGAGCAAAATGCCGACGCCCAGCGCGCTCCAAAACAAGGCCGACCATCCCGCGTGCGTGCGCTCCGCGCGGTTCATGTAAATCTTCGCCAAGCTCGCTTGCGCGATCAGCGTGACGAAGCAAAGCGTCGCATCGATCTTAGCGATATGCGCTTCGACTCCGAGCAAAAAACTGGAGCCGACAAGAAGCCCAGCCATCCGCCCGGCCGTCGCGCCAAACAGCAGCGCCCCAACCCACCACGTCAGAAAGGCGACGCCTATCGCGGAAAGCCACGAAGGCACGCGATGCGGCCAGATTTCGCGAAGCGTCTCATCACTCAACAGCGTGACGCTGGCGGCCTGCAGCCAATAAATGCCCGCCGGCTGCAAATTGCGCGCGGAATCCTGAAAGCGTATCTGAACGAAATCGCCGCTCTCCAACATCTGCCGTGCGGATTGCGCGAAACGCGGCTCATCGCGATCAAGCGGCGGAATGCTCGCCTGACCGGGCAGAAAAAGAAAAAACGCGACCAACAATAACAGCAATGCCATCCCGCGCGTGGTGGAAGCGGCGGCAGCGACCTGGCCAAGAAATGTCACGTAAACCTATTCGATAAGCTGCGGCGCCCGCGTGCGCGAGCGCAGCCACATCACGCCCAGTAGATCGCCAACGCCTACGAGCGCGCGACCCCAATTTGTATATTTTGATACGCCCGCCGCTCGCGGCCGATGGTTCACCTCATGCAGCATGAGCGGATGCCCATACGACTGGAACAACGCTGGCAGAAAGCGGTGCACACCTTCAAACACCGGCAGCCGCGAGAAGGCCCGTCGCTCGAAGAGCTTCAGCCCGCATGCCGTATCCGGGCAGCCGTCGTGCAGCAATGCTTGCCGGATGCCATTGCCGATCCGCGTCGCGATCAAGCGATGAATTGGGTCTCTTCTCCGCGCGCGAACCCCCGCGACCAATGGAGAACCACCCGCGCGTAGGGCTTGCCTCAGCATCTCCACGATATCGAGCGGATCGTCTTGGCCGTCGCCATCCATCGTGCCGATCCACGCGCCGCGCGAGGCGGCGACGCCGGTGCGCACCGCTTGCGACTTTCCGCAGCGGCGCGCGTGCCGAACGACGCGGACATTTTCCGCTGAAAGCGCACGAATACGCGCAACCGTTCCGTCATCCGATCCGTCATCGACAAACACGATTTCATATGAGAATGCGCCATCGAAAGCGCGCATGATCTCTCGCGCGACCGGCTCAATATTTGCCTCTTCGTTGAGCACAGCAACGACGATCGAGATCAGCGGCTCCGCCTCGAACGCAACGAACGCACGCGGTGTGCGCATGGACCCTGGCCGTGTCTCCGCTTCAATTGTCAAGCGAGCCTCCAACGTCCAACAGGGCCGGCGCGTAAACAATTCTGTAGCGATTTACCGTGACGGAACGTTCTCAGATCTGTGTCGGCACTTTCAAAATCACTCAACGAAATCGTCACAAAGCCCAGTCCGGTTATACCTTTTGGCAACGCACGTCAACCTTAACCTCTCTCCCAAAACGCAACGCGGCGGGGATTTTGCGCCGATCTGGCGCACGCGCGCCCGGCGAAACTCACTCGCCCGTGTGGCATGCGCGTTGCACTCCGCACTCGTTAACGCCTGCAAACCTTTATGGGCGAGGAGTTTACCATGCGGTACGACCTTGAGGACGAGCGCGATCCGTTCGAAGGCTTCGGCGATATCGAAGCCGCGAATGACGATACCGCGTTCCGTGATTTCGAAAGCCTCGCCGACGAACCGGCGACTATCGAACCGCGTGAGCCGATCAAAGTGAAGACGGGTTTCTCGTGGGCCGGCTTCCTGGGCGGCCTTGCGGCTCTGCTCTGGATCGGCGCCGCGATTGGCGGCCCGATCTCCTATTATGGCGTCGACGCCGTGATGACGATGGACCCGGCGATGCAAGCTGGCCTCATCGCTCTCGCTTTTGGTCCAGCTCTGCTCTTCTGGGTCGCCGCCTCCGCCGCCGGCGAAGCGCTGAAGGCGCGCAAGCTTGCCGTCGAACTCACGCGCATTGCGCATGACGCACGCACCCCAAGCGCCGCAGCCGAAGAAGGCGCGCAACGCCTCACCAACATCGTCAAGCACGAGATCGAAAATCTGAACGACGCCGTCGCATCAGCATTGGATCGTCTGGCCGAGCTTGAACGCAGTACGCAACGCAACGCAGCGCTCTTCCAAGAAGTCGTCACATCGTCGCGCGAAAACGTCGAGACCATGACCTATGCGCTGCAACAAGAACGCAACGCGATCATCGAACTGAACGGCGACCTCAAGGGGCAAACCGAAGGCATGGCCAATTCGATCGGCCGCCAAATCCGCTTGATGCGCGAAGCGTCGAAGCTGGTAAAGACGGAAATCGTCGGCGCCGAAGACGCGCTGCAATCGTACCTGAACTCGTTCAGCGCCTCGGCCTCCACGCTCGGCGACCGCACCGCGCAAATGCACCGCGCCGCCGACAACGCCGCCGCCGCCAGCAATTCCCTCAACGGCTCAATGAGCCAGATGCTCGAAGGTTTGGCCGAAGCCACGCGCCTGACGGAAACCGCCAAGCGCGCCAGCGCCGAAGCAGTGCTCGCCGCGAATGAAACCGCGACCGCCGTGCGTGAAACCACGCGCAGCGCCGTGTTCGAAGCCAAGCGCGCAGCGCAACTCATCCGCGCCGAAAACCAAGCGATGCAAGACGCCGCCGCTGAAACGCTGGCCAAGCTCGCCGAAGCCGCAGAGTCCGCTCGGGCTGCGTCGAACGAAAGCCAAGCCGCGGCCGAACGCCACACCGCCAAGATCGAGCAACGTCTTACCTCGCTCGCGGCCACGGCCGGCGCCAAGCGCGCGTCCGCCGCCCCGTCGCCCGCGCCACGCGTCGAGCGCACGATCGAGCGCGAGATCGAACGCCCGGTGGAACGCTCACTCGCGCGCAATTTAGACCGCGTCGCCGCTGAAGAACCGGAATTCTACACGCTGCACGCCGCCGCGAACGCCGCCGTCACGCGCAGCGCACGACCACGCGTCGAGCCGCGCGAAGAACAATCGACGCAGCCGCGCCGCGTGTTCAAGGGTTTCGGTGGCTGGGGCAATTTTATGCCGCCGCGCGAAGACGCGCCCAAGGCCGCAAACGAAGAGCGCGGTGCGTTCGACCTCGCGGATTTCGGCACGCTCGCCAACAATCCCGACGCTTCGCTGAAGCACAATGCGCTTGATCTGGTGGCGGAGGCCGGCGTCGATCTGGACAACGTGCTCGACCCGCGCGACTTGGACATGATCGCCCAACGCTCACGCGATGGCGCTTCGGCCCGTCGCCGCGCAGTGGAGAACGTGGCCCCGGTTGCCGTCAGCCGCATCGCCCGTCAGCTCAACCGCGATCTCGACGCGCGCGCACTGGCCGCTGAATTCCGCGCCCGTCCGGATCTCGCCAAGAGCGATAACAAAGGCGAAGGCTCGGACCTCGTCCGCGCTTACCTGCTAATCGACGCCGCACTCGCCTCGTAATCAGTTCGCCGCGGCTTGCGTCGCCGCATCAGCGGCGGCGGCATCTGCTGCAAACACGCCAATGCGCGCGGCGCCTTCACGGGCGGCGCGCGCAAGCGCTTGCGAGGCGATGCTGGCCGAGCGATCCAACACCGGCGCTTCCGCCTCGATCACGCGCTGCGCGATGATGCGGCGGCCAGGCGACGCCACGATCCGTACGTCCGCCACGAAGCGCGCTTGCATCGTGTCTTCGCGCACTTCGAAATCGAGCACATCCCAACGCACTTCGTATTCCGCGCGGCTCTCACCCGCACGCGTCGCCGCATTGAAAGCACCCTGGCGAGCCAGCGTATGGATCAGCATGTTCTGCAACGCGAAATCAGCCCGCGCCGACCATTGCGTCTGGGAGACGTAGGCGAGTTCGTCGCCTGTGCGCCAGATCAGGTCCGTGCCCATAATGGTGCGCTCGCCGGTGGGCTGCGCCACCGCGATCGTGGCGTCGATACGCTGCGAAAGGACCGCGACATCAGAGTACTCCAGCACGAACACACGCGGCGGCGGCGGCGGTTCGGGCAGCAACGAAATGCAGCCACCCAGCACCAACGGCAAAACAAGGATCGACGCGCGCATCATGGACGCAGCTCCACGCTTGGCCGCGGCGATTGCGGCGTAAGGATCGAGGGGTTTTCCTCAAGATTGTTGGCGACGCGGGAGATGCCCGCGGCGGCGCGGCGAATCTCCTCGGCCGCGTTGGTCAATTCCGGCAATGTCTCACCCGACGCGGTTTGCGCGGCCTCGTTCATCGACACCATGACCTCATCGAGATCAGAAAGATCGCTGCGCAATTGGCGCGACAACGCCGCGATTTCGCGCGCTGCTTCGCCTGATTGCGTCACCACCGAATTTCGATCCGCCAATTGCTCGGACACCGTCTCCAAATTTTGGATGACGCGGGTTACGCGAGCGATGTTTTCATCCGTCAACAGATCGCGCACGGCCGCCATCGCTTCGCTTGCGCGCAGCGCAATATCTTCCGAACGCGCGACGAGAATATCGATCTGGCTGCCGCGGCCCTGCAGGCGCGGCGGCGGCGCGCCGATGCCACGGCGCAGTAATTCCGCTTGTGCGCTTCCCGATGAGAGCTGAATGAGCGTGACGCCCGTCAGACCAATCGGCTCCAGCTGCGCCTCGGTGTCGCTCTTCACCGGCACGTCCGTCGACACCCGCACGCGCGCGATCACGCGATTGGTATTGTCGGGATCGATGCGCAGCGAATCCACCTCGCCGACCTTGATGCCGTTGAAGCGGACTTCGCCACCTTCGGTGAGGCCACGCACCGGATCGTCAAACACAATGTCGAACTCGTTGAACCCGCGCCGGAACTCGCTCGACGATATCCACATCGCGAAGAACATAATCAACAATGCGCCGACAATCGTCGCCGCGCCGATGAGGATGTAATTGGCTTTCGTTTCCATGCCTCTACCCTCCAGCACTGACGCTGGCATGCGCCGCCCGTCCACGCGGTCCTGAAAAATATTCCTTCACCCACCCTTGGGCGTTCGCCGTGATTTCCGGGATCGTGCCGATCGCGGCCACCTTGCCGCCATAGAGCACCGCCACGCGGTCGCAGATCGCGTAGAGCGTATCGAGATCGTGGGTGACCAAGAACACCGTGAGCCCGAGCGAACGCGCGAGGTCCTGCGTCATGCGATCAAACTTCTCGGCCGAGATCGGATCGAGCCCCGCCGTCGGTTCGTCCAAGAACAGCAATTCGGGGTCGAGCGCCAAGGCGCGCGCCACCGCCGCACGCTTGCGCATGCCGCCCGAAATTTGCGCGGGGCGCTTGTGGTGCGCGCTAACGTCAAGACCCGCCATAGAAAGCTTCAACGCCGCAATTTCGTTGCGCAAAGCAGGCGAAATCTTATGCGCGTGCTCTCGCAACGGCGCGGCCACGTTCTCAAGCACGGTGAGATTGGAGAAAAGCGCACCGTCCTGAAACATCACGCCCAAGCGCGGATCGATGCCTTGCGCTTCGTTATAGGGAAAGCTGATCTCGCCTTCGGTTGGCCTATCAAGTCCAGTGATCTCGCGCAGCAGCACCGACTTGCCGCACCCCGACGGGCCAACAACGCCCAGGATTTCGCCACGACGCACGTCGAGGTCCAAACCTTCGTGCACGGTCTGGCTTCCGAAGCGGGTGACAAGTCCCCGTACGCGGATGGCGATATCTTCGCTCACCAATCCATCTCCAGGAACCAGAGCGCGAACAACGCATCGAGCAGGATCACCATAAAGATCGCCTGCACGACGGACGTGGTGACGCGCTTACCCAGCGACCCGACATCGCCGCCGACCGAAAGGCCCTGCTTGCAGGCAATCACCGCAAGCACGATCGCAAATACCGGCGACTTGATCATGCCGACCCAGAAATGCTGCGACGGCACCACTTCGGCGATCCGTGCAAAGAACATCGCTGGGCTCACGCCCAGTTCGGCCCACGACACCAGCAAGCCGCCGAAAATGCCCGCCATCGTTGCGGCGAAGGTCAAGATCGGCATCATGATAAGCATGGCGATGACGCGGGGCGCGACCAGCGCATCCATCGGATCAAGCCCCATCACGCGCATGGCGTCGATCTCTTGGCGCATCTTCATGGCGCCGATCTCAGCCGTGAACGCGCTATTGGTGCGGCCGGCCAGGATGATGGCGGTGATCACAACACCGAATTCCCGCATCATCGAAAATGCGACGAGTTCCACCGTGAACACAGACGCGCCGAAATCGCCCAGGATGCGCGCGCCGAGATATGCAACCACCAAGCCGATAAAGAACGCGAGCATCATCACGATCGGCAGCGCGTTGAGGCCCGCGGTCTCCATCACGTGTACGAGTGAGGTCCAGCGGATACGACGCGGCTCAGCGATCTGGCGACCGAGCACAACAAGCGTCTCGCCGAAGAAGCTAACCGTCTCAATGATTTCCTCGCCGATCGCGGCCATGCCGCGGCCGACGATCTCGAGAAATCCTTTGACGCCTTCCGGATGATCTGGGGCGACGAGCTCACCGGCGTAGGATTTACGCGCCGTTTCCAGAAGTTTCAGCGCGTTTAAGTGTTGACCGCGAATGGCGATGCGCGCAGTGTCGCCGGCTTCACTCTCTCGGAAGGTGCGATCGATCAGATAAGCGCCGGCCACATCGAAGCGGCCAAGGTCGCTGACATCGACCACGGCGCCCGATTTTAATCTTTCAGTAAGCGCGCGCAGCTCCGCTTCCGCGCCGGCGATGGTGTCCACCGTCCAGTCGCCGCTTAACGCCAACACTGGCGCGCGGTCATCCTCGCGAAATTCGAATGCGGCCGCTGCGGCCATACGGAAAACGTCCCTCGAAAGCCTTCTGCTTCCCAAAACATAAGGGCTAACAGAAAATATAAGGCAAAGAAGCCGAAGGCGCTTTGAGGGCGAGGGTTCCCTCAAGACGCGAAAATGGGCTGCAACTAGCCGGGTGTTGCGTTTTTGACGCGCGGCGTGGGGTTCACAAGCAGTAGCGCCAGCGCCCCGCCGGCGAGTGCGATCAGCGCCATCGCCCAATAGCCGCGCGCCCCGACTGCGTCATAAAGCACGCCCGACAGCAACATCGACACGCCAATCAAGATGCCGCCGGATAGCGCCGCATAGAGCGTCTGCGCCATCCCCGCCTGCGCTTCGGGCGTGTCGCGATAGAGCAAGCGCATGACGCCTACATGCGCCGCCGCAAAGCTCAGCGCGTGCAACGCCTGCAACGGCCAAAGCACCCAGCCGGTTGGCGCAAAACCCATCGCGATCCAGCGCAGCACGCCGCCGCCGGCGCCGGCAATGATCATGGTCTCAGGCGAGAAGCGGCGTTCGAAAAAACCAAGGCTCCACAGAAACGCGACTTCAACGGCGACGCCCATCGCCCACAAGAACCCAATCGTCTCCGCTGACACACCCTGCCCGCGCCAGACGATGACGGAGAAGCCGTAATAAAACGCGTGCCCGCTCTGGATGAGACCGCATGCAAAGATGAGGATCAAAAAGCGCCGCGTCCGCAGAAGCTCAATCAACGCTTTGAAGCGATCTGACGACGCGACGATCTGATGCGATGACGGATCGGGCAAAAGCGCGGCCCAAGACGATGCAATC
>Ga0315902_10008180_pt1 | contig 14198 bp, 14 predicted proteins | sample LakEriMetagenome_9_FD_203523 | JGI IMG/M metagenome (GOLD analysis project Ga0315902, IMG submission 203523) | Freshwater fungal communities from buoy surface, Lake Erie, Ohio, United States - Buoy 12 MA117 | ecosystem: Environmental > Aquatic > Freshwater > Lake > Lake biofilm | place: USA... | reverse complement strand
TCTGGGCCGGGGCGCTGGGCTACCTCGTCTTCGGGGAAGTGCCCAGCACGACCACCCTGGCGTCGGCGGCGCTGATCGTGGGCGGCTGCCTCCTGCTGCTCAGGCGCTGACGGCTGCGGTGCCATCCGACTGCCGCACGCTTGTCGCGCCCGGGGGTCCGGCGCCGGGGGCCCCGGGATAATTCGCCTCCTGTGGACGACCGCCTGCGCCGCTACCTCGACCTGATCCGCTGGGACCGCCCCGCGGGCTGGCTGCTGCTGCTGTGGCCCTCGCTGTCGGCGCTGTGGATCGCCGCCGACGGCTTCCCGGGCTGGCACCTGACAGCCGTGTTCGTCCTCGGCACGGTTCTCATGCGCAGCGCCGGCTGCTGCGTGAACGACGTGGCCGACCGCGACTTCGACCGCCACGTCAAGCGCACGGCCCGGCGCCCGGTCACCTCGGGCACGGTGTCGGTCAAGGAGGCGCTTGTGGTGGGCGCCGTGCTGGCGCTGGCCGCTTTCGGCCTGGTGCTGACGACCAATCCGCCGACCATCGTCCTGTCCTTCGCCGCCCTGGCCATCACGATCGCCTACCCCTATGCCAAGCGTGTGGTGTCCATGCCGCAGGCGGTGCTGGGCGTGGCCTTCAGCTTCGGCATTCCCATGGCCTTTGCCGCCGCGCAGGGCGGGCGCGAGTGGAGCCTGGCCGCCATTGGCGCTGCGGTGCCCTGGCAGGCCTGGGCGCTGCTGGTCTCCAACCTGTTCTGGGTGCTGGCCTACGACACCGAGTACGCCATGGTCGACCGCGACGACGACCTGAAGATCGGCATGAGGACCTCGGCCATCACGCTGGGACAGCTGGACGTGGCCGCGGTGATGGCCTTCTACGCCGTCTACCTGCTGAGCTGGGCGGGGCTGGGCCGCGGGCTCGGTCTGGGGGTGGTGTTCCTGCTGGGCGTCGGCCTCGCGGCCCTGCAGGCGGTGTGGCACTACACGCTGATCCGGCACCGCACGCGCGAAGGCTGCTTCAGGGCCTTTCGGCTCAACCACTGGGTCGGGTTTGCGGTGTTCGCCGGGGTGGCGGCCGATCTGGCGCTGCGCTGAGCCCCCAGGCCCGCAGCGGGGCCCCCGGGTTTTCTTGGCCCTGATCCGGCACCGGTCTGGGGCAAGATCGCGGGTTTGTGCATTCGCTCCAGGAGCCCGACCCCATGAAGTTCTCCCGCCGCATCGCCCTGGCCGCCGCCGCGCTCGCGCTGGCCGCAGGCTCCGCCCAGGCCCAGCAGTTCTTCCGCATCGGCACCGGCGGCACCGCCGGCACCTACTTCCCCGTCGGCGGCATGATCGCCAACGCGGTCAGCCAGCCGGGCAAGATCGCCTCTACCGCCCAGGCCAGCGCCGGCTCGGTGGCCAACGTCAACGCCGTGGCCAGCGGGCAGCTCGAGTCGGGCTTCTCCCAGGCCGACGTGGCCACCTGGGCCCATAGTGGCACCGGCGTGTGGGAAGGCCGTCCGGCCGTCGCCGGCCTGCGCCTGATCGCCAACCTGTACCCGGAGAGCGTGCACATCGTGGCGCGCAAAGGCTCGGGCATCAAGACAGTGGCCGACCTCAAGGGCAAGCGCGTGGCGCTGGACGAGCCGGGCTCGGGCACGCTGATCAATGCGCGCGCCATCCTGGCGGCCTACGGCCTGAAGGACGCGGACCTCAAGCCCGAGTACATCAAGCCCAACCAGGCCGGCGACAAGCTCAAGGACGGCTCGCTCGACGCCTTCTTCTTCACCGGTGGCTGGCCGGCGGGCGCCATCTCCGAGCTCGCCTCGGCGGGTGCGGGCATCGAGCTCGTGGCCATCGACGGGCCACAGGCCGATGCCATCCGCAAGGCCTCGAGCTTCTTCGCCCCCGACACCATCCCGGCCGACACCTACAAGGGTGTTGCGGCGGTGAAGACCCTGGCCGTGGGCGCGCAGTGGGTGACCAGCGACAAGGTCGACGCCAACCTGGTCTACGACATCGTCAAGGCGCTGTACTCGGCCGACGGTCAGAAGGCCATGGCCGCGGGCCACGCCAAGGGCAAGTTCATCACCAAGGAGAACGCCGTGCAGGGCGCGGGCATCCCCTTCCACCCGGGCGCAGCCAGGTTCTACCGCGAGGTGGGCGCGCTGAAGTAATCCCTTCAACGCCTTGAGATCACGGGCGGTCGCTGGGCCGCCCGTTTGCTTTTGGAATCCGCATGACCACGACCGCCCTGCCCGACGACAAGCAGCTTCTGGAGCTGGAGCAGAAGTTCGACCCCGAGATGCGCTTTCGGCCGCTGAACACTGCGGCCACCACGCTGGTCGGGGGCCTGCTGATCGCGCTGTCGCTGTTCCACTACTACACCGCGGGCTTCGGGCTGCTGCAGGAGATCACGCACCGCGGCGTGCACCTGGCCTTCGTGCTCGGGCTGATCTTCCTCGTCTTCCCGCACCGCCAGGCGCTGCTCTCGGCAGCCCCGCGCGCAGGCTGGGCGAGCCCCGGCGGTCTGCCCTGGTTCGACTGGGTGCTGGCGCTCGCGGTGGCCGCCGCGGCGCTGTACATCCCCTGGGTGTTCCAGGACCTGATGTTCCGCGTGGGCAACCCCAGCACCACCGACGTGGTGATGGGCACCATCATGATCGTGGCGCTGCTGGAGGCCACGCGGCGCAGCATGGGCTGGCCGTTGCCGGTCATCGCCATCGTCTTCCTCGTCTACGCCATGGCGGGCCCGGCCTTCCCGGGCCTGCTCAAGCACGCGGGCTCGAGCTGGAACCAGATCGTCAGCCACCAGTACCTGACCAGCCAGGGCATCTACGGCGTGGCCGTCGGGGTGGTGGCCACCTACGTCTTCCACTTCGTGCTCTTCGGGGTGCTGGCCACGCGCATCGGGCTGGGACAGCTCTTCCTGGACGTGGCCTCGGCGGTGGCCGGGCGCTACGCCGGCGGGCCGGCCAAGGTCAGCGTGTTCGGCTCGGCGATGTTCGGCATGCTGTCGGGCTCTTCCGTGGCCAATGCGGTGACGGTGGGGTCGCTGACCATCCCCGCGATGATCCGCGTGGGCTACAAGCGGGAGTTCGCGGGTGCGGTGGAGGCCGCGGCGTCCACGGGCGGGCAGATCACGCCGCCGGTGCTGGGGGCGGCCGCCTTCCTGATGATCGAGTTCCTGTCGCTGCCCTACCAGACCATCATCGCGGCAGCGGCCATCCCCGCCTTCATGCACTTCTTCGGCGTGTTCATGCAGGTGCACTTCGAGGCCAAGCGCTTCGGATTGCGCGGCCTGACGCCCGAGGAGATGCCGCGGCTGCGCGAGTCCTTCGCGCAGCGCTGGCCGACGCTCATTCCACTGGTGCTGCTGGTCTTCATCCTGGTGAGCGGCCGCACGCCGTATCTCGCCGCGTTCTCGGGCATCACCTCCTGCGCCATCGTCGGGCTGACCACGCGGGTGTCGGGCAATACCGCGCGCCACTGGGCCCTGCTGGCCGGGCTGCATGCCGTGCTGCTGGTGCTGGTCTTCGGCGGCCTGCAGGACACGACGGTCAAGCTCGGCCTGTTTCTGGCGGCGGCAGTGATCACGCCGCTTCTGCTGCGCACGCTGAAGGTGCAGGGGCGCATCGGGCTGCCGGTGCTGGTGGAGGCGCTGGGCACCGGCGCAAAGTACGCGCTGGCGGTGGGCGCCGCGGCGGCGACCGTGGGCATCGTGATCGGCGTGGTCACCCTCACCGGCGTGGGCTTCAAGCTGTCCACCCTCATCACCGGCGCCGCGCAGGCGGTGGCCGGTGGTGTGGGCACCCTGATCCCGGCTGCGCTGGTGGAGCCGCGCACGCTGGTGCTGCTGGTGGCGCTGATCATGACCGGGCTGGTGTGCATCCTGCTGGGCGCGGGCATCCCCACCACGGCCAACTACATCATCATGGTCACGGTGGCTGCGCCCACGCTCACTCTGCTGGGCGTGGAGCCGCTGGTGGCGCACTTCTTCGTCTTCTATTACGGCGTGCTGGCCGACATCACGCCGCCGGTGGCGCTGGCGGCCTACGCTGCCGCCGGCATGGCCGGCAGCGATCCGTTCAAGACGGGCAACACGGCCTTCCGCCTGGGCCTGGCCAAGGCGCTGGTGCCTTTCGTCTTCGTCTTCTCGCCCAGCCTGCTCATCGTCGCCAAGGGCTTCACGCCGTACGACTTCACCGTCACCTTCGTCGGTTGCATCCTGGGCATCACGCTGCTGGCGGCAGCGCTGTCGAAGTTCTTCCTCGTGGAGATGACGCGCGCCGAGCAGCTGATGTGCGGCGCAGCCGCCTTGCTGATGATCGCCCCGGGCCTGGTGCCCACGCTGATCGGCTGTGCGCTGGCCGCCCCCACCGTGCTGCGCCACGTGGTGGCCAGCCGCAAGGCGGCCGCCAGCGGATGAGCGTGGGGGTTCCCGGCCTCAGGCGCTGATCGCGCTGGTGAAGGTCAGGCGGTTGCCGAAAGGGTCGGTGACCGTGAAGTCGCGCGTGCCCCAGGGCATGGTCTGCACTTCGGGGCGGTTGTGGCGGGCGTGACGGGCCGTCAACTCGGCGCACAGCGCCTCCACATCGTCCACCTCGATGCGCATCGACGCGCCGGGCGTGGCGTCGCCGTGATGCTCCGACAGGTGCAACGCGCAGGCGCCGCGCGCCACACCCATGTACAGCGGCGCCCCGGGATGGAAGCGGTGCTCGAAGACGACGTGAAAGCCCAGGAAGTCGAGGTAGAACTCGCGCGCCTTGGCTTCGTCGAAGCTGCGCAGGATGGGCGTGGTCTTGCGCAGAGCGGTCATGGCTGTCGACCTTTCGCTGGGGGCTGCATCCCCCGAAACGCCCGCGCCAGCTCGTCGGCGCGCCACACCGCGACGCGCTCGGCAGCGGCGAAATCACGGGCCGCATCGGTCAGCTCAGCCAGGCTGATGACCAGGGCGTCGTCGGCGCCGCCTTCGGTGCGGGCAGCCTGCAGGGCGCGCAGCGGCTCCAGCCCGGCGCGGGCCGACTTCCAGCGCCGCGCGGCCACCCGCATGGTCCTGCCGCCTCGCAGCAGTTCGAAGTCCCACCCGGCCTGTCCATCGGCACGCCGCACCTCGTAGCCATCACGGCGGAAGGCCTGCTCCAGCAGATCGGCAAACGCCGGCCAGGCCATGCGCGCCAGGTCCTGCCGCCATTGCTCGACCTCAGCCGCGGAGGGCAGGCCAGCCTGACGCCGCGCGGCCAGCGCCGAGATGACGAAGAAAGGCACCGTCGACAGTGCACCCACCAGACGGTAGCCGTCGGGCAGCAGCGCTGCCGCCACCAGGGCCAGTACGGCGCCCACCGCGGCGCTGACCCACCAGCGCGAGCGCAGCAGGATGGCGAACAGGGAATTTCGGGGCATCTTCAGGGCCATGGCGGCGCACCTTACCATCGGGCTTCCAACCTCTGCAGGGTCCGTCCATGGACATCAAGCGCGCCATCGAGTTCACCGAGAAGGTCTTCCTCGTGCTCATCGCCTGCTTCACCGTGGTGGCGATGGGCCAGGAGGTGATGCTGCTGGTCGAGAGCCGCAAGGTCGAGCTGAAGGACCTGCTGCTGATGTTCATCTACGCCGAGGTGCTGGGCATGCTCGGCGCCTTCTACAGCAAGCGGCGCATCCCGATCGCCATCCCGCTGTTCATCGCCGTCACCGCACTGGCGCGGCTGATCATCCTGCAGGGCAAGGACACCGACCCCACCATCCTGCTGTACGAGAGCGGGGCCATCCTGCTGATCTGCGCGGCCTGCTGGATCGTCACGCGCATTCCGCAGGACGAGTGACCGCGCCGGGCGCAGGCTGCGGCGCCGGGCACCGGACCCTGTTCAGGCGAGTCAACGACGCAGTCGCAACCCCGGGTCAGCGGCCAAGTTCCCGCGCGCGGTCCCGGGCGGCCCGCAGCGCCTTGACGAAGGCCTCCTGAACTTCATCGGCCTGCAGTCGGGTGATGGCGGCATGCGTGGTGCCGCCCTTGGAAGTGACGCGCTCGCGCAGGGTGCTCAGCGCCTCGGGCGAGCGCTCGGCCAGGGTGGCCGCGCCGATGAAGGTCTTCTCGGCCAGGCGCTGCGCGAGTGCGGGGTCCAGGCCCATCTGCCGGCCAGCCTCGACCATGGCCTCAAGCACGAAGAAGACATAGGCCGGCCCCGAGCCCGACAGCGCGGTCACGGCATCCAGATCCCCCTCGGCCGCCACCCACTCCAGCGCCCCGGTGGGCGCCAGCACGGCTTCAGCCAGCGTGCGGTCTTCGGCCGTGACCGCGGGCCGTGCGTAAAGCCCGGCAGTGCCCAGGCCGATCAGCGCCGGCGTGTTGGGCATGGCGCGCACCACGCGCTCGGTGCCGGCGGCGGCCACGAGGGCGTCGCTGCGCGTGCCGGCCATGATGCTGAGCTGCAGGGCGCCGCCCACCCAGGGCGCACACGGCGCCGCCGCCTCGGCGAAGACCTGGGGCTTGACCGCCCAGACCACCACCGCGGCGCGCTGCAACGCAGGGCCGGCCTGCTCGAGCGCGTCGATGCCGAGCTCGGCGTGCAGCCTCTCGCGCTGGGGCCCGTGAGGCTCGACGACGAGGAAACTCTCGGCCGGCGCGCCCTGGCGCAGCAGGCCGCCCAGGATGGCCGCGGCCATGTTGCCCCCGCCGATGAAGGCGATGGGGGGTAGCGGGGTCGAGAGCGAAGTCGAGGCCATGCGTTCAGACCGGTACCGGTTCAGTGCCCGGACTTCAGCCCGCCCGAGCGCAGCGTCGGCAGCCCGACGCCGCTGGCATCGAAGCCGCCGTCCACCGCCAGCGTCTGGCCGTTGATGTAGCTTGCCGTCGGGCTACTGAGGAAGCCCACGCCTTCGGCGATCTCCTCCATCGTGCCGTAGCGGTTGAGCGGGATCACGTCGTGGTAATCGCTGCGGATGGCCACCGTGTGCACCAGCTTGGACATCTCGGTGTCCACCGGGCCGGGGGCGATGCAGTTCACGCGAATGCCGGCGTTGCCCAGTTCGATGGCCTGCTGCTTGGTCAGGTGGATGATTGCAGCCTTGCTGGTGCCGTAGGCCACCCGCAGGGTGCTGGCGCGCAGGCCGGAGATGGAGGCGATGTTGACCACCGAGCCGCCGCCGCCGCGCTTCATGACCGGCGCACAGGCCTGCGTGCACAGGAAGGCGCCATCGAGGTTGGTGCCCAGGACGTGGCGCCAGTCGGCCCAGGTGGTGTCCTCGATGCGCTTGAACACCGCCACGCCGGCGTTGTTCACCAGTGCGTCGATGCGCCCGAAGCCCTCGTCGATGCGCCTGACCGCGGCCTCCACCTGATCGGGTTGCGAGACGTCAGCGTGCACCGCCAGCACGGGGTGGGCGGCCAGGGCCGCCTCGGTCTTCTTCAGGGTGGCGGCGTCGATGTCGATCAGGGCGACCCGCCAGCCGCGGGCGAGGAACCAGCGGCCGCAGGCCAGGCCGATGCCGCGTGCGCCGCCGGTGACCACGGCCACAGGTGCGTCGGAAGGGGAACTCATGCGGGGGTCTCCTGGCTCGAAATCTCGTGCGGGGTGTCGCGCCCTTGGGGGTTGCGGCAAGCAAAGCGCCGCACCGATCGCGCAGGATTGTGCCGCGGGGCAAGGGTCGAGGGCCGCTCCCATGCGGTGCGCGGCGGTGCCCGATGCGCATTGCGCATGGGCGGCAGAAGGGGCTGGTCAATCCCCGGTTTCGCCGCTAGCCTGCGCGCCGCAGCGTTCACGCGGCCCACAAGGCCTGCCGCCGGCGCCAGCCGAACACCCCACGAGGAGACACGATGCCGCTTCACACCCACCCGGCCGCCACCGCCCCGCACGACACCCCCCAAGCGCCCGCTTCGACGCAGCTGGGCGGCCTGTCCTACGTCCAGCCCACCCCGGACAGCCCCTGGGGCACCTACCTGTCGCAGATCGACCGGGTCATCCCCTACCTGGGGCATCTGGGCCGCTGGGCCGAGACCCTCAAGCGGCCCAAACGATCCCTGATCGTGGACGTGCCCATCGAGATGGACGACGGCACGATCGGCCACTTCGAGGGCTTTCGGGTGCAGCATTCGCTCACCCGCGGGCCGGGCAAGGGAGGGGTGCGCTACCACCCCGACGTGACGCTGGAGGAGGTGATGGCGCTGGCGGCCTGGATGAGCATCAAGAACGCCGCCGTCAACCTGCCCTACGGCGGTGCCAAGGGAGGTATCCGGGTGGAACCCCAGCGCCTGTCGCGCAAGGAGCTGGAGAAGCTCACCCGCCGCTACACCAGCGAGATCGGCATCATCATCGGCCCGCACCAGGACATCCCGGCGCCCGACGTCAACACCAACGCCCAGGTGATGGCCTGGATGATGGACACCTACTCGATGAACGTGGGCGCCACCGCCACCGGCGTGGTGACGGGCAAGCCGCTGCACCTGGGCGGCTCGCTCGGCCGGGTGAAGGCCACGGGACGGGGCGTCTTCGTCACCGGACGCGAGGCGGCGCGGCGCATCGGCCTGAAGCTCGATGGTGCGGCAGTGGCGGTGCAGGGCTTCGGCAATGTGGGCTCTTCAGCGGCCGAGCTCTTCCACCAGGCAGGCTCGCGCGTCGTGGCCATCCAGGACCACACCGGCACCGTCTACCGCGAGTCCGGCCTGGACTTTGCCGAGCTCATGCCGCACGTGCGCGCCACCGGCGGTGTGGCCGGCTTCACCGGGGCCGAGCCGCTGGACAACGAGGCCTTCTGGGATGTGCCCTGCGACATCATCATCCCGGCGGCGCTGGAAGGGCAGATCAGCGCGGCGCGTGCTCGGCGGCTGCAGGCGCGGCTGGTGCTGGAGGGCGCCAACGGCCCCACCCTGCCCTCAGCCGACGACATCCTTGCCGAGCGCGGCGTGCTGGTGGTGCCCGACGTGATCTGCAACGCCGGCGGCGTGACCGTGAGCTACTTCGAGTGGGTGCAGGACTTCAGCTCGTTCTTCTGGACCGAGGACGAGATCAATCTGCGCCTGGACAAGATCATGGTGGGCGCGTTGAAGAACATCTGGGACACCGCCGACCGCCACCGCATCAGCCTGCGCACGGCCACCTTCGCGGTGGCTTGCGAACGCATCCTGATCGCGCGGGAGGAGCGGGGGCTGTACCCCTGAGGCGGCGCCCTGCGAGGGTCGCCCGATGGGGGCGGCTGAACGGGTTGGCCTAACGGGATGCCGCAGGAGCAGCCGACGCGGCCGGGGCCGGTGTCAAGGGCCCGGCGGGGACGGTGATGCCCGGGCCCAGCGGGATCTCGGCAGCGATGTCCACCTTCGTCACGTAGTGGCGGGTCTCGCCGAAGCAGGTCGTGGGCAGGCCGACCTTCTCCTCGTAGTGCAGGCTCACGCGGCGGCCCATGGCCTTCATGATCTGCTGCGCCACCGCCTCGTCGCGCACGGTGAAGTAGAACTTCTCCACCGCGCTGCCGGGCAGCGACACGAGGGCGAGTTCGCCCTCCCAGGTCTTGCACAGCCAACCCTTGTGGGAGAGCTTCTGCACCCAGCCGGCGCGCTCGCCGGTGGAGTAGCTCCAGCTCAGCGCCGCCCAGAACCACAGGCCCGTCAGGGCAACCAGGGCGACGAGGAAGAGGGCAAGGCGCTTCATGGGGCGTGCGGTTGGACAGTTCGTTGATGCGTGCGGCCGCTATCGTCTCACGCCGGAATACGATACGCCTCCGCCTCCATCAGCCGCCGTCCATGAACCCCTTCTCCTCCGGCCCCGGCGCAAGCCCCGAGCAAGACCCGTCCTTCGACCTGTCCTTCGACGTCACCGAGGCCGACTTCCGGCAGACGGTGCTGGAGCGCTCGCTGGACGTGCCGGTGCTGCTGGACTGCTGGGCCCCCTGGTGCGGGCCCTGCCGCAACCTCAAGCCGGTGCTGGAGAAGCTGGTCCAGGACTACGGCGGCCGCTTCGTGCTGGCCAAGCTCAACACCGACGAGGCGCCGCAGATCTCGGCGGCGCTGCAGATCCGCAGCATTCCGCTGGTGGTGCTGTTCGTCGGCGGGCGTCCGGTGGACCAGTTCATGGGCGCGCAGCCCGAGGGTGCGGTGCGCAAGTTCCTCGACAAGCACCTGGGGCCGCAGGTGTCCGAGGCCGAGCAGATCCGCCTGGAGGCCGCCGAGGCGCCCGACCCGCAGACCGCCGAGGCCCTGCTGCGAGAGGCCTTGTCGTTCGAGCCCGGCAACGCGGCCGTGCTGCAGGATCTGGCCGAGCTGGTGATCGCGCGCGGCGACCTGGACGAGGCGTCCGACGTTCTGGAGGCCGTACCGACGGCCGAACGCAAGGACCGCCACGCCGGCCTGCTCAAGCGCATCGAGCTGGCCCGAAATCGGCCGCAGGGCGACCCCGCGGCGCTGGCAGCGCGCATCGCCGCCAACGGCAAGGACTTCGAGGCCCGGTTCGCGCTGGCCGCCCTGAACGTCTACGAGGGCGACTTCAACGGCGCCTTCGACCAGCTGCTGGAAGTGGTGCTGCGCGACAAGGCCGAGTGGCGCGAGAAGGCCCGGGCGCAGCTGGTGGAGTGGTTCGACGCCTGCCCCGACCCGGCGGTGGTCAGCCGCGGGCGCCGCTACCTGGGCATGTACCTGAACTAGGCGGCCGCACCGCCGTCGCCCGTTGCGGCCGGCGCCGGGCGGACGCGCTCGCCGAAGATCGCCGTACCCACGCGGACCATCGTGGAGCCCTCGGTGATGGCGGCCTCCAGGTCGGCGCTCATCCCCATCGACAGGGTGTCCAGCGCCAGGCCCTGGTCGCGCAGTTGCTGCCACAGCGCGCGCAGGGTGCGGTGCGGCGCGCGCTGGGCCTCGCGCCCATCCGCGGGCTCCGGGATGGACATCAGGCCGCGCAGCCGCAGGTTCGGCAGGGCGGCCACCGCGCGGGCCAGCGCCGGCACCTCGGCGGGGGGCGCCCCGCTCTTGCTGGCCTCGCCGCTGATGTTGACCTGCAGGCACACATTCAGGGGCGGCAGCCCGGCCGGGCGCTGCTCCGACAGGCGCTGCGCGATCTTCAGCCGGTCCACCGAGTGCACCCAGTCGAAGGCCTCGGCCACCGCGCGGGTCTTGTTGCTCTGCAGCGGGCCGATGAGGTGCCAGCACAGGCCCTGCCGCAGATCTGCCAGGGCAGCGATCTTGTCCAGCGCCTCCTGCACGTAGTTCTCGCCGAAGTCGCGCTGGCCGGCCGCGGCGGCCTCGCGCACCGCCCGCGCGGGCTGGGTCTTGCTGACCGCCAAAAGCGTCACCTCGGCGCTTGAGCGGCCGGCTTCGGCGCAGGCTGAGGCGATGCGATCGCGCACGCTTTGCAGGGCGTCGGACAGGCTGGCCATAATGGCCCAAGCTTATAGCCGCCGGGGCCCTGCCCCGCCGCCCCCATGGACATCACCCAGTTGCTGGCCTTCGCGGTCAAGAACAAGGCCTCCGACCTGCACCTGTCGGCCGGCCTGCCGCCGATGATCCGGGTGCACGGCGACGTCAGGCGCATCAATGTCGAACCGATGGACCACAAGCAGGTCCATTCCATGGTCTACGACATCATGAACGACTCGCAGCGCAAGCAGTACGAGGAGACGCTGGAGTGCGACTTCAGCTTCGAGATCGCCGGGCTGTCGCGATTCCGGGTCAACGCCTTCAACCAGAACCGCGGCGCCGGCGGCGTGTTCCGCACGATTCCCAGCAAGATCCTCACGCTGGAGCAGCTCAACGCGCCCAAGGTGTTTGCCGAGCTGTCGCTGCGGCCGCGCGGGCTCATCCTCGTGACCGGGCCCACGGGCTCGGGCAAGAGCACCACGCTGGCGGGGATGGTCAACCACCTCAACGAGAACGAGTACGGGCACGTGCTGACGGTGGAGGACCCGATCGAGTTCGTCCACGAGAGCAAGAAGTGCCTGATCAACCAGCGCGAAGTGGGCCCGCACACGCTGAGCTTCAACAACGCGCTGCGCTCGGCCCTGCGCGAGGACCCCGACGCCATCCTGGTGGGCGAGCTGCGCGACCTGGAGACCATCCGCCTGGCGCTGACCGCGGCCGAGACCGGCCACCTGGTCTTCGGCACGCTGCACACCAGCAGCGCGGCCAAGACCATCGACCGCGTGGTGGACGTGTTCCCCGCGGCCGAGAAGGAGATGGTGCGGTCCATGCTGTCGGAGAGCCTGGTGGCGGTGATCTCGCAGTCGCTGTGCAAGCTCAAGGACGGCTCTGGCCGCGTGGCCGCGCACGAGATCATGATGGGCACCTCGGCGATCAAGAACCTGATCCGCGAGAACAAGATCGCGCAGATGTACTCGGCCATCCAGACCGGCCAGGGCATCGGGATGCAGACCCTGGACCAGAACCTCGCCGACCTGGTGCGGCGCAACGTCATCTCGCCGGCCGAGGCCCGCTCCAAGGCCAAGATCCCCGAGAACTTCCCCGGCTGACCGGAGTCCCCTCATGCAGACCGACCAGGCCACCAAATTCATCCACGACCTGCTGCGCCTGATGGTGGGCCGCAAGGGCTCGGACCTGTTCCTCACCGCGGACTTCCCGCCGGCGGTCAAGGTCGACGGCAAGGTCACCAAGGTCAGCCCGCAGGCGCTGAGCTCGCAGCAGACCCTGGCCCTGGCGCGTTCGGTGATGAACGACAAGCAGGCCGCGGAGTTCGAGCGCACCAAGGAGTGCAACTTCGCCGTTGCCCCCTCGGGTGTCGGCCGCTTCCGCGTCAATGCCTTCATGCAGATGGGCAATGTGGGCCTGGTCTTCCGCACGATCCCGGCGGAGCTGCCCACCATCGACGGGCTGGGGCTGCCGCAGGTGCTCAAGGACGTGGCCATGACCAAGCGCGGCCTGGTCATCTTCGTGGGCGCCACCGGCTCGGGCAAGAGCACCTCGCTGGCCGCGATGGTGGACTGGCGCAACCAGAACTCCTACGGCCACATCATCACCATCGAGGACCCGGTGGAGTTCGTGCACCCGCACAAGAACTGCATCGTCACCCAGCGCGAGGTGGGCATCGACACCGAGGGCTGGGACGCGGCGCTGAAGAACACGCTGCGCCAGGCGCCGGACGTCATCCTCATGGGCGAGATCCGGGACCGCGACACCATGGACCACGCCGTGGCCTTCGCCGAGACCGGCCACCTGTGCCTGGCCACGCTGCACGCCAACAGCACCAACCAGGCGCTGGACCGGATCATCAATTTCTTCCCCGAGGAGCGGCGCGCCCAGCTGCTGATGGACCTGTCGCTCAACGTCAAGGCGCTGATCTCGCAGCGCCTGCTGCCGCGGCAGGAAGGCCGCGGCCGGGCGGCCGCGGTGGAGATCATGCTCAACACCCCGCTGGTCGCCGACCTGATCTTCAAGGGCGATGTGCCCGAGATCAAGGAGGTCATGAAGCGCTCGCGCGAGGTGGGCATGCAGACCTTCGACCAGGCCCTGTTCGACCTGTACGAGTCCAACGCGGTGACCTACGAGGACGCCCTGCGCAACGCCGACTCGGTCAACGACCTGCGGCTGCAGATCAAGCTCAACAGCACGCGGGCGCGCAATTCCGACCTGTCCGCCGGCACCGAGCACCTGTCCATCGTCTGATCGCCGCTGCAAGTCCCGGTTTCCGGGGCGCCCTCAACCCCGCCTTCGCATGAGCACCAAGACCTACGACCCCACCCCTGCCCGCGACGTGGCCTTCCTCGGCCTTGGGGTGATGGGCCACCCCATGGCCGGCCACCTGGCGCGCGCCGGCCACCGAGTGACCGTCTACAACCGCACCGGTGCCAAGGCGCAGGCCTGGGCCGAGCAGCACACCGGCTGTCACGCGCCCACGCCCGCCCAGGCGGCGCAGGGCGCCGACTTCGTCTTCTCCTGCGTGGGCAACGACGATGACCTGCGCGCGGTGACCGTCGGTCCCGACGGCGCCTTCCACGGCATGAAGCCCGGCGCGGTCTTCGTGGACCACACCACCGCCTCGGCGGAGGTGGCGCGCGAGCTGCACGCCGAGGCCACCCGGCGCGGCCTGGGCTTCGTCGATGCGCCGGTCTCCGGCGGGCAGGCCGGGGCGGTGAACGGCGTGCTGACCGTGATGTGCGGCGGCGACGCCGCGCCCTTCGAGGCCATGAAGCCGGTGGCGATGGCCTTCTCGCGCGCCGTCACCCTGGTGGGCGGGCCCGGCAGCGGCCAGCTGGCCAAGATGGTCAACCAGACCGCCATCGCCGGGATGGTGCAGGCGC
>Ga0315902_10008175_pt1 | contig 14200 bp, 8 predicted proteins | sample LakEriMetagenome_9_FD_203523 | JGI IMG/M metagenome (GOLD analysis project Ga0315902, IMG submission 203523) | Freshwater fungal communities from buoy surface, Lake Erie, Ohio, United States - Buoy 12 MA117 | ecosystem: Environmental > Aquatic > Freshwater > Lake > Lake biofilm | place: USA... | reverse complement strand
CCGCGCCGGTGGGGTAGTAATTGATGTCGATGACGTTGTCGAGCATGCGGACGGCGAAGCGGATGGTCTCACGCAGGCGGGCATGGTCGATGTGGCCGGCGTCATCGAGATGATTGTCGATGAGGACAGAGCCGAGGTTGCAAACGGCGGTCTCGTCAGCGGAGGTGTTCAGCGTGATCTCGGTGCAGAGATTGGAGCTGTGGATGACGCCGGTGTGGTCCTGCGGGCTGCGGACGTTGCAGGGGTCTTTGAAAGTGATCCAGGGATGGCCGGTCTCGAAGATGGACTTGAGCATCTTTTTCCAGAGATCGATGGCGGGCATCTCACGGCCGAAGATTTTGCCTTCGCGGGCGAGCTGCTCGTATTCGCCGTAGCGCTTTTCAAAGGCGGAGCCGTAGAGCTCGTGGAGGTCCGGCACTTCATTGGCCCGGAAGAGGGTCCAAGTTTCACGGGACTCCATGCGCTTCATGAAGACGTCCGGGATCCAGTTCGCGGTGTTGAGGTCGTGGGTGCGGCGGCGTTCGTCGCCGGTGTTCACGCGGAGCTGGAGGAAGTCCTCGATGTCGTTGTGCCAGATCTCGAGGTAGGCGCAGCCGGAGCCGCGGCGCTTGCCGCCCTGATTGACGGCAATGAGCTGGTCGTTGTGCAGCTTGAGGAAGGGGATGACGCCTTGGGATTCGCCATTGGTGCCTTTGATGTAGCCGCCGGTGCCGCGGACGCTGGTCCAGGAGCCGCCGAGGCCGCCCGCCCACTTCGAAAGGAAGGCATTTTCCGCGATGCCGCGAATCATGATGGACTCGATGCTGTCATCCACCTTGTAGAGGTAGCAGGAGCTGAGCTGGCTGTGCAGGGTGCCGCTGTTGAAGAGCGTGGGCGTGCTGGAGCAGAAGCGGCGGCCTTTGTACATCTTGTAGATGCCGATGATCTTCTCCTCAGGGGTGTCGGTTTCGCCGAGATTGAGGCCCATGGCGACGCGCATCCAGAAGAGCTGCGGTGTTTCGAGGCGCTTCGAGGGCTTCACCTTCTTATCCACGATCAAGTAGCGATCGTAAAGGGTCTGGATGCCGAGGAAGTCGAAGTCCAGATCGGCGGCAGGGTCGAGGGAATCAGCGAGGCGGTCGAGGTCGAATTCGAGGAGCTTCGGATTGTAGCGCTCGATCTCAACGCCGCGGGCGAGATTGCGGCGGAAGGCGCGGCGGTGGAAGTCGCGCAAGGCCTCGATGCCATCGCGCACGATGTCCCAGCCGAGGACCTCCTCATAGATGTAGCTGAGCAGGACGCGGCCCGCGAACTTCGCGAAGTCGGCGTCCTTCTGCATGAGCGTCTTCGCATTGAGGATGACGGTCTTTTTGAGATGCTCGGTGGTGATGTCCGAATTCAAGGAGCGGCGCAGCTCCATCTCGATGTCCGCGCGGCTGAGGCAAAGGTCGAGGCCGAGCATGGCGAAGTCGATGCGCTTCTTCAGATCGGCTCCATCCCAGAGGAAGCTGTTTCCGTCTGCGGTTTTGACGAGCAAAAGGGCCTGCTGCTGCTCGCTGTCGGCGGCTTCGGCCTCGGCGGAGCGGGCTTCGTCGTCAACGCGCATGTTGTTGCGCAGAGCACGATATTGGATGTAAGCGCGGGCGACTTTGAAGAAGCCCTGCTTCATGAGCTCTTCCTCGACGAGGTTTTGCACGTCCTCGATGTGGACGAACTGCTTGTTTTCCTCCGCGATGGCGCGGCTGACGGCCTCGGAGACCTGCACGGCAGGCGTGGAGTCGAGTTCGAGGGAGAGGAAGGCCTTGCGGACGGCGATCTCGATCTTGTTGTGGTTCCAAGGAACGAGCTGGCCGCTGCGGCGGATGACTTTGGTGTTCACGATGAGAGGGAGGGGCGTGCTGCCGGCAAAGGGATCGTATTCAGCGCTGTGCTTGCGGCGCTCCGCGAGAGAACGCGCGACGTCGTGCTTATTGTGCTTCACCAGCGCGCGTTCGATGCACTGGTGGATGTCCCGCACGCTGAGCGTGACCTCGGCGCTGCTGGTCTCCGAAAGCTGGGTCGTGCGCTGGTAGAGCTCCTCCGTGACCACCCGCGCGATGTTCTGCACAAAGTTGCGGTTTTCATCGCTGAAGATGTCGCCCTCCTGCTGGCGGGAGATGAACAGATTCGCCAGCGCGCTGCCGACGGTGTCGGCGATCTCGGACGAATCGAAGTCACGCTCGCTGCCCCCGATGTTCACCTTCAGGCCCGCGGGGGGCGTGGATTCCGGAACGAGGGGCGCGTTCGCGGCGAGAGAGCTCCACTGGTAGCGCGGGAGCTGGTCTTTGGGGGCTTTGGCGATCTTGCGGAGGACCGCATCTTCTTGGAGCAGGCTGGCAATCATGACGGGAGGAGTTGTTGGATTTGATTAACAGATGCGGGGCATTGGATCGGATGAAAAACCTCCGTCGGAGGCCTTCCGACGTCGGCTTTGCATCAGGAGAGAGAATTAAAGGTCGTCGTCGGAGGAGTTGGAGAGAGCGGAGGACTTTTGGTAATCGGTGACTTTGCCCTCGAAGAAGTTCTGCTCCTTGCGCACGTCCATGAGGTCGGCCAGCCAGGGGAGTGGATTCTTCACCCCCGGGTTGAGTGCAGGGAGGCCGCACCCAGCCAGACGGCGGTCGGCGATGAAATCGATGTACTGCTCAAATTCGCCAGCGCTGAGACCGACGGCGTTCACTGGCAGGCAGTCGCGGATGAATTCCTTCTCCAGCGTGATCGCCTCGCGCATGATCTGCACCAGTTCCTCACGGAACTCCGGCGTCCAAAGGTCTGGATTCTCCTCCACCAGGTCCATGAACAGGTTGCGGAAGACTTCGATGTGGTTCGACTCGTCACGAAGCGTGTAGCGGAACATCTGGCCCATGCCCGGGAACTTGTTCTGGCGGTAGAGGGCCAGGATCATGCCAAAGAGACCGTAGAACTGCGTCCCCTCCATGCACTGGCCAAACATGAAGATGTTCCGCGCCAGAAGCTGTTTGTTTTCCAACTGCGTGAGGTCCAGGTCACGACGCATGCTGTTCGAGATGCGGGTCACGAATTCGTTCTTGGCCACGATCGTCGGAATCTGCTCAAACATCGCCTCGCACTCATGCGGATTGATGCCCAAGGAGGAGATCATGTACAGCAGCGAGTCCGCGTGGATGTTCTCCTCATGCGCATGGCGACCCAGCACCAGTTTCAGCTCGGGCGCGGTCACCAGTTCGCGCACCACATGCTGGATGTTGTCGCCCACGATGCCTTCCGCGGCGGAAAAGTAACCAATGCCCATCATGATGATCCAGCGCTCGTTCTGGGTGATCTCGCTGGAGCGCCATTGCTCCACATCCTTCTGCATCTGGATGTCTTCCGGCTCCCAATGATTCGCCTTCATGATCCGGTAGAGATCATAGGCCCACTGATACTTCAGCGGCAGCAGGTTGAAGGTCATCGACTTGCGGCCGTTGATCACCTTTTTATCCGCGTAAGCGGCTTCGGCCTTGTCTTGGTCGAGAGGAAACTCACGATTGCCAATCTTGTATGACTTTTGCATGAAGGGAGAAGAGGGGGACAGGAGGGGGTTAAGGTCAAGAAAGCAGGAAAAGGGCCGACTAGGTAGATAGTCTTATAAATACTATATATGCGTGCCGGAGGGGGATGATGCACAAGATGTTGTGTTTTGACCAGAAAAAAATCCCACCGCTGGTGCCCAAAACCGTTTCCCATCGCTGTTAGGCGGGTTCCACGGCGAAAAAAAATTTCAGGCGGAAAAACGCCAGCTCTGATTCCCAAATTTGAGAGCGTTTTTGAGCATGATTACCCATTCAAATGCCAAGAAATGCCAAAAAAAGGGCCTTGCATCCCTCCCTTCGACTCCGGTCAAAAATGATTCCGCTGAGCATCCCTGAAATAACCGCCGGACATTTCTGCTCAAAATCGAGAAGCCGCCCAAATCGAGCCGTCAGGATCAAACCAGTTCCGACATCGTCCCGCGTGTCACGCCGAGCTGGCTTTGAGCCTTCAATTCGCGCCAGATGGCATCTGCGTCCTGTTTTCCGGCCATCAGGGCCTGATACGTGCGCAAAACGCGTGAGGTCTCCGCTGCATCCTCCTCCAGCAACTCCACGCGGAAGGCCTGTAGGCCTGCCTGGCGCAGTGCCGTGAAGTATTGCGCACCCGTTTGGGGCACCGCGTTGAAAAGGGTGTTCCGGCAGCCCACGTCCGCCTTCAGCGGGTGCTCCATGCCCACGCGGTCGCGCAGATGCACGCGGTGCCGGTCGCAGGGGCGGCCGCAGTTCGTGAAATTCGTCCCCGTGCTCAAAAACGCCGCGAACGCGCAGTGCTCCATGTGAAACATCGGCATGTGCTGGTGCAGCGTCAGCTCAAACCACTCCGGCGGCGCGCCCGCGAGCAAATCCAGCACCTGCTCGATATTTAGATCGTAACTGATCGTCAGCCGCTCCAAGCCGGTCTTCTTCAAAATCTCCGCCGTCAGTGGATTCGCCACGTTGAGGGAAAAATCGCCCGTGATCGGCAAACCGGCCTCTTTGAAATACGAAATGGCCCCCAGATTCCGGATCAGCACGCCATCCGGCTTTGCCCGCTCGATCAGCTTGAAAAAGCCCGCCTCGCCGGATTTTTGAATGCGCGGCGTCGCCAGCCAAAATTCCGCCTTCGCACCCGCATCCCGCATCTCGGCCACCAGGTCGCCATATCGCCGGATGTCCTCAAAATCGAGGTACAGCCGCGAAACACCGGTTTCCAGTGCCGCGCTGATTTGGTCACGCGTGCGGCAAAGAGCGAACAAATGGAGCGGCGACGATTCGTCGCCCTTCCCACGCGCGGGAAGAAGAGATTCGAGCGTCACCGTGCTTCTCGGCTTTTCTTGGGGCGACGATTCGTCGCCGCTCCGTGCCACCAAGTCACGCCGCATGCGATTCAGCTCGCTCACCGGCAAAATCACCTCGCCTTCGACTTGGAAATCGACCTCGCCGAGCTCGAACTCGGTGCCGCCGAGGCGGGCGAATTGATCGCAGAAGGCCTCGCGCGTCAGCGGGCGCTTCAAAGCGGCCTGCAGCGGCATCGCGGAGTCGATTTGCACGTTTTGGCAGCGCACGCGCAACAGTTCGCCGGCCTTGCCGGTCACGGTCAAATCGAGCCGCTGCTGCTTCCGCATCGGGATATCGCCTTCAAAGCTTTGCCGCAGCGCGCGGTTCAGCGCAGGATCGCTTGTTTTGAAGACACGTGTGCCCAGCGGGATCTTTTCCATGCGCAGATGGCCGTGGCGGAAGCTCATGCGCGTGCCGCGCAGCTCGTAAATGCTGCCGCCCTGCTCCTGGTTCGTGTCGTCGAGATTTTCAAACACCACGCCATCGCCCGGCTTCATGCCGAGTTGCAATTCATCGAGCTCCAGTGTGTCCGCATCGACGATGCGCGTCACCGCGCCGACATACGGACCGCGTTTTTTGCCATAGTAGGCACCGACGAGCTCCTGATGATTCACGCCGTGCATCCAGCCAGTGAAAAGGCCGCGCGAAAAGGTCATCTCCAGCGCATAGCGATCCCCATCTGTCGCCGGAGCCGCTTTTCCGGCCAGCGCACGATCCATTGCCGCGCGATACACCTGCGTCACCGCCGCGACGTATTCCGGCGTCTTCAAACGGCCCTCGATTTTGAAGCTGCGGATGCCCAGCTCGATCAAACGTGGGATTTCATCCACCGCGGCGAGGTCCTGCGGCGAAAGTAGGTAGCGCTTGTCGCCCAGATCGCGCAGTTCGCCGTCCACGAGCATTTCATACGGCATGCGGCAGGCCTGGGCACATTCGCCACGGTTCGCGCTGCGTCGGCCGAGCGACTCGCTCGTCAAACACTGGCCGGAATACGCCACGCACAGCGCGCCGTGCACAAAGACCTCCAACGGCACCTGCGAGTCCTTGAAGCGCTCCAGCTCGCGCAGGCTCAGCTCACGCGCGAGCACGGCCTGGTCGATGTCGAGCTGCTTCGCGAAATCCAGCCCCTCCGGCGAAGTGATGGTCATCTGCGTGCTCGCATGCAGTCGCAGGCCGGGCGTCAGCGCCTTCACCATCCGAGCGAGGCCCAAATCCTGCACGATGACCGCGTCCACGCCGCTGGATTCGAGCAAACGAAGCTGCTCCGCGGCATCCGGCAGCTCCGAGGTGAAAATGAGCGTGTTGAAGGCCACGTAACCCTTCACGCCATGCGCGTGGAGGAACTTCATCAACTCCGGCAAATCCTCCGCCGTGAAATTGTCCGCGCGCAGCCGCGCATTGAAGCGCGGCATGCCGAAATAGATCGCGTCCGCCCCATTCGCCACCGCCGCACGCGCGCACTCCCAATTGCCCGCTGGCGATAGCAATTCAGGACGATTGGGAGCGGTGGAAGGCATGAGAGTTTAAAAATGACGAATGAGGAATTCCGAATGACGAATGAATGTCAAAATCCGAAGCACGAACTTCGTCATTCGTGCTTCGGGCTTAATTCGTCATTCGGAAATTCGGAATTCGTCATTTCCCGCTCCGCAATCACTCGCGATCTGCTTCTCGATCAAAGGGGTCGAATCCAAATATTCCGCACTCGCACCGGCGGCTCGTTCTTGTGATCCTGGATGCGGATCGGCGCTTTTTCGGGGAATTCGCCGCTGTAGTCGGTCGTTTGCTTGTGCTTCGTGGGGCCCATGATCTTCGTGTGGTTCTGCACGCAGATGCCGTTCACAAAGGTGGTGATGTAGGCGGGCTCGACGACCTTGCCGTTTTCGAGCTTCGGCGCCGTGAAGACGATGTCATAGACCTGCCACTCGCCCGCAGGACGCACGGCATTCACCATCGGAGGCGTCTGGCCGTAAACACCACCGGTCATGCCGTCGGCGTAGGTGGGATTGTTGTGGCAGTCGAGCATCTGCGTCTCGTAGCGATCCATGAAGAAGATGCCGGCGTTGCCCTTCTTCTGCGAATTGCCCGCGGTGTGCGGCTCGCTCATCCATTCGAGGTGGAGCTGGCAGCTGGCGAATTCCTGCTTCGTCCAGCAATCGCCGCCCTTGATCAGCAGCTCGCCATTTTTCAGTTCCCACGGGCAGGGGATGATTTTGCCGGTTTCCTTGCCCTTCGCGTCCTTTTCCTTGGCCTGGAGCGTGTCGCTGCTCTTGCCGTCGAAAATGATGACCGCATCCGCAGGCGCGTCACCGGCGTTTTTGGCCGGAGCCACGGCTGCGGGGCGCGGACGGTCGATGTCATGCACCTTCCACTGCGTGCCCGGAATGACCGGCGTGTCGGAGTAGCCGATCGGCGAGGGCTTGTCGTCGCCTTTGCCCGCTTTCGCGGCTTTCGGCTTCGGATCGGCGGCGTGCAGCACCACGGCGCTAGCGAGGAGGATGGTAACAAGTGTCTTCATGGAATGAGCGGGCCGCAAACGAGCCGCTCGGCCGCATTTTGCAAGCTCGGAGCATGACAGCCGCGGCTTCGTCGTTCAAAGGAGCCCGCCCGGCCTCATGCGCGTCTTTTCCGGCCTCTTTTTGCTCTTCACCTCGCTCCCCGCTCTCTCCGCGGAGAGCTACTACACCGCGCCGAGGAGCTACAGCACCACACGGGACCCGGATCTGCCGAAATACGCGCGCCATGCGCCCGACACGGGCATCGACTCGCTGAAAACAGCCGCGTGGCTCGATCTCGGCCTCGATTACCGCTTCCGCTTCGAGCATCGCGATGACGACATCCGCCGCGCCGTGGGTGGGCTGGATGAGGATTTCCTCCACCGCACCCGCGCGTATCTCGGCATTCACGATGTGATCGATCCATTTCGTTTCGCGGTCGAAATGCAGGACTCCCGCCGCTACGGCAGCCGTTTCGCGCGCGACAATCGCGACGTGAACGAATTCGAGCTCATCCGGCTCTATGGCGAGCTCTACTTCCGCGATCTGCTCGGCCACGATGCGCGTGGAAATGCGCGACCGCTGAGCATCCGCTACGGCATCCACAATTTTGAGTTCCTCGACCGCCGCCTCATCGGCAACAACCAGTGGCGCAACACCGCGAACGCATTCCAGGGCTTCCAGGCGATGCTGGGACAGGAGTCGAATGACTGGCAGCTCGACCTCCTCGCCGTGCAGCCGCTTTCGCGCAGCCTTTATGAATGGGACCGGCCCGTGGAGCAGCAGTGGCTGTATGCGGCGATCGGTCACTGGCGCGGTTTCGGCCCGCAGCTCACGCTGGAGCCGTATTACCTCGCGCTGCATCAATCCGCGCACGCGGGTGTTTTGGAGCGCATGGTGCATTCGCCCGGTTTGCGGGCCTACGGCCATTTTGACCCGAAAAAGAGCGGCGCAGGCCTCGACTACGATTTCAGCTTCACCTGGCAGTTTGGTCAAAACGGGCCGCGAAAGGTCCGTGCGTGGGCGATGACGGCTGAACTGGGCTACACCTTCGCGCAGCCGTGGAAACCGCGTGTGAGCCTGTTTTACGGCCACGCCACCGGCGATCGCGATCCGAACGAAGGCACCGACAACCGCTTCGAACGCTTCTACGGCTTCGGCAGGCCGTGGTCGGCGAATGATTACATCGTCTATGAAAACATCCGCGCGCCGAAACTGCGCGTGGAGCTCACGCCGCGCAAAGATCTGCGCGTGGACTTCGGCTACAGTTGGTATGGGCTCGACAGCGCCACGGATCGATTCGCCGGTGCGAACAACGCACGCGACCTCACGGGCGCGAGCGGCAGCGGTGTGGGGCATGAATTCGACATCCGCGCCCGCTGGCAGGTGAACCGCCACGTCGAGGCCATCCTCGGCTACGCGCATTTCATTCCCGGCAGCTTCACCCAGCGCGCGGTGCGCTCCGGGGACACGGACTTCGCGTATCTAGAGATCAATCTGAACGCGTTTTGAGCCGCGCGGCTCACTTCACGCGCTGTTTGAGCACTTCGCGGAAGGACTGGCCTTCAAACGTGAGATCCTCCAGCACCGCGCGGCCATCGAGCACGCGCACCACGGCGATGACGCCTTTTTCACTGCGGATGTTTTCCGCGAGCCACTTGTCTGCCTCCGGCGCGAGCTTCTCATTGAGGTAAAAGCGATCGAAAGGCCACTCGATGGTGCTGCCCCAGCGCAGTTTCGTTTTCACATAGACCCCGCTGGCCGGTGGGGTGAGCACGAGGCTGCTGATGTGCGATACACCGCCCTCATCCGGCGTTAGGACTGCATAAACGGGCGTGCCGCCGGGCAGTTCCTCGCCTTCGGGCAGCTTGCCCTCCGTTTCCGCCGGATAGACAGCGAGGTAGCGGCCGCGCAGCGGATCATACGGGTCCGGCGCGCGACATTTCAGGCGCACCAGCGTCCCGGAGGCGAGCACGCGCTCGTATTTCCAAATCTGGGACAGCGGCGCGGCCCACTGGATGAGCACCGCGATGGCAAAGAGGGCGAGCAGGGACGTTTTCATGTTGCGGAGGCTTTTTGACGGCGGAGAAGGCGGCTCATGGCGATGTTGAAGGCGATGAACGCGCAGCCGATGAGGATGAAGGTGAGCCCTTTGAAGAGCAGCGAGAGATCGCTCTCCGCCATGCGGCAGATGATGAGGATACTGAGCAGCGTGGCCCCGAGCCGCGGCGCGCCACGGCGGCCACTGAACTCGAGCACGATCAAAATCACGCCCAGGGCGAGGAGGTAGAGATTCATGAGCCAGGCGAGCAGGTTGGAAGAAGTCCCACCCAGCAGCAGCGCCACACAAGGCACCGCGAGAATGCCTGCGATGGCGAGCACGGCCCAGCGCTGACGCATGACGGCGAGCAGCGCAAACGTGATGCCGACCACCGCGCAAACCCAGGCCCACGGCATGCGCAGCGCATTCTCCAAACTGCGCACGGCATGTGAGTCCATGAACGTCATGCCAAGACCAAATCCGACGAGCTGAATCGTCCCGAGCACGACCTGCGGTTTCTGGCGGCTCGGCGCGGCCAGAGCCTCGCCGGATAGCGGAAACAGCAGCAGCACCGCGATGGAGAGCTCCCAGAGCCAGAACGCGCGATCGGAAGAATACCAGTGGTTGTAACCATGCAGCCTCAACGAGGCCTCGATCATGCCCAGCAAGGCCGCATAGACGCTGAGGACCAAAATCCAGCGCAGCGTGGTCGAGAGGCTCTGATCATGCTTCGCGCCCGGCCAGAAGGGATACAGCGCGGCGAGCAGCAGCGGATACATGAGCGCGCTTTGATGCCAAACAGGCATCTCCCAGCCTTGATTCACCGCCCACACGGCTGTGCCGATGAGATACAGGATCACCACCGATGTCGGACGCAGCAGCCAGACGAGCGGTAAGCTTAGCAACATGCACGCGAGCAGGAATTCCGGCCATTCACCGCCGAGATTGTACATTTGGGAGACCAGCGCGAGGCATGCCGCACTGGCGAGTGCTTGAAACAAGGCCGCACACTCCCGCACCCACGCCGGCCAAGCACTGCCACGCTTCAGCACGAGGAACGTGAGCACCTGCGCGCCAGCGAGCGGCAGAAAGGCAAACAACAGCCGCACCGGCCGCGTGAAGTCATCCCAGTTGTAGGCGATGATCGTGATCAAACCCGCGCCGACGAGCAGCGCGCCGATCGAGCCCATGATCATCTGCGCGAGCCCGACGCCCGGCTCCTCCAACGGATGCCGCTGACGCAGTGCAGCCGCGTTTTCCGCGGTGATGAGTCCGTCTTTCTCCCAGGCCGGGAGCTGCTCCTGCAGCCAACGATGATTTGAGGCATTCATGCGCCCCGATCCTGCCCGGAAACGAGCCGCAGAGCGAATTGATTTTCTCAATGCAGCGGCACGTGAAAGCGATTGTGAACGCCTCCGTGACTTAACGGTTCCGAGGAAGCGTGACCAGTCCTTCCTGAGCTGCCATTTCGTTTTGTCGTTCGTCAAAGGAGACAAACTTCTCCGCATGGAGGTCTAGCGCAGCCGCCACGTGCAAAATGTCCATCGCTCCAAACGTCGCCTTCACGGTGTGGTGAAGACTGAGGCGCCGGGCCATCGGCAGCACGCGGTGGAAAGGGGCCTCCTTGCGCTCGATCAAACCTTCCATCACGGCCCGCTGGATGCCTTCGATCCATGTGCGGGCCTGGACCTCCGTGCACTTTTGATTGAGCGGAAATCCGCGAATCGTGTTTTCCGCCTCAAAAAGCACCAGCCGGGTCGTGCAGATGGCTCCACCGTGCTTGTTCCACCATCTCCATGCGGTCTTGTTGTGCTCGTCCGAGCTTGAAAAAGCTGCGACGATGAAACTGGCGTCCGTAAACGGCTTCATGAGGCACGCCGTGATTTGATGAGTTCCCCCACCGAATCAAAACCCGCATCATCAGCCTTCAGCATGAACTCAGTCGTAAACCGCGCGATTTTGTCCCGCATGGGTTCTGTTTTGCGAACGCCACGGGCCGCTTTGGGGCGGGTGGCTGGTGCACTGAGTGTTTTCATGGTGGATGAATATCATTCCGGCTCTCGCCTGGCAATCTGCTCTTTGCCCGCCTCCCGCTCACTTCCGCGTGTAAAACAGCGCTCGGTCGTGGCAGAGGAGCACGATGTCGAGCTTGCCGTCGGCGTTCAAATCGAGCGCGGTGTAGTCGTGCGGCTCGTTTTCGCGGCCAGATTTGCCGCGGAAGTGCGGATCGGTCTCGAAGATGCGGAAATGCATGCCGCTGGCCCATTCACCGGCTTTCTCCGGCTGGAAGACCTCGATCACGCGGTTCTTCGTCGTGTCGAGCAGCGCGATGTCGTCGATTTCCTGGCCGCTGAAGGCCGCGGGGATCAGATCGGTCGGCTGCGTGTCTTTCAGATCGCTGTCAAAGGTGGACACGGTCTCAAGCTGGAGGCTTTCGCCATCGAGCGGCGTGATTTGGAAGCTCGTCTTGCCGAGCAGCAACAAGCGCTCGCTCTTGCCGCCATTCACGAGGCGGAGTTGGTCCACGGCCATGGAGGGCAGCGGATGGCTGTGCTGGCCGCGATACACACCGTCCGCACCGGGCGCGAGGTCAAAGAGCTTGCTGTGCGCCAGATCGATGAGCGTGACGCGGAGCTTCTTGTCCTTTCGCGTGAGCAGCGCGGCGTAGAGCTCCGTGCCGGCCTCCGGCGCGTTGAATTGCTCCACCACACTCGCCTTGCCATCCGCGCCGACGCGGAAGACGCGCGCCAGTTGCTCGCGCGCGATGACGAACTCGTCTTTGCCATCGCCATCGAGATCGCCCGTGGTCAGCGCGGCGGGGCTGAGTTTGCTCACAAAAGTGTCCGGGATGCCTTCCACGCGCTTGAAGGGCGCTTTTGCATCGCCCGTGCTCAGCAGCAGCTGCATCGCGCCGATGGAGGAAAACACCGCGAGATCACCTTTGCCGTCCTGATTGGCATCCAGCACGCGCAGAGAGCCGACACGGCCGGGGCTGCCGGTCAATCCGGTGATCTCCAGGCTCGCAACGCTGAATTTTTTCTCCTTCGCGGTGATGCTGAGCAGTTGCGGCTTCGATTTGATCTCGCTGGCCGCGTGGACCGTGCCAGCGGCGGCACCCAGCGCGCCATGCGCGAGGGTGAGCAGCGATTCGCCCTCCTTCGCCTGATAAACGATCTCCGGATACGCGAGGCGGCCTTCATTCCAGCGCGCGATGCCGATGGCCTTCTCCGCGCTGCTCAAAAGGATGACTTCATTCTTCTTGTCGCCATCTGCATCGGCGATGAGCAGCGAATCCACACCGCCGAGCACGGGAAACTCACGTCCTGCGGAGAATCCGCCATCCGCCGAGCCGGTGAAGAGCCACAAGCGCGCGCTTTTCGGCTCGCTCATGATCACATCCGCGTGTCCGTCGCCGGTGAGGTCGCCGTAGGCCGTCGCGCCGCCTTTGCTCTCCGTCGGTGGCATCGCATGGCGGATGGTGGAGGCGCGTTCGCTGTCCGGTCCGGCCTTCGCCGGGCTGAGACGTGCCACCTCGACCATGCCGGTCTCATTTTGAATCCACGCCACGCCCGTTTTACCGCCGCCGAGGCGCACGGGATGCAGCCAGTGCCTGCTCGCAGGAATTTCGATGCGCCACTCCTCGCCAAAGCCGCCCGCACCCTGCTGCAGACGCACGAGCAGCGCATCGCCCTCGGGCGCGGTGTAAAAAAGATCCGTCTTCGCATCGCCATTCAAATCCGCGATGTGCAGGCCTGCGCAGCCGCTCTCACCCAGCGCATAAGTTTGCGGATCGGCCCACTCGCCCGCTTTCTCCTTCTGCTGGAGGATGACGAGCTGCGTATCCGTCAGCAGCGCGAGATCGCTGCGTCCGTCACCATTCAAATCCGCCGCGGCGAGCACCTCCGTGTCCTCCACCGTCGAATCGAGCGTGAAATCGCGTTTCAGCGTCCAGCCGCCTTTGTCATCTTGCATGCGCAGCGTCAGGCGGTTGTTGTCCGTCACGATCGCCAGGTCCGGACGCTTGTCGCCGTTGAAATCACCCACCGCCAGCGCGGTGGCAGCATGGCCGATCACCAGCGGCTGCTTTTCAAAGCGGGAGATTTCGAGGATCGGATTCCACCGGTCTTCGCGCGAGGATTTTTCGGCGACGCCGGGCTTCACGCCATCCTTGCGCTGCAGCAGGATCTCGATCCGTGCGCGGTCGGAATTGATGATCGCGATGTCCGTGAGGCCGTCGCCGTTGAAATCGGCCGCGCGGGGCGAGGAGGTGTCCCAGTCCAGCTTCACCACCTCCGGTCCGTCAAAATAAAGCGGCTCCACTGCCTGCGCCGCCGCGCCGAGTGAGAGAAGGAACTGCCAGAGGATGAGACGACGTTTCGCGCGAGGGGAGAGTGTCATGACGCGCGAACTTTGACGGCTGCGCCGCGAAACGGCAAGCGCATAACCATCCCGCCCTCACTTTGGACTATCGAACTCCCCCGTTCCCAAGTCCTGCTTCAGGAATCTAGACTCCGCCATGATCCACACCACCACCGTCGGCTCCTACCCTGTCCCGGACTGGCTCAGCGCGCTGCCCAGCGAGCAGGCGCTCATCGACGCCACACGCGTCATTTTCGATCTCCAGCGCCAGGCGGGCATCGATCTGCCGACGGATGGCGAGCTCTACCGCTTCGACGTCAATCATCCCGACACGAACGGCATGATCGAATACTTCGTCCACAAGCTCGGCGGCATCGACAAGCGTGTCAGCCGCGCGGACGCCGCCGCCTTCCGGGCGA
>Ga0315902_10008173_pt1 | contig 14202 bp, 7 predicted proteins | sample LakEriMetagenome_9_FD_203523 | JGI IMG/M metagenome (GOLD analysis project Ga0315902, IMG submission 203523) | Freshwater fungal communities from buoy surface, Lake Erie, Ohio, United States - Buoy 12 MA117 | ecosystem: Environmental > Aquatic > Freshwater > Lake > Lake biofilm | place: USA... | reverse complement strand
TTTGGGTTGAGTTTGTTTAGCCATGATCTGTCTCCTTCAATTCAGCCGCGAGACCATCCCGCGGCTTCATGGGGAGCCAAGGCAGCAGGCTATGAGCTGGCGATCACACCCCGCGCGTCAGCGCGCCCGAAGGGAGCGGAGCTGCACGGAACGATAAGTGAAGGAAGCGAGCTGGGTTGAACGACGGCGGGCCTGATGCAGAACGCTCATCCAACGAAGCAGAGGGAATGTTCATCGGACGGCCGAAGGTCAGAGCATGTCTTGCCTCGAACCACCCGTAGTGGAACGCTCGCCAAATCCACATCGCCCAAGTCTGAGTCTAAAGACGGAGATCGCTGGAAGGACCCCGCTGTGCTTGTTGCGCTTGAGAATGGACGCCGCATGGAAGCTTCGGTCGCTGAAAAGGGACCGGCCTACACCTGCCCCAAATGCGCGGCAGTGGTGATCCTGAAGAGTGGTCGTGTCATCACGCACCACTTCGCCCACAAACCGCCGACGGATTGCACCTGGGCCTCAGGGGAAACCGCCGCCCACATGAAAGCAAAGACCGCGTTGTGCGAGGCGCTGCGCCAACGGGGATTCAGGGCCGAACTGGAAGTGGAGATTCTTTCAACCGGTGGAGACCGCCGTGCCGATGTCGTCTTGTGGTCGAAGAACGGACAGACCCGCGTCGCCTTCGAGATTCAACACCAGCCTTTGTCATTCGACGGCATCGAACAACGCACCCGAGGCTATATCGCGGCAGGCGTACCGGTACTGTGGGTTGGCCTGCTGGGGGCGAAGGTATTTGAGGATGCCGAGACCAAGGGCGCAAATCTGGTCATCCCGCGCTACTCGCCACGCCAATGGGAGAAATGGGCGCACGCCTTCGCATTCAAATCCATCTGGTACATGGACGATGATGGCCAACTCTGGCGCGGCGTCTTCACCGGCCACCAGATCGAGGTGCCCTACTCGTCTTGGTACAATTCAGACGGCAGCCAAGAATCCGTTGGTGGCTTCACCCGCTTCTCGAAGCGTTGGCGCGTCCTCACCCTCACCGGTCCATACCAGATCAGCGATCTAACTATCGGCCTGAAGGATCGGCCCCCTTGGGAAAGCAAGGATTTCAAGCTTCCGAAAGGCAAGGTCGTAACGCTAGAGCAGAACGCCGCATCATGAAACCCGACCAAAGCCCCAGCACTTGGGCCGTCTATGCAGTGCCGCTTGCGGCATCGTCATCTGGCGGGGCCGCTTCAGGCTCAATAGATAGGCTATCCTCCGCATCGATGACGGCTTTAAGATCGACGATGTGGGTCTTGCTGAAATAGACTGTCAAATCCTGCTCAGCGAGCTCGACCTCAAGCTCGTTGCTCCTAAGGGCCAGAAACGCATCGCACATAGTTGCCCTTGATCCATTGACGAGCCGAAACATCGCTGAGTGGTTTGGGCAAAGGGCCAGATAATTTTGAGGATGACGCTTGGTAAGTTCAGGCAAAAACTCTACGATCTCAAAGTACTCGCTCCCATCGATCTTAAAGGGTAACGGCCCTTTGCAAATCTGGCACGTTACCTCGCCCTCTGCATTCCTGTAGTGCTCCCGAAGGTATGAATCGGCATTCGCCTTCACGTCCTCTCGACCGATAGAGACGGAGCGCTCTCGGACTTCGCTCCTCTTGTCGGGAGCTGCCAACGCCTGAGCGCGAACGTGTTGCGCGCGACGCTCGGGATTGGCAAGCGGGCGATCTGGGACGGCAGGCTTATTGCGGGTTTCAATTTCAGCGAGAATTTTTTCCTGGTCTGACTCCGGCAAATCATTAAAGCGCCTCGCGCGTTCAGCGGCGGCGGCATCGGCGAAGCCGAGGCTCTTCGCAATAGCGTCTTTTTGCTGTGCCTGCGCCGACCTGCGGACAGCAGTCTCACCGAACTGAATCGCCTTGAGCCAAGCGTAGCCAGGATCGAAGGGAAAACCCTTCGGCAGAAACTCGCGCGAGGCGTCTGCGGGGATGACGAACACATCGTCGCCCTGAGGAACCCATTTGGCGGCTCGAAGCTCGTGCACTAGACGGGAAGCGGCGACATGGGCGTTGTGCGACGCATTGGACCGGTAGGTTGCCTTTAAATAGTCTGACCAAACCGGAAGTGCCGTAAGTGTTTTCCAGACAAGCCGCGAAAGCTCCAACGATGGCGTTTTGAACAGTTCATCAAGATGCGGAATGTAGTAGTCTCGGTTGACACCGTTATATGTCCAATTGCCGCCAGCAGAGTAAAGATGCTGGCGCTCCGGATTTTTATTACAGGTGTCCTGCTCTATTTCGAGAGCAGTAGTGACGCCTACTTGTTTTGCAAATTCCGTCAACTTCTTGACTGTGATTCCGCATTTTTCATAGCGCGCATGGAGTGCATACGGTCCGTCTTCACCCTTCAGTGCGCCGTAATAGGCTGACAAGCCTGTGTCGAGGTATGGTCGGTCCAGATAGATGTCTTCTGGCGTATGCCAATTGCCGCCAGCACCCTGGAATATAAAGTATTCCCCGAATATCGCTCCGTCATCGGCCTCCTCGAAGAATGCGACAAAGCGTTTCAAATCGTCCCTATAGGTAGCATCATCCGGTATTTCCGCCTCTATTGAGTAGCGGCGTTTGAGGATAAGTTCGATCTGCTCGGCTTGGCCGATATCACGGACGCCAAGTTCTGAGAGAAACGCTTTGGCACCGTCTTTCTGGCTCTTGCTCCCGCCGGACGTATAGACTGCCTGGTCGACAATTGGCATGTCGTCAGCGGCGGCTTCACTAGCAAAAAATGCCTGATCTGCCCTGCTCAGACTGCCGTCGGTTAGGCGTACAATTTGTAACGCTCTAAGTTGGGATACCAGATTGCCAACTTCCTCTTTTAGGAGGGCATAAAGCTCCTGCATCCATGCGGAAGGCTTCTGCCGAAGCCAGGATAGAAATTGCTCCTCAGGTTTAGCGGGGAAGAATCCGCCCTCCTCTCGCGCATTTTTGCGCATTGTCTCAAGGAGCTTGGGCAGCCCCCATTCACGTATCTCAAGCCCAGCCAGGAATTGGTCGACTCGGTTGTTTCTTTGCGTCGCGCCGATAGCCCATTGCGGCGGCACATCGTCGTAATCGACTAGAAACTCGATGTCGTCCTTGGACAGTAAGCCTTTGAGGGAGGCCCTAGCCTGTATGAGGCAGTTCGCTGGGGCATGTCCCTTGTCATGCGTCGGCGTCAGCGGTTGCGATTTCATTTCGGCGATGATCGCGGTGCGGATGCCCTGGTATCGGGGCGGGATCTGATCCTGCGGATTGGGTAGCACTGAAAGGAAGTCGGGCGTCAGGAGCCCGAGTTCCTTGATGCGGTGTAAGGATCGGGCCGACAGCACTGCGAGCTGCTCAAATAGCGGGATATTGGCCTTAGCCTCCTTGATGCTGGCGCGGCTTAGTTCGGGCACGAAGGGGGCGTGCAGATGAAACCGCAGGCCGGACGCTTCCTTAACTGCCGGAAAGAACACGGCCACACTGCCAGGTTCCGCCGGGATAATTTTTAACTGATCAGCTAATCGCCCAGCGGCATCGAAACTGCGAACGCCGGGAAGGATGTCCAGGGGATAAGCGACGGCGACGCGCTGCTTTTCAAGGCCGGGTACTGTCTCGTCGAATTTCAGGAAGTGGGAACTGGAGGCAGTTTTACCGCCAATTTCTTTCACCACTTCAACATGGAATTCGGAATGCTGAACGCGAAGCACCTCGCCCGCGCCCTCCGTGCCCGCCTGCCAAGCAACGGACTGTAGGTTGGACAAAAACAGCAGGGTCTTTTCGTCCAGCTCATTCAGGCCCGAGGCGATTTCGTCATAGGCCTCTGGTGCTGGCTTCTTCAGGTTGTCGAAGGGGAACTCAAAGCGAGTTCGGCCATTCAAGGTTCCGTCTGGCGCGATGGGTTCAGGAAGGATCAGTTGGACAATGCGAAAGGCGAATGCGCCTGAGCGGATAGAGGGGGCTTGCGTGTATACGAATACTGATTTGAACCCGACCCCGAACTTCCCGATCTTGTCCTGGGCGGTTGCCTTGGTGCTGTCATGAAGGCCTGTGATCGAGGTCACATCCGCCAGGGTGAAGGCGCGTCCGTTGTGCTCACAGACCAGTTTTTGGGGGGTGAGCTTGAAGGCGATTTCTGTCGCACCCGCGTCCTCCGCATTTTGGAGAAGCTCGTAAACGAAATGGGCACGGTCAGGATAGAAGTCCTCGAATATGTCGAGATTGATTTCACCCTTGTTGGCGTCGAGGCCGTCAATGAATTTGCGGCGGCGCTCCACCAGTCGCTCAAAATCCGGTCCCTGGTTTTGCCCGTCCATCATTTCTCGCCCCTCACGCCGTTGCGAACTTAGCCACTAGGCCCTCAAGCGTAGCGCTGCCGATGATTTGGTCGTCGGGTATCAGCGCGTAGACCCAGGGTTTACCTGCCCCGCCTTGAGCAAAGGCCGTCGCTGTTCGGCACCATTTGGTGGCGGCTGCCGCTTTAGCCTTCACAATCGGATCGTCGAGTTCATTACGCGCCTTCACCTCTAAGATGAGCATGTTGGTCGCCGTTTCGGCCACGAAGTCCGGCTCGTAGGCTTCGCCCGACCGATAGTCGATGCGGAACTGGTTGCGACCCGGCTTGAGCCATTTCTCGACCTTGGCTTCGCCGTCGATGATGACTGCCAAACGCCTCTCGGGATCGGCGTCGAACTTTTGCAAGGGGTAGCAGCACTTCTTGAAACCGCCGAACACGTGCTTTCGGGTCTCTGACAGAGGGGCGACAGCCTGCTTGAGATCGCGCACTCGCTGACCGTTAGGGACATTCATCGGTTGGGCGGCAAGCAGCATGAAGCCGCGCGTTACGGTCACGTCGTAATCGTCCTCGCCCATCGGCGATTCCCGATAGTGCGACATCATCTGGGCGAAGATGAAATCAGCGAGCTGGCGTCCGTGGCGCAGCAGCACGTTCTCCACTTCAGCTTCGTCCTCAAGGTAAGATCGGACACGGTCGACGACTTGACCCGCCAGTTTGTAGAGCAAGCTAGAATGGGCGTCGTAGTCGATCTCATTTCGTTCGATGAGATAGCGAACGAGATAATCTTCGAGCCGCACTTCACGCGTATCGTCGATGGCGCGTGCCAGATAGACGCGGGCTTGTGTGCGCAAATCCTCGATAATGATGCCTTCTTCGATAGGCCGCATATTGATCGAATTGAGGCTGGCGAGGTCGAAATTCTCAAACGTGAAGGTTACCTGCTTCTTGGGCAGCACGACGATCTGCGGAATAGAAATGGTGCGATCGGCGACCGTTACGGCCACAGTCTCCACGATCTGGTCGATACGGGGCGCTTCCAACATCCCCTCAAACGTTCCCTGGATGGGGCGCACTAACTCGCGAACTTCTTCGGCGATCTGGCGCTGCACATCTGCATCTCGCAGCCCGTCGGCGCTTCCGAGCTTGCGCTCGTAGCGTTTGATGACATCGAGCGTCACTTGCGCGGCTCTGCCTTCTTCAGGTGACCTGAAAACGAAGGCGGCAGACTCCTCCTGCACAAAGCCCGGCATGTCGGGCTGCGTACCGGTCACGATCATTTCAGCTACAGATGGCGCGGCCACCAACGTCGCGCCCGACAACGAAATGTCACCGCCTTCGCCTATCTCGACCGCCTTCATCACGATTGAACCTGGCTCTCGCGCCTTGGCGATAATGTCGTCAAACCGCTCGTGGGCGATGACGGTGAGCCGGTCGACGGCGGCGAACTCATCGTCACCGCCCTTAGCCACCCGCTTTCCAAATGGCAGGCGAAGCCCGCGCCCCAACGTTTGTTCGGTAAGGATCTCTGAGGCTGAGGCCCGCAAAGGCACAATGGTGTAGAGGTTGGTGACGTCCCAGCCTTCTTTAAGCTTGTTGACGTGGATGACGATTTCGGTCCGGCCATCTGTCTCAAGCGCCAACAGGCGCTGCATGGCCTCCTCACTTTCTTCCCCACGCTGGGCAGAATGGACCTCGGCCACCTTCCCCATGAAGCGGCTCTTGAAGAACTTCTCGGACTCGATGAACTCGCGGATGCGTTTGGCTTCCGTCGTGTCGGAGGCTACGACCAATATGAAGGGGGTAACCTTCGCCGCACCTGTGGTGCGGTGATACCGATCTAGCTCAACCGCCACGTGGTCGTGATGATGGACGGCGTCTTCGAGCTTGATGCGCTCCAGCTCCCGCTCGTCCACAGAGCGGGGATCAAAGTCTTTGCGCGTGGCGACGGCTGGTTCCTTTACGAACCCGTCGGCCATCGCCTGGCCGAGGGAGTAGTCATAGATCACGTTTCGGAACGGAACTGGCTTCGTGCCGACGGCCTTTGGCGTCGCGGTCAATTCAAGCCCAAGGATCGGCTTCAAGCCGTCGATGGCGTTGGCCCCGGCGCTGGCGCGGTAGCGGTGCGCCTCGTCCATCAAGAGCACCAGGTCGTCAAGGCGCGAGAGATAGGCGTAGTAGCTTTCGCCAATGGTCTCCTGGAGGCGCTTCATGCGCGGCTTCCCGCGCGGGCTCTCCTCCTTGTTGATCTTATCGACGTTGAAGATGTTGATATGGACGTCAGAGCCGAACAGGTCCGTCGAACGACCACCTTCGAAGCGTACCCCAACGCCGCTTTCGTAATTATCGCCCGTGACGATTAGCGGTGGATTGGCGGCAAATTCTGCAATCCCTTTGAAGACGTACTTCGGGCTCTCTGGAGAGAAGTCAGAGATCAGTTTCTCATAAATCGTCTTGTTCGGCGCGAGCACAAAGAAGTGCCGGCTTTTGCCGGATAGATAAAGGTACGCTATGAACGCCCCCATCAGCCGGGTCTTGCCGACACCCGTAGCGAGGGCGAAGCACAGCGAAGGGAAATCCCGCTCGAAAGCTTCGACACTGGGGTAAGTATCGCGAATAGCTTCAAGCGCGGCGGTGGCGTCGTCGCCCTTCACCAACTCCACTCTGGCCAATACGTCTGCGAGGATTTCAAGCGAATCCGACTGCGGCTTCCGTAGAGAAAGACGCTGAGAAATGGTGCGTACAATACGGTCGGTCATTGTCCGTCCTCCGTATTGAACAGGTCATCAAGAGGCAGCGGCGCAGGCGACTTCGCCTTGCTTTTCTTCCGCTCGGCGACTGGCTCGTCATCTATCGGCGCAGCCTCGGGAAGGTTAGCGACGTTGAGGCTGTAGTCGTCTTTGCCCCATTCGCATTTTCGCAGCACGGCCTGCGGAATCTTGCGGATGGTGAGGTTCTCAAAAGCGTCCGCATTGGCGTGGAAGGCCTTGCAGCACACAAGCAGGGTGCGCTCGTCGCCTACCTCTTCGGAAATAGCTGCTAGCTGTTCATGCGTCAGGCTTTGGGTGGTGACGTAGATGAAGTCCGACTCCGACGAACGACCCTGCTTCCAATAGTGGGTCTCGTCAGGCTGGTAGGTAAAGCCCATGAGCTTACACACGGCCTGAGCCACCTTCGCCGAGTCATACTCCTTGGATATAACCCAATTGCCCCAGGCGTCCTTCTCAAGCAGAGACGGTGCAAGTCGGTAATAACGGAAGCCGCCGCCGCCCTTCCAATTCAGAGCCTTTGTGACGCCATTGGGGTCGGTGCCGTCCACAACGGCCATCAATCGCGGCACGATGTGTGTGGCGGCGTGCTCACCAAGCTCCACCATGATCCAGCGGCGCCCCATCTTGTGCGCCACGGCGCCCGTGGTTCCGGAGCCTGCGAAGGAATCGAGCACCAAGTCGCCCGGCGACGTTGCCACTTCGAGACAGCGTTTTATCAATGCCTCGGGCTTCTTTCCCTTTTTGAACGTAACCCCGCCTTCTTTATGCAAATTGTTCGACAGCAAATCGTCCCAAAGATTAGATATTCGTTCAGCGGTTAAATATTCACCATCCATCGAACGCGCTTTGTTCTTATAGAATGCAATTTGTTCCCCATTGATAAAGTAAAAATCATCCAGTTCGTCGCGAGCTGAGTGCTGGACGATGTTCGGCTCCTCACGTGACCTTCTAAGCGCATCGCGCGCGTCCTCATTGACGTCCTGGTCGGCTACACGCGCGGTGCGGACCACCCTGTCTGCGTGCTCAAGTACAAATTTTTCGAGATGTCTTTCGAGGCGTGATCCAAATTTGCAATCAAGCTCTTTATCTTTGACCCCATGAAAACGACAGAACGCTTCTTTGAGCGATGTGAAGCGCCACTCACCATGAGGAGCGTCAAAATTTTCAATAAATTTCGCATAGCGATCATCTCTAGGAATGGCACGATATACGTTTGAATTTTTCCAAGAGCTCTTATTTTTTGCGTATACAAGAATATAATTTGCAATTGAGACAACTCCGGGATTTCTCGCTTTTGGCCCGGATACGCTACTCTGCTTGAAGGTGACAACAGATACTCTATTGCTCCTTCCAAATACTTCATCAGTCAGTGCGATTAAATATCCGAGTTCATTGTCATCTATATGAATGAACGCCGTTCCAGATTGATGAAGAAGGCGGTGCAGGAGGCGGAGGCGCTGGTGCATCAAGTCTAGCCAGATCGAGTGCTCAATTCCGTCATCATAGTTGTCAAAGGCCTCGCCCGTGTTGAACGGCGGGTCGATGTAGACAGCTTGCACACGTCCCTCGAACTCCTGCTCCAACGCCTTTAGGGCAAGCAAATTGTCGCCATGAATCAGGATGTTGTCGAAAATGTCGTTGTCGGTGACCTTCGCCTTGGCGTGGTACGACAATCCCTCATCCTCAAGAAGGATGCGTGGCTCCAGACGCGGGCGCTCGTCCTTGCCGATCCAGGTCAGTTCAAGCCGTTGTTTCCGACCGCTCATGACGCCCGCCTTTCTTCTCGTTTTTGTTGGTATTCGTAAGATTCGAGCAGGAACTCGCAGAGCGTGAAGGCCACATTGACCGCGAGCCGCGCATGGTGCGGCGCGGGGTTGTATTTGCGGGCGTGCCGGTCACTGGCTTTGTTGGCCAGTTCGAAGAGACCGCTTATTTGGCGCTGCAACCCTTCCAATACCGCCTTGAGATAACTCTCTAGGGAGTCGTTCTTTGGCGCGAGATGCAGCGGCTCGGCAGCAATCCTGTAGAGATTGCGGATGTCACCTTCGTTATCGTTGAAGGTTGTGCCGGTCGTGCGAAGGAGCTGCTTTAGGAATGCCTCCACCAACGTGTATGCGCTTGCGATGGCCCCTGCCGAGTCGCCATTTGCAATTTTCCCTCGGGCCTTATCGACGTGCTCTTGAATGGAAACTTCGGTGAGCTGGACCAGTGATGGTGCATGCACCACAGCAGCGTTCAGGGCATTGAAAATGAACCGTCCGGCCTCATAGCGAAAACCGTCCCGCTCCATCCTGCGCAACAAGCTGTTGATCGTTGCGGCGTGGTTCTCGCCTGGCTGGCGCTCTGCTGCTTGCGTCAGGTTCTCGATGATCTCTTCAAATGCGGACAGCAGCTTGCGAACGTCCGACGGCGAGGAAAAGTCGAGATTGGCAAAATAACCTTCGACCAATCCGCGTCGCTGTCCACTCACCATCGGCACATAATCGGCACGCGGCGTGAGCCCGCCCGCGTCGAATGTCATTTCGATTTCGCGAAGAGTGTAGCCGACAAGTAGCTCACGGAATTCGTTACGGGTGGTTTTGCTGATAAGGTCGCGCCTCATAGGACCTCCCACCGGATCGTGAACAGGTCCGTCAGGTGAGGTTCGAGCTTCAGAGCGTCTTGAATCTCGTCAAGCATCGCCTCAACCTCCGCTCGGATCGTCGCGCGCCGGTCAAAAAACTCGGCCTTTAACTTGTCGCGTTTGCCTTCAAGTCCGCTGATGCGGCGCTTCTCTGCGAGCTTCTCCGCCATTGGGAGGTTGGAGCCACGGATCGCCTTCTTGGCTTCGCGGATTTCAGATTCGACCGTCTTAACTTCGGTCTCGAATGCGCGCTCCAAGTCACCCGCGTAATCGTCGAGCTTCTCGCTTTCGAGGTCGAGCCACTCGGCATTTTGCTGTTCGGCTTCTTCGAGTAGCGCCTTGCGCCGTTGGCCCTCAGCCTCGGTCAACTGAATTTCAGGCACAGCGCCGTCCAACGGTTCGTTTTTCGCCGGAACGCGAAGTAGCCGCTCAAAGGTGTCCTGGTGGACCGCGCTGCCATCGTCAGAGACGACGGAGAGCACCAGGTGTTCGCGGGTGATCTTGGGTGTCTCGATCCTGAGCTTGCCTACACGCGCCCATCCAGCTTTGCCGCGCAATAGATCGACATCGGCTAGCCGCCCGCCAGGGTAGGCGGCTAGGTCGAAGCGAAGGCATGAGGGGGCATCGAAACGGCGCTCCTTGGCGCCCGCCACCAAGCTGGTGGCCAGCGTCCCTTCCAGCAAACGAAAGAATTTCCAGCCCCGCTCGTCCGCTAGCGGCCATTCGTTTGTGTAGGTCTCACCGCGATAATCAAAGCGGCGCTCATTATCTGGATGGAAGCGTGCATCGGGAAGCTCGGCGCGCGCTACGTAGAGGAGCATGCGCTCGAAATCAGAGAGACGCTGAGTGATTTCCTGGTCGCGTGCTTTAAGGCGGTCGATGACGCGCTCATCCATATTTTCCAGAAGCCGACGCCGTGCATCGAGCACCTGATCATTGATCTGGTCCTGGAGTTCATCTTGAAGCTGGTCGAAGGCCGCGTTGATCTGCGCCTCATTGCGGGCACTCTGCACAATCTCGAAGATGCGCTTTTCGATGTCTACGCCACGCTCGATGACGCCCAGCACTTCGTCGCTTGCCCCGAACACTCCTTTGAAGAGGTTGAATTTTTCGTCCAGCAATTGGTGTACGCGGCGCTCGGCGTGGTTTTTCAAGTTCAGGAAATTGACAACCGTCACGTCGATCTTTTGGCCATAGCGATGGCAGCGTCCAATCCGCTGCTCGACCCTTTGTGGATTCCATGGAAGGTCGAAATTGACGAGCAACGAGCAGAATTGGAGGTTGATGCCCTCCGCGCCGGATTCTGTGGCGATCAGGATGCTCTTCCCATCTTTGAACGCCTCAACGATGGCGGCCTTCATGTCGGCTGTCTTCGAGCCGGATACTGCGTCGGAGCCTTTGTGACGGGTAAGCCAGTCCTGATAGATAGCCTTGCTGCTTGCGTCGGCGTTTTGACCGTTGAGTAGGGCAACGTCGTTCGCATAGCCGTTTGCGGCGAGAAGCTCCGCGAGATAGCCCTGCGTGCGCACGGACTCCGTGAAGATCACTGCCTTTCGCTGTCCGCCCTTTGCGACGATTTCATCAAGGACCTTCGGCAGCGCCTTGACCAGCTCCACGCCCTTGGCGTTCTGGCCGATAGCGAAAGCGAGCTTGCGATACCCTTCAAGCTCCGCGATTTCTGCTTCCAGCTTCTTGGGATCAATAGGCGGGCCAGCGTCCGCGTCGTCGCTATCGTCGTCGTCAAGTTCCTCGGCATCCTCATCGACTACATCGTAGTCATCCACCGCATCAATATCGGCTGGCCGCATCTGCTTCAGACGGTCAATGATCTTGGTGAGGGTCGCAGATACTGCGAATGTGGATGATCCGAGGATCTTCCTCACTACCATCGTCACCAGTTGGTTTGGCTTGTTACCGAACGCAAACGTGTCACTACGTTGCAGATAATCCGATACCTCGTTGTAGAGGCGAAACTCCTCAGGCGATGGCTCGAACTGAACGGTAAATGGGCGTCGCTCGGTGTAGCGAATAAGCCCAGCCTGCTGGACCTGCCGCCTCAGCGTGCGCTTACAAATAGGTTCCAAGCGCTTGCGCAGGAATACCAGACCGTTCCGCGCGCTTGGCCCGGCCACGTATTGGCTGCGGAACGAGGCTTCGTCGCCGAAGTGGCGATCATCTACTATGGAGATTAGGCCATATAGCTCCATGAGGGAGTTTTGCAGCGGCGTCGCCGTCAATAGGACCTTGAAAAAGGGCTTCGTAGCCTCGCGCAAGCGCTTGGCTCGCGTCGAGCCGTCCTTCCTGTAGACGTTGCGCAAGCGGTGCGCTTCGTCGAATACAACCAAATCCCATCCGCCGCGTGCGATCTCATCATCTTTGAGGGCGGCAAATTCATAGGATGTGATGACTACCTTGTCTTTTTGGTCGAAGGGGCGAGTAACGCCTGCCTTTCGGGCGTCCTTGTAAGTCTTGCTTTCGATTATGACTGAAGGCAGAGAAAACTTGTCATAGAGTTCCTGGCTCCACTGCTTTCGCAGTGACGCGGGAACGATCAGCAATATCCTACGCCGATGTTCCGCCCATCGCTGCGCAATGACCAGGCTGGCCTCAATCGTCTTTCCGAGGCCGACTTCGTCGGCGAGCAAGACGCCTTTGGACAGGGGGGACGCCAATGCGAAGAGCGCCGCGTCCACCTGGTGAGGATTCATATCGACACGCGCAGTTGAAAGCGATTGGGCGAGCGCATCCTCGCCGGTGCCTTCTAGCGTCAGTCGATGGGCGAAATACGCGGCCTGCTGCGGAGAGTAGTAGGCTGAAGCGAGTGAACCAGTAGCGCCTGCGGGTTCGGGGCGAATGACCTCGACTGGCTCGTTCGCGCCACCGCTTTCAATCCATTTAGAGATCGTGGCCCTGTCAAAACGCCAGGAGCCGCCGACCTTAAAGCCAGGAATTTTTCCATCTGCCGCGAGCTTGTAGACCGTCTTCTCATTGATTTTGAGAAGGTCGGCAACGGCGCGGATCGTGAGGATGCTTTCTGTCATTCTGCCAAATTAACCATTTTCGGCCCCGCGTCAAGAAAATTAGAGAAAATTGCGGAAATGCGATATTCGACTGAAAGCTTCCAGTAATTTCAACATTCCTTAGCTCAGTCGGCAGCCGTTCTGGATAGGAACTCAACTGCTTTCGAGGCCCCGCTAGCGGCTGTGAAGATAGCCTTCTTGTCGGCCTTGAGCACCGACAGCCAGGACGTGAGGTACTGGGCGTGATCGAGCCTTGGCTCTAAGGCAATGCCAAGCTCGGCGCAGAGGAAGGCGGCTCCAAGTTCGGCGACCAGTTCTTCCATCGCGTAGGCGTCATCGCCGAAGCGCTTGCCGAGGGTACGATTGCAGCGCTGCTCAGGAGACGTCCAGTGGGTCAGCTCATGCAGCAAGGTGGAGTAGTAGGACTCCTGAGCGGTGCTGGTGTCGGTGCCGACAAATGCCGCGCGGTCGGGAAGCTGGATGCTATCGGTCGAGGGCCGGAAATAGGCTCGGGTTCCACCATGAGCGATGGCGGCCCCGGTCGCGCGAACAAACGCCTCTGCGGCGTCAATTGGCTCAATCTCCGACCGATCACCGACGGGCTCGGCGTTGAAGCCATCCACCTGCTCAGCGGCGAAGACCGGCGTGGCCCGGGCAAACAGTCGGGTTTCAGATTCGGCGTCGGCACCATCCTCGGCGCGAGCGTATTCGAGTTCTTTGTAGAAGACGACGTAGGAAGATTTCTCTCCCTTGCGGACCTGAGCGCCCGCTTCGGACCATTGGCGGTAGGTTCCCCAGATGCCGGAGCTGAAGCCGTTAGTGTGGGATGCCGCCCACAAGGCCACGATATTCACGCCGCGATAGGCCTTCTTGGAGGCGATGTTGGTCGGGCGGGAGACCATGCCGCCGCCCTGATGCCAGGGGAGCTGGAAGTCGCCAGCGCCCTGTTCGATAGAGGTGATGATCTGGTTGGTGATGTGCTGATGAATGTCGAACCGATCTTTCGTCATGGCCTTGCCCCAGTTTTGGGAGGCCGCGTGATTGCGACCTCATGGGGCGGCTCTGGCCGGACGGGTTAGGCTTGGACTCAAACGCCCTTGGCCGGTGGGCCGGGGCGGAGCTGCACAATCGAAACGTCAGTGGAGTGCGGAAGCGAGCCGCGTTGAGGCTAAGCCGCGTTCGGCCACAAAGCCCCATGAAGTGAGGTCGCCCTTACGCGCCACACAGGGGCATGGGTGACCATGGCGATGTTGGTGACCATCACGATCTTCTTCTTCATCACCATCATCGCCGCCATATTGGCGATGCTAGACGGACGGCTCTTCCATCATGGTCAGGCAAGCGGTTGCCCGCTTTGATATCCGGCTCACCAGCCGGTCGATGATGTGTGAATTCAGGCCATCGGCGGCAGCAATGCGCGCTTCGTCACTCACGGCGTCGGGCAATGTTTCCGCCAAGGTCTTCAGGCGCTCCATTA
>Ga0315902_10008169_pt1 | contig 14210 bp, 10 predicted proteins | sample LakEriMetagenome_9_FD_203523 | JGI IMG/M metagenome (GOLD analysis project Ga0315902, IMG submission 203523) | Freshwater fungal communities from buoy surface, Lake Erie, Ohio, United States - Buoy 12 MA117 | ecosystem: Environmental > Aquatic > Freshwater > Lake > Lake biofilm | place: USA... | reverse complement strand
GTGTGTGAAGTCAATTCCGGTATCAATGATTCCCATCACCACATCTTTTCCCTCGTAGGCTTTAGGAAGCGGGGTTAGTCCCTGATGTACAAGCGAGATACGGTTGTTGGTTCGCATCCGGTCGTTCAACGGCTTTAAGCCAATTTCCGCCGATTCCATTCGGATGATTCCCGGAATTTTCGAAAGCGGCATAAGACTATGTGCCGGCAAGGAGGCAGAGGTGATTTGATCAACAGTGTAGCGAATAGTGCCGCCGGCTTGAATGACCTGTTCCGCTACGAATGATGGCGGCCCTTTAATAAGCACCGATACGGCAAGGTTGGCGCAACTTTCGTCCGTGGCCAGCAGGCTTAGCCTGCGGTCGAGGCAGGTGTTTTGGGCAAAAAGTGAGAAGGAGCTCAGCAGCGAAAAAAAGCAGATGACAAGCGCGATTTGTCGATGAAAAGGTGTGCGTTGAGCTGGCTGGGTCATGCCGGAGTGGGATTGGGCTAAATGGGATACCTTTGTGGTCCTGTTTTCCGCTCGGAAAACCGCCCTTAAAATACACATAACAAGGCTTAACATATGTCGGACGATCGCAAGATAATATTCTCCATGGTCGGGGTGAGTAAAATCTACCCCCCTCAGAAACAGGTACTGAAGAACATTTACCTGAGTTTTTTCTACGGTGCAAAAATCGGCATTCTGGGTCTCAACGGATCCGGAAAGTCCACCCTCTTGCGCATCATTGCCGGCCTGGAAAAGTCGTTTCAGGGTGAAGTGGTTTTTTCTCCGGGATACCGTGTTGGTTACCTTTCTCAGGAACCCGAGCTCGACGAGAATAAAACGGCCCGCGAAATCGTGATGGAGGGTGTGCAGCCCATCGTTGATTTGCTCAAGGAGTACGAGCAGGTGAATGAAAAGCTTGGTGAGCCGATTGATGACGATGTCATGAATAAGTTGATTGAGCGCCAGGCCGAGTTGATGGATCAGATTGATGCTGCGGGCGCATGGGAACTTGACAATAAAATCGAAGTGGCGATGGATGCACTGCGCTGTCCCGATCCCGAGACTCCGGTCAATATTCTATCCGGCGGTGAGCGTCGCCGTTTAGCCCTTTGCCGACTGCTACTGCAGGAGCCTGAAATCCTATTGCTAGACGAACCGACCAACCACCTCGATGCCGAAAGCGTGGAGTGGCTCGAGCATCACCTGCAACAATACAAGGGAACCGTAATTGCGGTTACTCACGACCGTTACTTCCTCGACAACGTTGCCGGATGGATTCTTGAGCTTGATCGTGGCGAGGGCATTCCCTGGCAGGGCAATTACAGTAGTTGGCTAGAGCAGAAAGGAAAACGTTTGGACCAGGAGGAGAAAACCGAGAGTAAGCGAAGGAAAACACTCGAGCGGGAGCTCGATTGGGTGCGGATGTCTCCCAAAGCCCGTCATGCTAAATCAAAGGCTCGTCTGTCCGCATACGATAAAATGGTTAACGAGGAGACTCGTGAGAAAGAAGAGCGACTGGAGTTGTTTATCCCACCTGGCCCCCGTTTGGGAACGCGCGTCATCGAAGCAGAGCATGTCTTTAAGGGGTATGGCGACCGCCTACTCATCGAGGATCTGAGTTTTTCTTTGCCACAGGCTGGTATTGTCGGAATCATCGGGCCCAATGGTGTGGGTAAAACCACACTGTTCAGGATGATCATGGGGCTGGAGACAGCTGACAAAGGCGAATTCTCCATCGGTGAAACCGTTCAAATCGGATACGTTGATCAGAGTCACAAAGACCTCCTGCCTGATAAAACCGTGTTCGAAGTGATTTCCGGAGGAACGGATAGTATCATGATTGGCAACCGTAGCGTGAACGCCAGGAGTTATATCTCCAAGTTCAATTTCAATGGTGCCGACCAGGGAAAGAAAGTCGGTGTGCTCTCCGGTGGTGAGCGAAACCGTGTCCACCTGGCCATGACGCTCAAAACAGGCGCTAACGTGCTGCTGCTTGACGAACCGACCAACGACATTGACATCAATACCCTCCGTGCATTGGAGGAGGCTTTGGAGAACTTTGCCGGTTGTGCGGTAATTATTTCACACGACCGCTGGTTCCTCGACCGGGTGTGTACGCATATTCTCGCCTTCGAGGGGGACTCGCAAGTCGTATTTTTTGAAGGCGGATACAGTGAGTACGAAGAAGCTAAGAAAAAACGGGTCGGAAACGTGGAGCCCAAACGGTTCAGATACAAGAAACTTACCACCACCTGATCATGAAGCCCTCTATTCCGAAGGGAACCCGCGATTTTTCACCTGCTGAAATGCTCAGGAGGAACTACCTGTTCGGTATCATTCGTACAGCTTTCGCCCGCTTCGGTTATTTACCGCTCGAAACGCCTTCCATGGAGCAGCTTTCTACCCTCATGGGTAAATACGGAGAGGAAGGCGACAAGCTCATTTTCAAAGTACTTGATTCAGGTGAATTTCTTGATCATGCTGACCGTGATGCACTGGCCAAAAATGATAGTAGGAAGTTCGCTGTGTCGGTTGCCGAAAAGGCATTGCGCTACGATTTGACTGTGCCCTTCGCACGCTATGTCGTGATGCACCAGCATGAAATTGTATTTCCATTCAGGCGATACCAGATTCAGCCCGTTTGGCGTGCCGATCGGCCGCAAAAGGGGCGTTACCGTGAATTTTACCAGTGCGATGCCGACGTAATCGGATCAAACTCACTGGTGTGCGAGTCTGAATTGATTCAATTGTTGGAGTTTGTTTTTTCGGCAATCGGGCTCAAGGTCGTAGTTCAGTTAAACAACCGGAAACTTCTCGCCGGCCTGGCCGAAGTGATGGGTGTTCCGGATCACCTCACCGACATCACCGTGGCTATGGATAAGCTGGAAAAGGTTGGCCTGGATAAGGTTCGTGAGGAACTGACCGCCAAGGGCATTTCAGCTCAGGCCATGACTATTCTGGAGCCAGTCTTGTTGTTTAAAGGTGTTACCAACGATAAGCTGGCCATGCTTGATTCGGTTCTAGCCACATCTGAAACCGGCCGAAAGGGCATTGAGGAAATACGGGCCTTGTTTTCGATGCTTTCAAATTTCTCGTTTACTCACCTCAGCTGTGAACTCGATTTGTCACTAGCGCGAGGTTTGAATTACTATACAGGAGCCATCATTGAAGTCAAGGCGGCAGATGAACGAAGTAGCTTCTCGTCGAGCATCTGCGGTGGTGGGCGCTACGATGACCTGACCGGAATTTTTGGTCTTTCGGGCATGTCCGGTGTGGGTATATCGTTTGGTGCCGACCGGATTTGTGATGTGATGGAGGAGATCGGATTGTTTCCCGAAAGCCACACCTCAGCGGCAACAGTCATGGCGGTTAATTTTGATGGAGATCCGGATGGTTCAGTGGCTGCGCTATTGCATCGGCTTCGTATGGCGGGTGTAAATGCGGAGGCGTACCCAGACCCTGTGAAATTGAAGAAGCAATTCGCTTTTGCCGATGCCAAGGGCATCCGATACGTAATTGTGCGTGGCGATGAAGAGCGCAATAGCGGAATGTTCAACCTGAAGAACCTGGCAGATGGAACCCAGCACACCTACACGGCTGAGGAATTGATCGGGGTTCTCGTTCAGAAAGATTAATACTCATGGTGCACGAAATCAGTATTGAAGCCTTGCGAATTCCGCAATTGGAGACCGTTGCTTCGGGAAGCCTGAATATCCGACTCAGTGCCAAAGCCGAAGAACGCATCGCCCGCTGCAGGACATTTCTTGACTCACGAACGGAAAGCGGTTCGGAGGTTTATTATGGTATTAACACCGGCTTTGGTTCGTTGTACAACCGTACTATTTCAAACGATGACCTGGGCAAGCTTCAGGTCAATCTGATGATGTCGCATGCCTGTGGAATGGGAGAGGAGGTTCAGGCTGAGATCGTACGTTTGATGCTATTTCTAAAGGTCCAGGGGCTCAGTTATGGTAACAGTGGCGTACAGGTCGATACCGTAAGGCTGCTGGCCGAATTGTATAATAACGATATCCTTCCGGTTGTCTATCAGCAGGGCTCGCTCGGAGCAAGTGGCGATTTGGCACCATTGGCTCATTTATGTCTGCCACTCATCGGAATGGGTGAGGTGCGTTACAAGGGGCGCGTGATGCCAGCAGCTGATGCGCTCTCGGAGGCAGGTCTGCAGGCAGTCCAATTGCGCTCCAAGGAAGGCTTGGCGTTGCTAAATGGCACGCAGTTCATGAGTGCTTGTGGATGCTGGGCGCTCATTCAGGCTTCCCGACTTGAGCGTTTTGCCGATCTGATCGCTTCCGTATCTCTGGATGCTTTCGATGGACGCATCGAGCCATTTCACGCTTCGATTCATGCTATTCGGCCACACCCAGGTCAAATTTCCACTGCCGGTCGTTTTCGGAATCTACTCCACGGAAGTAATCAACTTGCCCAGCCTAAGCAGCATGTACAGGATCCATATGCGTTTCGCTGTATCCCACAGGTGCATGGTGCAAGCAAAGATGCGATACAGCATGTTTCGGATGTGCTCGAACGTGAGGTCAACGCAGTGACCGACAACCCCACGGTTTTCCCGGAGGAGCAGCTCATCATTTCGGCCGGTAATTTCCACGGACAGCCTCTGGCTTTAGCGCTCGATTACCTCGCTATCGCCCTGGCTGAGCTTGGGAGTATCAGTGAGCGCCGAACATATCAGTTGATTAGTGGTCAGCGTGGACTGCCTCCATTCCTTGTGGCGAATGCCGGGCTCGACTCGGGTTTCATGATTCCACAATACACCGCAGCATCGATTGTAAGCCAAAACAAGCAACTCTGTACCCCCGCATCCGTCGATTCGATTGTATCCAGCAACGGACAGGAAGATCATGTCAGTATGGGTGCCAATGCCGCTACAAAGCTTCTTCGTGTCGTCGATAATTTGGAACGAATCCTCGCAATCGAATTGATGAACGCTTCGCAGGCATTGAGTTTCCGTGCGCATCGGTCGTCTACTACAATTGAGGCATTCGTTGGCGAGTACCGGAACACCGTTCCCCTCGTTCAATCCGATCGCATCCTGTTTCCGGATTTGAGAAACAGTGTTGCATTCCTACGCACATTCAACATTGATTCCGTCATTCCTAACCCTTGATTTTCACATACCGATGAAATCGAAATTCTTTACCCTTTGCTGCCTCTTCATTTCAGCTTCCTTATGGTCGCAAACGCCTGCACACCGCCTCGAACTCAGGCCTTATAAACCTGGTTTCTTCGATAAGGATGTTATGACCGGAATCGAAAAATTTCAGGAGGTTCAGGTACCGAAAAAAGTAAAACCTGCTCTTAAAATCGATGTTTCTTCCTTCGGCTGGGTTCCGAAATCAGTCGGAGAATTCAATACGTGGTGGAAAAGCGATCCAATTTCGCAGGGGAACACCGGCACTTGTTGGTCTTTTTCAACCACATCCTTTTTTGAGACCGAAGTGTACCGCCTCACGAAACAGACCATCAAAATCTCACCCATGTATACTGCCTATTGGGAGTATGTTGAGAAAGCCAGGGGGTTCGTCGTAAGCCGTGGAGCCAGCAATTTTGACGAGGGTTCCGAAGGGAATGCGGTAGTGCGTATTTACAGGAAATATGGTGCAGTTCCACTCGAAAGCTACACAGGAATGCTGCCAGGGCAAACCCACCACAACCACGAAACAATGGCCGCCGAAATGCGGGCGTATCTTGCCTCAGTAAAAGCCAACAATGCATGGGATGAACAGGGTGTATTGTCGACCATTCGTTCCATCCTTGATCATTATATGAGCGCTCCGCCGGCTGCAGTAGTGGTCAATGGAAAAAGTTTTTCGCCACAGCAATACCTCGATCAGGTGCTCAAGCTACGGATGGACGATTATGTGGATGTAACCTCAATTATGGCCAAGCCCTACTGGACGCGGGTTGAATACGAAGTGCCCGACAACTGGTGGCACGATAGTTCCTACTACAACGTTCCGCTTAACGAGTATATGGATCTGGTAAAGAAGTCCATTCGCAAGGGATATACGCTGATGATTGGCGGTGATGTATCGGAGACTGGCTTCGATGCCTGGAGTCAGATTGCTGTTGTGCCTAGCTACGACATTCCATCTGCATACATCGACGAAAATGCGCGCATGATGCGTTTCGCCAATGGAAGTACTACCGACGACCATGGGATGCACCTGGTGGGATATCTGGAGAAGGATGGTAAGGACTGGTACCTGGTGAAGGATTCCGGAGCCGGTTCGCGCAACTGTGGCAAGGAGAGCGAGAACTTTGGATTCTACTTCATGCACGAGGATTACGTAAAACTGAAGATGATGGGGGTTCTTGTCCACAAGGACATGGCCGCCGAGTTGCTCAAGCGGTTCAAGGGCTGAGCGGTTCTTGAACGGACGTAGAACTCCTGCGTTTAACTTTTTGACGCAATAGTTGTTTCAACAGAACAACAATGCGCCTCGCACTTAACAGTTTCCTGTATCCACTCATACGACGAATCATGCCATCGTTACGCCTGAATGCGCCCGACTCCCAACCCATTACGCCTCCGGTATCGGTTTATGACCTGCCTATACAAACCATGGATGGCAGCACATCAACGCTTGAGGCTTACAAGGGTCGAAAAATCCTTGTAGTGAATACAGCCTCCGAATGTGGCTTCACCCCACAGTATACGGAAATGCAATCCCTGCACGAAACGCATGCGGATCGCATCGCGGTTTTGGCGTTTCCATGCAATCAATTCGGGGCGCAAGAGCCTGGCGACAATCAGGCTGTAATGTCCTTTTGCGAATCACGGTTCGGTGTCAATTTCCCCGTTTACGCTAAGTGTGATGTTGTGGGTGAACATGCCTCTCCACTTTTTTCTTGGTTGAGTGATCCAGCTCAGAACGGCTGGAATAGTCAGACGCCTACGTGGAATTTTTGTAAGTATGTAATTGATGAAGAGGGCCGACTGTTGTCTGTATTAGGTCCTTCGGTTTCTCCGCTCGATCCTTCTATTACCGGTTAAGGTATGGCTGAGGTCATTTCCGTGCGCGCCCTCCGAAAAACATTCGGTACTTTCATTGCTGTTGACGATGTTTCGTTTTCTGTCCAAGCCGGGGAGGTATATGGTTTTCTCGGACCCAATGGTTCTGGGAAAAGCACAACCATTCGTATGATACTTTCGCTCATCCGTCCTGATAGCGGAACGGTGCGGCTATTCGGTCAGGATCCTGTGCGCGATTACCGTTCGGTGATGTCCCGCATCGGCTGCATTGTGGAGAAGCCCGACTTCTACCGTTACCTTACTGCAAAGCAGAATCTATGGGTGCTTTCGCGGTACTCTGGAATGTCCATCAGCCGGAAAAAGGTCGATGAGATGCTCGAGCTTGTCGGACTCTCCGGTCGCGGAAATGATCAGGTTAAAGGGTACTCGCACGGTATGCGTCAGCGCCTGGGTTTGGCACAGGCTCTCCTTCACAATCCCGATCTGATTATTCTCGACGAACCGACCACCGGTCTCGATCCGCAGGGTATCATTGATATCCGAAACCTGATTCTGCACCTGAGCCGTGACCTTGGGAAAACGGTTTTTCTTTCCTCGCACATCTTGCATGAACTGGAATTGGTGGCCGACAAACTGCTGATTCTCAATAAAGGGAAAGTTGTTTTGGAAGGCAATCTTTCCGATCTCATGAATGACGAAGATCACATCGTCGATCTCGAACTTGACGAAATCGGCAAGGCCAGTTCCTGTATTGAGCGCTTTGGTAAGCTCATGGAGGTCCTGCCGAACGGGTTGCGGGTAAGCATGTTGAAATCGGCCATTCCAGATCTCGTGAACACGCTTGCTGCCCAGGGAGTCCGGATTTCTTCGGTACGCTCCATGCGTAAACTCGAAGATTTATTCCTGCGGATGACCGAGAGTGCCGAACGTATGCGGATTTCGGTTTCCGCTCCTGTTCAATAAAAAACGCGGCCGAGGCCGCGTTCATGTGTGCCTACTCCGCCTGTAGGAAAGGATAACGGTAATCTGTTGGAGGTACGAACGTTTCTTTAATGGTTCGCGGACTCACCCAGCGCAGCAGGTTTATCATGGAACCGGCTTTGTCGTTTGTACCGGAAGCCCTACCACCTCCGAAAGGCTGTTGCCCGACCACAGCACCTGTACACTTATCGTTGATGTAGAAGTTTCCAGCCGCATGTACCAGCTTACGTGTTGCTGTTTGGATTGCATACCGGTCACGGGCAAGAATAGACCCTGTGAGCGCGTAAGTCCCGGTTTTATCAACCAAATCGCAGGTTTCCTCGAAGGCATTGTCCTCGTAAACGTATAATGTGAGTACGGGTCCGAAGATCTCTTCGCACATGGTTGTATAAAAAGGGTCCTTGCTCACAATGATGGTCGGTGCAATGAAATACCCCGATTGCTTGTCGTACTTTCCGCCTGCGAAAATTTCGACCTGGTCGGATTTTTGGGCTTGGTCGATATAAGTGGCGATTTTATCGAATGCTTTTTCGTCGATCACCGCATTGACGAAGTTGCCCATGTCTTCGGTGGGCCCCATTTTCATCGAATTGAGATCAGCGAGCAATCCTTCCTTCACGTGAGGCCAAAGTGATGCCGGAATGTAGGCGCGTGACGCTGCAGAGCATTTCTGTCCCTGGTATTCGAAAGCACCACGGCTTAGCGCCGTGACAATTTCACCCACCGGAGCACTCGGATGCGCCAGGATGAAATCCTTCCCGCCGGTTTCGCCAACAATGCGTGGGTAGGATTTGTATCGGTGAATATTGGATCCGATGCTTTTCCAGATATCCTGGAACACGCCGGTAGAGCCGGTGAAGTGAATGCCGGCGAAGTCGGGGTGACTAAAAATCACATCGCCAGCAACGCTGCCGGGAGCAAATACCAGGTTAATGACGCCATCAGGCAGTCCGGCTTCCATAAACACCTCCATCAGTACCCGTGCAGAATAAATCTGGCTGAAGGCCGGCTTCCACACCACAGTATTGCCCATCAGTGCCACACTGGTGGGCAGATTGCCTGCTATGGCTGTGAAATTGAAGGGGGTAAGGGCAAAGACAAACCCTTCGAGCGGACGCTGCTCTAACCGGTTGTACACACCCTTGGATGAGATGGGTTGCTGCGTGTAGATCTCACGGGCAAACTGAACATTAAAACGTAAAAAATCGATCATTTCGCAAGCCGCATCGATCTCAGCCTGGTATATGTTTTTGCTCTGTGCGAGCATGGTTGCTGCGTTGATGCGTGCCCGGTATGGTCCGCTGAGCAACTCGGCAGCCTTGAGGAAAATTGACGAACGTTGTTCCCATTCCATTTCAGACCAAGCTTTGCGTGCTGACAGGGCTGCATCGATGGCCATCTGCACGTGTGAAGCATCGCCAATGGAGTAGTGACCCAACAGGTGCCTGTGATCGTGCGGAGGACGCATTTCCCCCTTCTTGTTGGTGTGTACTGCCTTGCCTCCGATATACATCGGCACATCGATCACTTCTGAGCGCATCTGTTTCAAGGCCTGCTGAACGGCACTTCGCTCCGGACTCCCCGGGGCGTAGTTCAAAACGGGTTCATTCACCGCTAGGGGTACATTGTAAATGGAATTGGACATGGGAAGTGGCTGTAAATTACAGGTGCGAAATTAAGGTGATTTGGTGATGTGGCGAATTGATAATCAGGCAATGTGCCGATTTGATGACTGCGGTTTGTTTCTTCAAGAGCCCCCTTTTCACACTAAGGCTTTAATGGCTAGTAGTAGGCGGTTCAACGATATCAGCGGGCACAGCGCTGTAAATAAGATGCTGTTGTGGTCATGTTCATGGACTTCGACCCTGTTACCCGAGCAAGGCCACGGGTTCTGCGCTTAGCCGTCGTAAGGGAATTATCTCGATTCCTACGCGCGGTTATCGGAGTAGATGTAAGCGCTGTCAGATGATTCGGGTGATGGGTTGGATGGCTTCCTCTTCACACCACCTTCACGACTTTCTGCTCCCCGGTATAAATTAAATACCCCTCAGTGGGGCCATAGCCGGCAGCGTTAAGGAGAGCGCAGTAACGTTCTACCTGGGTGTGGTGTTTCTTTTCGGCGGCTCCCGTTTTGAAGTCGATGACTATGGTGTTGTTCGGTCCAAATAGGATGCGATCGGGGCGTTGCAAAGGGTCCGCAGAATTAGTCTCAAAAAGTTCGGACTCAGTGGCCACGCGGTAACCGGTTCCATTCCAGCCTTGCTGGTCGAGTAGGGTGAGGGTCTTTAAAATGGTTTGACGGATGTGATCCTGTTTGTTGCGTGCCAGTGGGTCGGGGTGAAAACGCAGGTGCAGTTCCATGCGCTGCATGTAGGCCTCGTGCATGTTTGAATGGTAGGGTTGCTCCAGTAGGCTGTGAATGATATCGCCTAAGCGCATCTCTTCGCTTTTGGTGACAAAGCGCAGCGGGGTGAGCGGTGCATTTCCTGTATTCGTAGTCTCAAATAACAATTCGTCTATCAACGGAGCGGGATTGTAAAAGGGGTCTTCCTGCCCGGATTCCGTCTCCTGCTTTTCATGAAAGGGTTTGTCTTCTCCCACATCAAGGGCTAGTCCTTCTTTAGCTACGAATTGTTCATTCCATTCCGAAATGGATTCAATGGTTTTGATGAGCAGGTCTCCTGCAGTAGCCCTCGCGGGTTTGGCTTCCGAGTACCCATACAGGCGAACTGCAGCACGCGTAAAGGCAACATAAAACAAATTGAGCTTGTCGAGCGCAGTGTCCAACAACTCCTGTTTGTATGCAGTTGCATACAGGGTTTCAGCCAATCCTTTTACGCTTGAAACAGGCAGTTTTCCATGCCCATCAAGCGGGCCGGGTTCTGGCTCCGCCCATAGTATACTGTCGGCTTTAGGCTCTAGTTTCCATGCAATGAAAGGCAAAAAGACGACAGGAAACTCAAGGCCTTTGGATGAGTGTATGGTCATAATCCGAATCGCGTTGCTTCCGGCAGGCAATTCAACACTCCAGTTTCGTGATTCCACATGTTCGTCCCACCAACGCACGAAGCCGCTCAGGCTGTCGCCTCCAGATGCTACATGTTCGAGTACAATGTCGTTGAGTTTTTGAATGTATGGCGTCGAGAAGTCGAGTCCGAGTAATTCACACAAGCGGTGAAAGGCCAACTGAAGTGGCAGCTTACTTAGTGATGAGCGGTGCGGGCCAAGTTGCTCCTTGGTCCAGGAGCGTGGACTCGCTGCCGACGGCTTCTGGAAGGGTATGTGTTCCCGCAGAACCTCCGGCTGTTGCATGCGATCAATCTCCGATTGCAGGAGGCGGTTGTCCGGTTCGGCAATCCAGCGTATGGCCGAAAACACCAGCAACACTTGTGCGTTATTGGCTAATTTGAGGGAGTTGGAAGCAATGAAGGGGTGCTTGTTTTCCTCTAGCAGGTGTTTGGCAATTTCTGTTTCTTCACTCGTAGTGTACACCAATACAGTGATGTCGCGGTAGCGAAATCCATCGCGGATTAACGCTTCAACTTGCTTCGATAAAGCCAGGCAGGCCTGTTTCTTCCACTTGATGTCTTCGCCGGTTTCGTTTTCATCACCTTCTCTTGAACTGCCATCTTTCCGGAAAAAACGCAGATGCACAGAACCTAAGCCTGTTTTATGTTCTGTTTTCTGTTCTACGTTTTTGTCCTGGTAGGCATCCTGCAGGAGTTCACTTCCCGCGCCTAGGCGGGCTGACTCAATCAATGCCAGAGCAGGAAACAGCTTGTTGTTAAAACCAACAACCTCCGGCTGGCTTCTCCAGTTTATTTCCAGTCGTTCGTGCTTCGTGTCGTAACCGAAGACACCGATTTCCTGTGCAACTTTTTTCAGGATCAGAGAGATGTCGCCTCCTCTGAAACGGTAGATCGATTGCTTGGCATCACCCACAATCATCACCTCGTTTCCATTGGCAAGGGTGTTTAGCACCAGTGGCTTCAGAATATTCCACTGTTCCGTGGAGGTGTCCTGAAATTCATCAATGAAAATGTGCCTGTAGGCGTTTCCGGTCTTTTCAAAAATGAAGGGCGTGTCGTCGTTTTGGACGGCTTCACTCAGCAGCCTGGTGGTATCCGACAAGTGAAACACCTGTTGCTCCTCGCGGAACTGCTTGAATTTCTGGTCGAGAAACCCGCTGATTCCCGCTTTCCAAATGTGCTTGAGCGTAACGGTGCATGTAGTGTGGATTTTAAATTTCGATCCGATGAGCTCCTGCATGTTACGGAAAACCGGTGCGAACTCTGACTTGGCCACTCCCGGAAGTTCTTTCTTTTTCGTGCTCTTGCCTTGCCACATGGCCTCGGGATCTTCATTCAACTTAGCAAGCTGGTTCAGAAATTTGGCTGTGTATTCGGAATCTCCAGCCCTTTTCTCGATGCTTGTAAAATAGTTGTGTATACCCTTGCTTTTGCCGGCAAAGTCATCTGGTTGTAGTCCGTATGTGTTGCAGAGTTTAATGAATTCAGCAATGTAAGTACTCAGTTCACTTATGTATGCTTTTTGATAGGCGCGCATCCAGTTAATCAACGCATTGATCCTTTGGGGGTCATGGCTGAGGAGATCGGATGCGTTGGTCGATGACTTCATCATCTCTTTGGCCATACCACGAATGTGTCCGTTGATGTCCCACCCTTCGTCAGCATCCACAAGGTCGAACAACATGGACTCAAGCATAAACGTAATCTCCTTATCCCTGCCTGCCTCTTCGATGGTCATATCGGTTAGCGTCCTGCTGATGGCCTCCTGGTCGAGTTCGATGGAGTAGCGCATCGGCAGGTTCATCTCGCGTGCAAGGGTGCGCGCCAGGATCTGGAAATAACTGTCGATGGTTGATACAGCAAAGGCTCCGTAGTCGTGGATGATCCGGTCCAGGATTTCCGCAGCACGGGCACGGATTTCTTCAGTATTTAAGTTCGGGAAGGCTTTGGTCAGTTGCTCCAGCTGCTTTGATTTCCTCCCGGAGGCAATCCTATCCAGATCTTGAATAATCCGCGTCTTCAGTTCTTCAGCCGCCTTATTGGTGAAGGTAATGGCCAGAATCTGCTTGAAGAGTGAGGGCTGACCAATGGTATGCGTCAGGAAACGGCCTACCAGTGTGAAGGTCTTTCCCGATCCCGCGGAGCATTGGTAAATGACCAGTCCCATTTAGTTGCTCTTGTGATCAGCGCACCGTGGCTTTAGCAATCTTATAGCTCAGCCCGATACCGAATATCTGACGCATCTGTAACCGTGGACCACTTTTCTGTTTGCCGTCTGCTCCGAGTTCAGGGACACGTTGCCCATTGGACTCCTTGAACAACAGAATCTTCGTGTTGTCGTCGTAAATCATTTGCAGCCCCAGTGATACTGTAATGGCTTTGCTTGCTTTGAGCGCAAGTAGCAGTTCCCAGTTTAGGTCGATATTTTGCGGATCTTCAAGGTAATTGCTGAAAAGATCAAGTTTGCTCATGAGTGTTACATTCTGCACAACCTCCTGCTGGAATCGTGCATAGGCATAAGCGCCAAATTCCCGTCGTATGGTGTTTCCTGGATCAACACCAAAGGCTCCTGCTTTCGACAAGGAGTCATCAGCCACAATGACTACCCGTGCTGTCAGAGGCGACACCATCAGGCTGAAAGCCTTGTTGGGCTTGTAGTCGACACCCAACGCGAGGAGTGCAAAAGCGGGTGCAGCAAAACGTGAAATATACCGGCTTGAATCCGTCTTAGGGTAATTGTATCCATCGCTGAATTGCGAACGGAAATTGAACAGTGCCGAATAGGCTAGCTTGGCTGAAGATGTCTGATAACCGATCTTGGTATTTATTTCAAGTCGATCGTCGTTTTTACGTACATCCTCTTCGCCTTGTCGAGTGATGCCATACGCAAGATCGATATTGCTATCCCAGCTTACTTTTCCCCTGCGGTAATTCGCGTATAAGTTGGTAAATGCATTCAGTGCGATTGAATTTTCACCACCTGCCGCCCAGTTGCTGAGGTTTACCTGGTTGAATGCAGCATTAAAGAGCCCACCTGTTTTCCAAATGGTGTCGTTTTGTGCAACCGCACTTAATGCGGAAAGAGTCGCCAGCAGAGCGATAATGAGTATTCGTTTCATAAGGGCTTATTTACGGGATAAGATGTCTCGTATTTCTTCAAGGAGTTGTTCCTGTTTGTTCGGCGCAGCGGGGGCTGCCGG
>Ga0315902_10008167_pt1 | contig 14210 bp, 10 predicted proteins | sample LakEriMetagenome_9_FD_203523 | JGI IMG/M metagenome (GOLD analysis project Ga0315902, IMG submission 203523) | Freshwater fungal communities from buoy surface, Lake Erie, Ohio, United States - Buoy 12 MA117 | ecosystem: Environmental > Aquatic > Freshwater > Lake > Lake biofilm | place: USA... | reverse complement strand
GAGGCGGGTGAGGTCGAGGACGGTGATGCCGGCCAGTGGCGCTTGTGCGATATCGTTCGTGGTACTCATGGTAGGCCTCGTATTGTTATCTTTTTCCCAGCACTTGGGCGCTATGGATCAGTCACTAACCATTATTTTTTCTAGTGCTTCCTGCTGCTCCAACCATTCGCCTTCTAGCTGCGCCAGCATTTTTTTACAGGTTATCTGTTCTTCCAGTAGCTGTTTTAATTCATCCTTGCGGCTGGCATCGTAAATTTCACTGTCCGCGAGTGTTTGCTCGACGCTCGCCAGCCTGGCGCTGAGCGGTTCCATCTGAGACTCCAGCTTACGCAGCCTTGCCTCGATAGGTTTTTTCAGAGCGGACATTCGCTGGCGTTCCTGCGCCTCCATTCGTTTTTGTTCGCGCCGATCCATCGCAGGGTGGGGTGCATCATTGTCTGGCGACACCGCAGACGGGACATTCGCCGACAGCCGAGTCTGAAACAGCCAGTCTTTGTAATCATCCAGATCACCATCAAAAGGCTGCAACCTGCCATCGGCAACGATCATGAATTCATCGGTGGTCGCCCGCAGCAGATGTCGGTCATGCGACACCAGCAGCACCGTTCCATCAAATTGCGCGAGCGCTTCGGTCAACGCCTCGCGTGTCTCAAGATCCAGATGGTTGGTGGGCTCATCCAGCAGCAGCAGGTTGGGGCGCTGCCAGACAATCAGCGCTAGTGCTAGCCTGGCTTTCTCACCGCCAGAAAAGGGGGCGATCGGACTTTTGACCATCTCGCCAGGAAAATTGAAGCTTCCCAAAAAGTCGCGCAGCTCTTGCTCGCGTACATCGGGCGCGATGCGGGTGAGGTGGAGTAGCGGGCTGTCGTCCGGTCGTAACATTTCCAGCTGATGCTGTGCGAAATAGCCGATCGCCAGGCCTTTGCCCAGTCGTGCGATGCCATGTAACGGTGGTACATCGCCCGCAATCGTTTTGATCAGTGTCGATTTACCAGCGCCATTCGCGCCCAGTAAGCCGATGCGCTGCCCGGCAGTGAGCGAGAAACTGATCCCGGAGACGATGATTTTGTCTTTGCCATCCGCATCGTGATAGCCGGCATCGACGCTGTCCAGCAACAGTAAGGGATTGGGCGCTCTTTCAGGCTCACGGAATTCGAAAGAAAACTCGGCAGCTGCCCGCAGCGGAGCGAGTTCTTCCATTTTGGCGAGCGCCTTGATACGGCTTTGCGCCTGTTTGGCCTTGGTGGCCTTGGCCTTGAAACGGTCAATGAAGGATTGCAGATGTGCGCGTTTGCGCTGCTGCTTGTCGAGCATGGCTTGCGCGAGCTCCAGCTGCGCGGCGCGCTGCCGCTCAAACGCGCTGTAGTTGCCGGAGTAGCGTTTCAGCTTGCGTTCATCAATGTGAACGATGACGTTTGTCACGCCATCCAGAAAATCGCGGTCATGCGAGATCACGATCAGCGTGCCAGCATAGCGCTTGAGCCAGTCTTCCAGCCAGAGGATGGCATCCAGGTCGAGGTGGTTCGTCGGTTCATCCAGCAGCAGCAGATCGGAAGGACAGATCAGCGCTTGGGCTAGATTGAGCCGCATGCGCCATCCGCCAGAAAAACTCGATACGGGCAGCATCATCTGCTGATGGCTGAAGCCCAGTCCCGTCAGTAATTGTTCGGCACGCGAACGCACGGTATACGCGCCCGCGTCCGCCAAGTGTGCGTGAAGCTCGGCGATACGCTGCCCTTCGGTGTCGCTGCCGTCGATCAGCGCGAGTTCGCGTTCCAGGATTCGCAGCGTTGCATCGCCATCGATTGCGTATTCAACCGCCGGCCGGTCAAGCGCTGGCGTCTCTTGCGCGACATGCGCGACCCGCCAGCTGCGTGGGAAATCCAGACTGCCCTGGTCGGGATGCAGCTCGTCGCGCAGCATCGCAAATAGCGTCGATTTGCCCGAGCCGTTCGAGCCGATCAGACCGATTTTTTCACCGGGATTGAGCGTCAGCTCGGCGCTTTCGAACAGCGTCTTGGTGCCGCGCATCAGGCTGAGTTGTGAGAGGCGGATCATGGGGAGGTGAAGGCAGAGAAATCGGTAGCGGATCGTACTCGCGCGGCGTTCAAGGAGCGCAAGGTCATACCATTGTCATCATGAAGAAGGCCGGAGTCCAGTGTCGCTGTCGTCATTCACAGCTGATCCGCCGTCAGCAGAAACACCGAACCATCACCAGCGCTTGTCGATAACCAGGTCAGCTCAAGCTCCGGAAACGCTTCCTCGGCATGTGCATACTCATTCCCGATCTCGATCACCAGCACCCCACTGCTGCTCAAGCGCTCTTTGGCGCTGGCGATGATACGCCGAACAATATCCATGCCATCTTTGCCACCGGCCAGCGCCATGCGTGGCTCTGCACGATACTCGGCGGGCAGAACATTCATCGATTCGCTGTTCACATATGGCGGGTTGCTGATGATAAGGTCGTATTTTTTTGCGGGCAGTTTCGCATACAGATCGGATTCATACAAAGACACACGCTCCTGCAGCTGGTAATCGTTCACATTTTGACGGGCGACCTCAAGTGCCTCTTTGGACAGATCCACTGCATCGATCTTCGCATGCGGAAAAGCATCCGCCAGCATGATGGCCAGACAACCCGACCCCGTGCACAGCTCGAGCACAGTCGCTACTGCCCAGGGATCGGTAATCCATGGCTGAAACTGTTCGGGAATCAGCTCTGCGATAAACGAGCGAGGAACGATGACCCGCTCATCGACATAAAACCGGTAATCGCCGAGATAAGCCTCGTTGGTCAGATAGGCAGCAGGCAGCCGTTCCGAGCAGCGGCGCTCGATCAGCGCCAGCAACGACTCCATTTCGTGCGGCAGCAGCTTGGCATCCAGAAAGGGCTCCAGCTTGTCCAGCGGCAGTTTCAGCGTGTGCAGCAGCAAATACGCAGCCTCGTCAAAGGCATTGCTGCTGCCGTGGCCAAAGAACAGGCCTTCGGTGTTGAATCGGGTGACAGCATGGCGCAGCAGGTCGCGCAGGGTGTGGAAGGGTTGGTGCATTGCGACAGGCCCGGTACATGGGGCAGGTGGGTTCCGAAACTGCAAGGATACCGGATCGCCGTGGTCAGGCGGCAATCCGGTGAGGACACCGATCTTTGCTCGCTATGCGATACGAAACTCAATCATGATCATGAGTCGGTTTTTTCTGCCTCCGTATTTTGGTTGACAGCTTTTTCGGGGTTGATCAGTTCCAGTAGTGCGTTGCGTCCTTCATCGGTGCGAACCTTATTGAACATCTCCTCGGTGATCGTGAAAGTCAGACCCCGCAGCCAGGTGCTCAGGTGCCCGGGACTGAGATCGGCCATCAGCGGCAAGATGCTTCCGCCATGTGAATCAAGCAAGGGTTGAAGTTTCAGTCCGGTGTCTAAATATTTTTGAAACCAAAGCAGGCTTCCTGCCTGAAGTATGTTGGTCAGGCGGGCTTTGATTTTCAAGGCGGTTTTCGGCTCTGATTGAAATTTGATCTCCTCGGCCATCTGATCGAAAACATCCAGATGAGCCATTCCAAATTCGAATGCAATAGTGTTACCCAAAAGAGAGGAGTAGCTGACCATGTACGATGGACCGTAGCTGTTTCGTTCCGGCGTAAATTCCGATAAACCTATGATCAACCCAGTATAACGAGCATCATAGCGTGCGCTTTGTACAAGCATCAATTCCTTCTCTGGTGGTTTTAGTGTCGGCCACATAAGCTGGATTAGCGCGGAAAATTTTTCGAATGGCAGTTCAAGTGAATAGTAGAATTCGACTGTAATTTTATTTAATAAAGATTTTATTGCCTCGGATTCTCGTAGTAGTTGAGGTATTTGTGATGGATCACAATACGACAGAAAAATCTTGAGAAGATTTTCTGCACGAACATTTTTTTTATGATCAGAGGGCGGCTCTAGATAAGTTGTTAGCCGGGTCACAAAAGTCTCGATATCTGCTGAGACTGCAGGAGCGTAGATAGCTCCCAATTCAGGGTCCTTATGGAAAAGGGGTGTAATATCTTCGTCCAGCGGCTGTTTGCGAGTCAGAGAGCGCTCAACGATGCTTGAGCCTGATTTGTCTTTCAGATTGAATAGAAACGACTTCAAGCCATTGAACCTGCTTGCCAGTGCGCGCACGTCATCTTCGCTGCGCAGGGATGCCCATTTCTCCAGTTGCAGAGGATCTTCGGCGATCGGATAGTCCTTTAGGCAGTGTGAGGCGTCAAGTAAATTTTCAACGAGTAGAGAGAAAATCGTTTGATCTCCTTTGGCCAACGCATGGTCGTAAGCGTTAATGATCGAAATAGGATCATCGTCTAGTTTAAACAGAAAATTAGTCAGACCCGGAGCTTGATTTGGGGCGTCAGAATCAGCTTGCAGTATTGCCACAGTCAGTCCGACTGCGGCAAATCTGCAGCCAGCGTCGGGTTTGGCTCCTGCCTTGAGCAGCATGCGGACTTGTTCCTCACTGCCCTGATCCACTGCGATGTACAGCGGCGTCCGCCCGCTGGCATCCGGTAAATTCAGATATTGTGGCGCGTGCTTCATCAACATGCCCAGCATTTTTTCCATGAATTCAGGCGGTACCGAGATTTGCAGGCAGAGTGTCAGCAGGTTGGCTCCGTACACACAGCCGATACCTTCTGGCTTAGTTTTTAACCCGATGTCGACCGCCATCTGACGTATCGCTTCCAGCCGGATAGACTGTTTTTTACTGGGCAGTGTCGATGCCCATGCACCGTTCTCGGTGTACCCTTTATTGTTCGCACTGTTGCGCTGAGAGATGACTGGCAGCCACAGCATTCCGATATCGTCCGGCGTGAGTAGCTCGCCAGCGGTTTCCCAGTCATGATTGAGGACAGCGGCATGCACTTCAGGCAGGCCTATGCTCAGCCGGTAGCGATGCTGATCCGAACGTTTGTTCCAATCAAAGCCTGATGCTTTTGCATGCCAGCCCACAGGACGGGTTGTCAGCGATGGTGGTGAGTATGATGCGTTATCGTTATTGACCGTGGTGGTGGTCGTGGTGTTTGTCGTGGTATTGGTGGTCGTTGTGGTGACCGGATGGGTCGGATGTGGATCAGTGCGATAAACGCTCATGTTGGCTTCCGGTAAGTAAGTAAGGAGCCAGCTTGGTAACGATTACCGCTTATTCGTTCAGCGCTGTAATTTTGGTGAGGCAGGGAGTCAGTATCAGAGCAGCAGATTTTCCAGCGTTCGACGGTAGATGTTTTTCAGTGGTTCGATCTCTGCGACGGCAACATGCTCATTAATCTTGTGAATGCTCGCATTCGTGGGTCCGAATTCCACCACTTGCGTGCAGATCTGTGCGATGAAGCGTCCATCGGAGGTTCCACCCGCAGTTGATAGTTCGGTAGTCAATCCGGTTTCAGCTTTGATCGCTGAGCTGAGTGCATCGCTCAATTCACCGCACGGCGTGAGGGAGGGCAGGCCACCGACCGTTCATCTGAGATCGTAATCGAGACCGTGCTTGTCCAGAATCGTGCGCACACGCTGCTGCAGGCCTTCGACGGTGCTGGCGGTCGAAAATCGGAAATTGAAATCGACGACACATTCGCCGGGAATCACGTTCGATGCACCGGTACCTGCATGAATATTCGACATCTGCCACGAGGTGGGCAGATAATATTCATTGCCCTTATCCCATTCGATCGTGGTCAGTTCAGCCAGTGCGTAGTCAAGCGCGCTAATGATGGGGGCGGGGACATCATCAAGGTCAACTTCTCTGCTGGATTCGCTGTCATCATCACTGGAATTGCGGTAGCAGAGTGAGTCATCTGATTTGTCGGACAAATAGAAACTATCCATTTTCTGTACATCCGGGGCCCCTATTTTGCCAGTAGGTGACCTGTCATTCGTAGCCAAATCGGAGAGCCTCAGGCCCACAGCCGGGAATCTGCATGGGGCTTGCACCTGCATCAAGGAGCATACGGATTTGATCTTCATCATTCCGATCGACGGCGATGTAAAGTGGTGTACCACCGCTGGCGTCGGGTAAATTCATGTATCCAGGAGATTTCTCTTTGATCATGGCTATCGGTTTTTCCATGAATTCAGTCGGTGCTGCGGTTTGCAGGAAAGGCGTCAGCAGATTAGCTCCACACCGCAGCCGACGCCATCGACGTAGGTTTTCAATCCAAGGTCGCTCGCCATCTGACGTATCGCTTGCAGTCGGATAGAACGTTTTTTGCTCGGCAGCGCCGATGCCCATGCGCCATTGTCGGTATGTTGTCGTGTGCTCGCGCTGTCATGCTGCGATACAGGCGGTAGCCACAGCAATCTGATATCGTCCGGCGTGAGCAGCTCGGCAGCGGTTTACCAGTCGTGATTGATCACGGCGGCATGGAGTTCAGGTAACACCAGGGAGCGAGCGTACGGCGCTTATTACTCGTCCCCCGGCGATGCTGGCGAGCGTGTAATCCATCCTTTTGCTTTGGCAAAGTCCAAGGCTTCTTTGAGGATTTTACTATTCAACGTCTCGCGCCTCAGTTTCGACTTCAGCTATTTGGTGATTGCTGGTATTTCCATTAGCGTTTAATCAGTGCTTTATTAATTTATTTTTTCAGTTTCAATCAGATTGCGAAGCGTCGATCGTCCTGCTTCTGTATCCGCTCGCAGTATCATCTCCTCGGTAACGGTAATATTTAGACCGGCTACCCAATCCTCGACTTCGTTTGGAAAGCAGTCAGCCATCAGGGGTAGTATTCCCGGATCGCAGCCTATAAATTTCTTCAGATCCAATCCGTCGATGATTAAATTCGCGAACTGACGTCGATCTCCAGATTTAAGAATTCCCATCAGCAGGCATTTCGTCCAGTCCAGCTCGCCGATCGTATCCAAGCGGTTGAATCCATATATATTTTTTTTGGCCTCACCAAACAAATCAAGTTGCTTTGATATGAATTTCGATGTGGCTCGGTTGCCATAAGCAAGCGCTCTGTTAATCCAGTGTGGGAAAACCTCGCTGTTTCGGTCGAACTCAAAATCGCCTAGGCTCAATATTAAAACTGTATGCTGGTTACTTTGAAATGCACATGTTCTGAAAAGTTCATTTTTTTGCTCAAGATTCAGAGCTGGCCACGCGGCCTTGGCTAATGGAGCAAAAACTTTGTAAGCTAGATCCGAATCTCTCATCTTGTGATGACAGATGATCGAATGAAGGATGCCTGCGAGGAAAGGGTGCTTCTTCGTCAGTAGTCCGATATTTTCTTCGGTGTTGTGGTCTATGAATGCTGTAATAATCCGTGTTAATAAATGCTGTATGGATAATGGATCGTTTCGTAATAAAATTTCTAATTCGTTGAAAAAAGTTTTGACATCTTGAGACTCTGCAGCCTTGATTATCGGCCAATCAGGTGGTAGCTCGAAGTTGGTAACTTCTACGCCTTTTTCGATTGGTTGCTTATTTGTTAGCTGACGATAAACGATGCTTGTTCCCGTGCAGTCTTCAGCGTTGAATAATATGGTTTTAAGGTTGCAAAAGCGATCGCCAAGTCTGCGAATGGTCTCTTCATTATTTCGTGACGCCCATTGGTCAAGCTGCAAGGACATCATAAATTTGAATTCCGACATTTTTGGACCATTTTCTGACGCGTGTTCTTTTGAATTCCAGTCTGAAAGAGATTTTTCGACCAATAGCGAAAAGATTTCTGACTTGCCTGGATCCATCGCATGGCGGTAGGCGCTTATTCTCGATGGGATGTATAAGGTCGAATCTGGTTGATTCGCAGTGGTTGCGTACCATTCGCCTTGAAAGTTGCAAAGAATATGGGGATTTGCATCATATTCTAAAAGCAAGGCCACCTGTTCTTTGTCTCCTCTCTCAACGGCGATATAAAGCGGAGTGCGACCGCTGGCATCAGCGCTCCACAGAGTAGAGAATGAATTTTTTTCTGTTAATTGAATGAGTTTCCTCAGAAATGGTATCGGTGCGTTTTTCTGTAAGGCAAGGGTCAATAGATTGCACCCGTGAACACACCCTGCGCCGTCAACACTCGTGTTGCTCACAATGTTTGCGGCCATCTCGGTGATTGCCGCCTGCTGCTGATGTTTGTCAGTGCTGCTTAATTGTTCAAGGTGACTTAATTCCGGCCTTGAGGAACTTTTCCATAAAACCCTGATATCTTTCCAGTTGAGCAGCTTTTCTGCGGTTTCCCAATCATCATTCACTACTGCGGCATGAATTTCCGGTAGGCTGGTCACTTCCAGGTATTTTGAGCGATCTGAAGGATCATTCCAGTCAAACCGGAGCATCTTTGCGTGCTGACCGATAGGTCGGTTGCCCATAGTGGGCGTATTACTCGAACTTCGCTTGTTGGAATCTACGTAGGTCGCGGTTGCCGTGTTCGTTGTAGTTGTAGTTGTGGTCGTAGTCGTAGTCGTCGTATCCGTTGTTGTGATCGTGGTGGCTGGATGGGCAGGTGGTGAAACGGCATTATGAAAGCTCATGTGGGCTCCAATTAAATGAATTCGGAGCCCACTCCGTCACTATTTCAGCTTAGTGGTTCATTTAGACGCCAAATTAAAACAGGCGAGTCAGTTCACAGCAGTAAATTTTCCAGCGTTCGACGGTAGATGTTTTTCAGTGGCTCGATCTCTGTCACCGTGACGTGCTCATCGATCTTGTGGATGCTGGCGTTCGTCGGACCGCATTCGACAACCTGCGGACAGATTTGCGCGATGAAACGACCATCGGAGGTACCACCGGTCGTTGACAGTTCGGTATCCAGACCCGTTTCGGCATTGACGGCTGCACTCAGCGCATCGCTGTGTGCAGCATCAAAGCGGCTACCGGATTGCGCCGGCCGGGCGGCACTCCAGTGGAAATGTCAGAAAATTATCATTTGAAAGTACTTACATATCGGACAAAACTGATCTCGCTTGCGCTTTCATCAAATCCGCAAGTATCGCTTTTCCCTCAGTTGTCCGTGCCTGATCGATCATCTGCTGGGTTACACTGAAATGAAGGTCCTGTAGCCAGGTCATCAAGAGACTCGGATTAAGATCAGCCATCATCGGTAGCACTTCGTCGCCACGAGCATTAAGAAGTTTCTGCATTGAAGTCAATACCATACGGTCACCAAAATCAAGATTGTCGGGCGAAGAATTAATCATGGCTGTGGAGCCGGGCAAATTTGTGATGAAAGCAGTGTGCATGCTGCTGGTAGAGAAGGATTTGAGCAAAATAGACCACTTTTCTAATTTATCTAAAACAGGCCATGCAGCTTCCATTGCGGCAGAAAAATTTTCAAACGCGCATTGTTCAAATAAAAAATTGCTATTGATAATTTCCTTGAAACGATGTGCTGCTTTAGGACATTCCTTTAAAAAATTTCGTATGTTATCAGCGCTATTATTCTGTAGAAAATGTTTAATCAATTCAGATAAAATAAATTCATTTTCAAAATCTGATTCATTCAAGCCTTCAACAATAAAATTTGATTCTTCAAAGAGAATTTCTATGTAATCCAAGCTATGATTTTTAAGTAAATAATTCATCCTAACTTCTTTTTGTGAAGCTCCAAAAAAATAAGAATCGTTATAGCAACTAGGGAAATTATTGATTCCTTTGGTAAAAATACTTAGATTTCCTGACACTGCAGCTGCAAATATCGCACCTGTCTCAGGATCGCCCCTGTAAAGGGGTGTAATGCCAGTACTAAGCGGCTGTCTATTTTTCAAAGTGCGATAGACAATGCTGGAGCCAGTTTTATCGTCAAAATTGAGCAGCGGGTTTTTGATGACATCAAATTTGTTGGCCAATTTTTGTATGTTTTCCTCATCTTGGGATAGGCACCATCTTTCAAGTTCCAGAGGATCGTCATTGATCGGATATCCATTTTTCCAGTCGACAGAGCTGAGAATTTTTTCCAGAAATATTTCAAGAATCGCGATATCTTTGGATTTGAGTGCTTGACTGTAGGCGCTAGCCACTGATGATTCATTGTTAGCTAATTGAAAAACACACGGCGTCTGTGGATTGGCACCAGCTGCGATCAGCATGGCTGCCTGTTTGGCATCACCCCGACAGGCAGCGATGTACAGAGGCGTGCATCCCTTGGCATCCGTGAGGTTCAGGTACTGGGGCGAATGTTCAGCGGAAAGTTGAATAAGTTTTTCAGTGAAATCTGCCGGGGCGGGTAACTCAAGGCACAGCGTCAGCAAATTGCATCCATAAAGGCTGCCCAAGCCTTTAATATTCGTTTTTTCGACTCGTTCAGTCGCCATCTCCAGAATTGCCCTTTTTTGCTTCTCAGGGTCGACGCTCGGTAAGTTTGACGCCCACGTCGATGGCGCGAAGTAAGTATTTTTAGCTTGTTCCGGGCGTTGCGATGCGGGCGGTAGCCATAGCATTCCTATGTCCCCTGGGCACAACGCTGCAGTAGCAAATTCCCAATCGTTATTTATAACCGCGGCATGTAAGGCAGGGAGTCCTGTGGTGCTCTGGTATTTGTGATGATCTGCGGGTTTGTTCCAGTCATATTTGAATTGACCGGCATGCCACCCGACAGGTCTGCTCTCCAAAGAGGGGGTGGCATACGCGGTCTGCGGGCCGCTGAGCGCGGTAGTGACGGTCGTGGTTGTGACGGTCGTGGTTGTGGTGTTTGTGGTTGTCGTCGTTGTGGCAGTATCTGAACGATGAGGTAAGGTCGTCGCAAAGCTCACGGTGGCTCCGGTTGAATGAAAGGAGCCGGCTTGGTAACGGCGTCAGAGAATTCGTTCTCCGCCAACACAAAAAATTTAGCAATGATTAGAGCAGCAGATTTTCCAGCGTGCGACGGTAGATATTTTTCAGTGGTTCGATCTCTGTCACCGCGACGTGCTCATCGATCTTGTGGATGCTGGCGTTCGTCGGACCGCATTCGACAACCTGCGGACAGATTTGCGCGATGAAACGACCATCGGAGGTACCACCGGTCGTTGACAGTTCGGTATCCAGACCCGTTTCGGCTTTGATGGCGGAGCTCAGCGCATCGCTCAGTTCACCGCGCGGCGTCAGGAAGGGCAGACCGCCGACAGTCCATTTCAGATCGTAGTCGAAGCCGTACTTGTCGAGCGTGGCGTGCACGCGTTGTTGCAGACCGTCGACCGTGCTGGCGGTCGAAAAGCGAAAGTTGAAATCCACCACGCACTCGCCGGGGATGACATTCGATGCGCCGGTACCTGCGTGAATGTTCGACATTTGCCAGGAGGTGGGCAGGTAGTAATCGTTACCCTCATCCCATTCGATGGTGGCCAATTCGGCGAGCGCGGGCATGGCCAGATGAATCGGGTTTTTCGCCATATGCGGGTAGGCGATGTGGCCTTGTATGCCCTTGATGATCAGCTTGCCGGACATGGTGCCGCGGCGGCCGTTCTTGATCATGTCGCCGACGTGTTTGACCGAGGTGGGCTCGCCGACGATGCAATAGTCGAGCTGTTCGCCACGCGCCTTGAGCTGGTTGCAGACGATGACCGTGCCATCAATCGCCGGACCTTCTTCGTCGCTCGTGATCAGAAAACCGATCGAGCCTTTGTGGTTGGGGTGTGCAGCGACGAATTCTTCGACCGCAACGATCATGGCTGCGAGCGAGGTTTTCATGTCGGCCGCGCCGCGACCATAAAGCTTGCCATCGCGATGGGTGGGTGTGAACGGATCCGACGTCCATTGCTGCAGCGGGCCGGTGGGTACCACATCCGTGTGACCTGCAAACACCAGCAGCGGCTGCGCTGTGCCGCGACGCGCCCACAGGTTCGTCACATCACCCGAGGCAATGGTCTCGCAATTGAAACCCAGCGGCTTGAGTCGCTCGGCCATTTTCAGCTGGCAGCCACCGTCAGCTGGCGTGACGGAATGCAGCGAGATCAGTTCTTCGGTGAGTGCGAGGGTTTTGCTCATGGGGAGAGTCTGGCTCATCAGAGGAGATGTTCTTCGTAGGTTTGGGCATCAAAGCCGACCAGCACGGTCTTGCCCTTGCAGAGCACGGGGCGTTTGATTACGCTGGAATTCGCGATCATCAGCGTCGTGGCGCTGGCCGCGTTGGTGACGCCGTCTTTGGTGGCCTCGGGCAGTCCGCGCCAGGTGGTACCTTTTTTATTCACGAGCACTTCCCACGAGGCTTGCTTCATCCAGTCGGCAATCGTGTCTTTGTCGATGCCGGCTTTTTTGAAGTCGTGGAAGGTGTAGGCGATGTTCTCGCTCTCGAGCCAGTCACGCGCTTTTTTCACACTGCCGCAGTTGGGTATTCCGTAGAGGGTGATCATGGTTGATTGTGTTAACGACGCTGGATCCCGGCCTGCGCCGGGATGACATTTGACAAGCCGTGAGCTCAGTAATCGTCGTCCCTGCGCAAATCTACATGTTTGAAAAGCGATTACGCCTGCAACTGTCATTCCGGCGCAGGGTGTAGCGGGGGTTTCAGACCGCCTGTGGTCTGCCCGCGAAACGGTCATGGCGCACTCGCCATGTCGCGCCCTGCAAGGGGGAATCCAGCGTCTTTTTACACTCCGCTATGAAGGGAATTAAGTATCTTTACCAATTAGTCCCGCAGCAATTCATTAATCGACGTCTTCGCGCGGGTCTTCTCATCCACACGCTTCACAATCACCGCGCAATACAGGCTGTATTTGCCATCGGCGGAAGGCAGATTGCCCGACACAACAACCGAACCTTCAGGAATGCGGCCGTAGGTGACTTCACCGGTCGCGCGGTCATAAATCTTGGTCGACTGGCCGATGTAAACACCCATCGAAATCACCGAGTTCGCTTCGACGATCACGCCCTCGACGACTTCCGAGCGCGCACCGATGAAGCAGTTGTCTTCGATGATGGTGGGGTTGGCCTGCATGGGTTCGAGCACGCCGCCGATACCGACGCCGCCGGACAGGTGCACGTTCTTGCCAATCTGCGCGCAGGAACCGACGGTTGCCCAGGTGTCGACCATGGTGCCTTCGTCGACATAAGCGCCGATGTTCACATAAGAAGGCATCAGCACCACATTTTTGCCGATGAAGCTGCCACGGCGCGCCACTGCGGGTGGCACGACGCGGAAACCGCCTTTGGCGAAATCGTCGACCGTGTAATTGGCAAACTTGGTGGGCACTTTGTCATAAAACTGCATGCCATGGCCGCCAGGGATAGGCACGTTATCTTCGAGGCGGAAGGACAGCAGCACGGCTTTTTTCACCCACTGGTTGACTACCCACTGGCCGCTGTCTTTCTGCGCAACGCGCAGGCTGCCCTGATTCAGCTGCTCGAGCACATCGCCGACGGCCTGGCGCACATCGGCAGGGGCGGACTTAGGAGAAAAATTCGCGCGCTCGTCCCAGGCGGCGTCGATCAGTGTTTGCAGTGATTGGCTCATGAGGATCTTCGTTAATGAAATGTCAGTGAGAATACGTGATAGGGATGTTCGCTTCAGCCGGCGAGCTTGCGGGTGAATTCGACGATGCGCTGCGCGGCTTCGAGACATTCTTCGACTTCGGCTACCAGCGCCATGCGCACGCGGCTCGCGCCCGGGTTAATGCCATGCGCATCTCGCGCGACATAGCTACCGGGAAGCACGGTCACATTATATTCGGCGTAGAGGCGCCTCGTGAATTCGGTGTCACTGATCTTCGCCAGCTTGTCGACTTTGGCCCAAAGATAAAAGCCTGCATCCGGCAAGGCGACATCCAGCACCTCGGCCAGCATAGGCGTGACCTGACTGAATTTTTTGATGTATTTGGCGCGGTTTTCCTCCACATGGAACTCATCATTCCAGGCGGCGATCGAGGCTGACTGTATCGACGGGCTCATTGCGCTGCCATGGTAGGTGCGATAGAGCAGAAATTTTTGCAGTATCCCGGCATCACCAGCGACAAAGCCGGAGCGCATGCCGGGCACGTTCGAGCGCTTGGAGAGGCTGGAGAAAGCCAACAGTCGATCATATTTGCGACCCAGCTTGTGCGCGGCTTCGAGTGCGCCCAGAGGACGCTCATTGCCGAAATAGATCTCTGAATAGCATTCGTCAGATGCGATCACGAAACCATGCTGATCAGAGAGCGCAAACAGTTCTTTCCAATCGTCCAGCGTCAGCACCGCGCCGGTCGGATTGCCCGGCGTGCAGATGTACAGCAGTTGCACGCGTGGCCAGACATCGGCCGGCACAGTCGAAAAGTCTGGCGCGAAATTGCGTGCCGGATC
>Ga0315902_10008164_pt1 | contig 14214 bp, 11 predicted proteins | sample LakEriMetagenome_9_FD_203523 | JGI IMG/M metagenome (GOLD analysis project Ga0315902, IMG submission 203523) | Freshwater fungal communities from buoy surface, Lake Erie, Ohio, United States - Buoy 12 MA117 | ecosystem: Environmental > Aquatic > Freshwater > Lake > Lake biofilm | place: USA... | reverse complement strand
GTCGATCCGAGACTGCCGCTCGAACGAATCGCCCCAGGCGGCAATCCGGCCGATCACGCCGGTCACCTCGATGGCCAGCACGACGGCCGAGACGGGCGAGAGGAGCGAGGTCGACCTCGAATCGCGGGCGGCATTGAGGGCATCGAGCCAGCTCGGGCTGGGCGTCGCGGTGGACTTTGCACTTCCATTCGTGATGCGGTCGATGAGCCAGCCGTCAAGCGACGCGCCCTGCCCCGAAGGCAGCTGCCGACCTTCGAGGAGAAACCAGAGCGCCGCCTCCGCGAGGGCGTCGCCCTTGTCCATCAGTAGTCGGGCTGCGGCCACGATCACACGGGCCTCTCGGCTCTCAAACAGCCCGGTCGATCGCATCGCGACCTTGATGCCCCGGTCGACGAGGGCCTTCGCCATGTCCTTCTTGGCAAAGCGATCCCGCACCATGATGCAAATGTCTTCCGGCTTGATCTGCTGCACAGTGGCCGGGTTTGTGGCCGAGTTTGTGGGCAACTGCAGCAGTCGCTGCACGCCATCGGCGACCTGGGCGAACCGCTTGGGCTCGCTCGTTTCGGACAGCAGCCAATGCTGGATCTTTCCTGGGGCTGCCGGAGGCGAGCCGACTGGCGGCACCGGGGCGGTTTGGATGTGATCCTCCGGCAGGTGCCGCAGGCCCGCTACAGCCGGGCCGCCAGCGACGACCATCGTCTTGAGCCCATGAAACAGATCATTCACGAACCGGATGATCCCGGGCAGTGAGCGGTAGTTGTCGTGGTGGGGTGTAGGAGACGCGCCGCCGGAGAGCACGCTCAGCAACCGCTTGGCCTGTCTATCGACAGCCCGATGATCCGCGCCCCGGAACGGATAGATCGACTGGTTGGGATCGGCGAGCCACGCCCCCCGGCCGACCTCCTCCGTCACCGCCGCGAAGGCGGCGGCGCTACGAGCCGTCATGTCTTGGGATTCGTCGCTCCCAATGAAGCCGAACGGCGCACAGAACGCCTTGCGGCGGGCCGGGTCTTTGAGCAGATCCTGGAGCGCCTGCTCCATGTCGGCGAAGTCGACCCGGTTGGCCTCGGTGACGAGCCGGCGATACGCCTGATGGACGACAACAGCGCGGGCGGCGACGGTCTCGACATATTCCCGCAGGTCGGCGACGAACTCCGGAAACAGGTGGTAGTCGGCAGCGGCCGCACGAAGCGGGGCGACGATCGTGACGTCCGGAGGGTTCGGATCCTTCTTGGTTACCTGGGCATAGGCCCCAGCGGTGGTGAGCTTGTGCAGCTTTTTCCAGGTCGGCTGCGCGAGGTAGTCGTTGATCGCCTCGAGCGTGTCCCGCGTCTCGCCCTTGGCACTCCTCGGATGCTGACGAAGCTGCGCCGCCGCCTGCGCGGCGTGGGCACGAAAGGTGGCCTCGGTGCCAGTGAAGCCACGGGACTGGCGGAGTCGGTCGAGTTCATCACACAGCTTGTTCACGCTCGCCGTGCATTCCGTCACGAATCCCGACGACGGTTTCCCCAGATCGGAGATCATGTCGATGAGCGCTCGCACGTCTGAGGTGACCGTGCCCTTCGGCTCGCTTTGCCCACGTGTCTCGGTCTCAGACCGCCCCAGCCGCAGTGCCAGAGCCTCGAGCCGCTGCTGCTGAGCCGACGGCATCGGCACGGCGTCGGCGGCCAGCGCCACGAACTCGCGCCGGGAGGCCTCGTCGATCACTTCCGGTGACGGCGTCTTGCCGAGCGCGAGCCAGTGCTGCTCCATGGCCGCCCGGCCAAGGGAGTGGTTCGTGCCGATCGTGGCGGCATCGAGACCGTTGACGAGGTCGATCTTCTGAGGCCACGGCAGGCCGGTGTCGCGGAGCACGAGCGCCCGCAGCCGATCGAAGAGCTGGTTGGCGGCCTCGCGGGCATAGGTCGTAAGCACGAGCCCCCGCGGGCTGCCGCCCGGCAGCTTCAGAAAGTCGAGCGCCTTGTCGCACAGCCGAGACGTCTTGCGAGACCCGGCACCACCCAACAGATATTCAAACATCAACGCACCTGATCCTTTCCACACAGGGCCCCGTAGTCGCAATACTGGCAGGCCGACTTCACGGCATCTTTGGCGTTGCCCCCACCCACGAATGCCAGGTCGGGATGCAGGGGGCCTCCCGCGACAGCAAGCCGAGGGTGGGCAAGCATCGTCGCGCCAGCCTGCGTGGCCGAAGCCGACGCCGCGGCGACCTGCTGGGCGAGCGCGGCGGCCTGGCCAGTGAGCGTGGCCTGGCCCGCAGTACCGACGATCTCCACACAACTCGAAAACCGCGGATCTGCCAGCTGGCCGGCCGCCCAGGCTGGGACATACAGCTTGCCTTCCGTGAGCACGAGATAGCCGATGGCATCCACGGGAATACCGGGGGCTTTCTGGCCGGTGACGTCGGAATACATCACGAGCTGCCAGCAGCGAGCCTCCTTCAGGAGTTTCAGATACTTGTCCCGGCTGCCGAACTTCTCGTCGATGACGAGCGGCACCGTACGGCCATTGACCGCGAGCGATCCGAGAACGTCGACCGCACCGTCGGGCACGACGCCGTTGTAGAGCGGAACGGACCCTTGGACGGTCTGAAACTGGCCGAGCTCGGCGCCAAAGGTGACCTGCACGCCGCCATCGACGAGGCACTGCATCACTGGCACGGCCTTGTGAAGGACATGCTCGAACTTCTGGCGTTCCGCTGCCGCCGAAGGCTGGCAAAGGCCGGCGTGAATGAATGGCAGGCGGTCTCGAAGAATGGTCGTGAGCTTGGCGAGCGCAGCCACTGTGTTTGCAGGTGGCGACGTCTCGAACACCTCTCGCATCACCTGCTCCGCCGCCAAGCCCTTGAGAACAGCGTCGTTTTTCAGGCCGGCGCCTGTCTGGGCCCTGATCTGGCAGCCATATGTGAGCGTCCAGGCGACCGGGCACTGGAGCAGCTTCAGGAGCTCAGACTGCGACGCCTTTGCTCGCGGCGGAACCTGCACCTGCGCCGGCAGCATGATTTGATCGACAGGCTCCGGCGGCGGCGTGATCGGCGTTGCCGTCTGCCGGACCACCCAGGGAGCGATCGACACGGGCTGCTTGGCGGGATCGAGGGGCGTGGGATCGTACGCCGCTTCCGACTGAGGGATGACACCGGCCCGCAGCATCTCGCTGATCGTCACCCAGAACGGATGCGGCCGGCCCTCGGAATCTTGGCTCGGATGGTTGATGATCAAGAGCCCCGACGAAATGCGGCACAGGCCGCTCCGCTCAGCCCGCCGCTTTGCCCCGAGCTGGTGACTGGGGCTGTCGAGATCGATGGCATACCGCTGCCGGACGGCATCGATATCGTGATGAGACCACTGGCAGCGGCCTGCCGGCTTGCTGTTGGTGCCGACCCAGATGACACGAGTCACATTGGTGGAGACCGCATCGAGTTCGGCGAAGCCACGGACCCGCCGCGGGCCGCCGGCGCTCTCGGGATGCAGCGGTGCCGGCGGGATTGTCGGGCTCGCTGTGTCGAGAAGTTGCAGGTATTCGGTTCGGCTGATCGGGCTTGTGGACGCCCGGGTCGCGAGCAGCGACTCGAACGCCCGGCACGCAGCGTGGAGCGACTGAAGGTGCGACCGACGGGCCTCCTCGATATCAAACTTCGCAGTGTCGGCAGGATCGGGCAGCCCCCCTGCATAGGCCTCTTTAATAGAGTCGCTGATCCCATGGGCTCGTTTGATGGCCCAGTCGCCCAAAGCCTTCACGGCCGATTGGACGCTGATGGGATCAAGAGCGCTGCCGCCGGCAGAGCCGGACGCCGGCGTTGGAATCCACTGGTTAACAGTGGGAACGAGGCTGAGCTCGGTCGGGTATTTCGCGCTGATGTCGGCCAATGCCTCATCCCATGCGGGGCTGCCGACTGCGGGCAGATCGTCGATCGCGCGGTGCAGGAACGAACGCGTCTTCCCCGGAATCGGCGACTCGGGTAGCGAGAGCAGTTCCTTGATGCGTCGCGGATCGGCTGGCGTTGCCAACGCCTCGATCACGAGCGGCAGCAACGCGTGAATATCAGATACCTGCGCCGCGAGGGCCGCGCCCATGGTTGGGAGCCCGAAGGCGTGCAGATGGCCGTCGATGAGCGTTGCGGTGGTGTCGTCTTCGCACACGACGACCGTCGCGGCGACGTCTTCGGCGGGCACGCCGTTGAGGGCAGCCGCGACTGCCTGACTCGCCATCGCCATGCTCATGCACCGGACCGTGCGAAGGCTCTTGTCTTCGGTGATCGGCGGGACGGTGGCACTCGCGAAGCTCGGATCGACCGCGCTCTGTACGGTGTGGAGGGCGGAGCCGGGGTTCGCCAGAGGCGGGGAGGTGGTCGTCGACCAGGAAACGACACATTCCTCTTGGAGAGCCGTGACTTTGTCGAGCAGGCTCAGCCAGCGGCTGGGCCACTCAGCTCGATCATCGGCAAGCGTGATCCGGCAGGCAGGCAGCCGCTGGCCGTCGGCGAGCGCCTCAAAGACACGGGCGAGCCGGTCGGGCTCCGCGGAAGCGACCGCACGCCGCTGATCCGTTGTCGAGGCACCCATCACGGCCGCGTACTCCTGCAGCAGCTCCGGGAGTGAAGCGGCCTGAGCGGCTGCGAAACCACACGTATCGATGCATGGCACAGGTCCTACCGTGGCACCTGCGCCGGAGGCAGATCCCCCCAAGGGCACCGCCATCAGGAACGAATCGCGATGCTCGAGGAGTCGACCGACCACGGCATAGGGATGGTCTTTGTACGGGTTGCTGATGGCCAGAGCGCTGCCAAGCTGCGTGACCGCCGCTGCCGCAGCCGCGTTGATCGCCGCAAGCCGCTGTGCCGCATCGGAGGGGGCGTGGAGGCCGAGCTGCGACTCCAGCCACACAAGCAGGTCGTTCGGCCCACCCACCACGTGAGCGAACAGGTTGGTGTTCGCTGGCGGAGCGATGGTGCCCCGCGCGAGCGAGATCGACAGCTCCCACACAGGAAGCGTCGGAGACGACGGCAGCGGCGATCGTGCGACCATGAGTACCTCTCGTGGGCGTGACTCGCTCAACCCGCCGGACGCCCGGCGACCAGTCGAAGCGAGTCACGCCCGGGCCGTGAAGGTGCAAGCGGTGTGCCAAACCCGCAGGCGACAGCAATTCTCGCGAAAAACCGAAGGCAGATCATGTCACGCCCCCGGCCGTGCCCAAACTTTTTTGGTTCCTCGCCAAAGCTTCTTGGGAGGCCAGACGCCTTGCACCGGTCAGGACCACGGAATCCCTGCTGATTAAGGCCATCGGCTGTTATTCCGCCACCAATCTGCGTTCCGGCACGCGAGTTGCGGATGGATCGAATCAGAGGCGGCTCACTACCACCCCCGACCACCAAAACCACACACCATCCACACACGAGGAGTTTCCATGCCCCAGAGCATCTGCATCGAACAGATCGAAGGCTACATCCGCAACCGTGGCGACCGGGCCTCGTTCACGATTGAGGACGACGGTGCCGCGATCGAGATTCGCGCGCCCATGAACCGGCTGGTCACGAAGGAGGGCTACAACATCAGCCCGATCCGGGTGACCGTTTCCGACAACCCCTGTGGCATCGTGCTGACGATGCCCGAGGTCTACCACCCGTTCGCGTACGCCGCGGTGAACGCGTTCCCGAAGAAGATCGGGCACCGTGCGAGCGGCCTCAGGCCATTTCCCCATACGATGTCCGCCACGTATGACCGGCAGAGTCGCCGCCTCGACCTCACGATGACCGTGCCGGCCGTCGGCCCGTCCGTCACCCAGGCCGAGTTTCACGAGGCGGTCTCCGCCTTCATCCACATTGCCGACCGGTGGGCGGCCCGGATCCAGCGGCCGCCGGCGCAGCAGTGCGACGACCTGGGTGATGGCCCGACGAATGATCCGCTGGGCGGAGGCCCGAGCGAGGAATGAAGTCGGGCTTATTGAGCCGGCCTCGCGGGCAGCGGTACAATCCTGCCCGCGAGGGGTGTAGGCTTCGTCGGCTTGCCACGCTCGGATTCATGGCCTTGCACAGGTGGTCTCTCCTATGGGCAAGAATGCCTCCAGACCCACAGTTTTGTTTTCTTGGATCGGCAACGTCGATTGCTGGGTTGCCGCGCAGCGACTGATTGCCGACGGCACTATCTCTCGCGACCAAGGCGATGCGGTACTCGCAACCTTTGAAAAGCAAAAGCCCGGTGATCGCTACATCAAGGAGGGGCGTTTTCTGCCACTCGCGAAAGCGCATCCCGACGCCTTTGTCGCGTATCACATCCTCACAAATCATGACGACCTCCAGGTCGATCCGTTCCGCACGTGGTTCCGGCGCGAACTCAGCGCTCTCGACCCCAGTGCCACGGTCGATATTCATCTTTTAGACCTCGAAAATCCAAGCGACTATGCCGAGGTCTTTTCCCGCGTCGTCCCCTTCATGGAAGACATGCGATCCCGCTACCCGGCGACACAGTTCGACTTCGCCTACTACCTGAGCCCCGGCACGAGTGCGATGTCCAACACGTGGGTGCTGCTGTCCTTAACCAAGTTTCCTGCGGACACGTACCAGTACGGGAGCGTATCGTCGGCTCCTTCACGAGTCGAACTCCCGTTCGATATGCGCGTGGACCTTCGCCCCGGTGCTGCACTCGGCGACGGCGTAGCAGCCCTCGATGACGAACTGCCGAAAGAGATTCTCGGATCATCTAAAGTGATCCGGAGTGCGAAGCGGCTCGCCAAAAGGTATGCGGGCTTTCCGCACAATGTGCTGCTGCTCGGTGAATCTGGGGTAGGGAAGGAAGTTTTTGCCGAAGTCATCCACAGGCACAGTGGACGCAAGGGCGAACTCCAAATCGTCAATTGCGCCGCATTTACTGACGAGCTTTTCTCCGCAGAGATGTTCGGCGTCGCATCGAAAGCGGCATTCACGGGAGCCGAGAAGGGGCCAGGGCATTTTGAAATTGCCGCCGACGGAACCCTTTTTCTCGACGAAGTCGGTGAACTGAGCCTTGTCAATCAAGCAAAACTGCTGCGGGTGCTGCAGCCGCCTCGAGATGCCCCGCCTACTCACCGGCGCTTCTTGCCGGTTGGCGGCAAAAAGGAGCTCGAAACCGATGTCCGCGTCATAGCGGCCACGAATCGAGATCTCGAGGTCATGGTCGCAAAAGGAACATTTCGCGACGACCTGCTGCACCGGCTGTCGGTCCTCACGATTCGCGTTCCCGCCCTGGCTGAACGCACCGGCGACATGGCAGAACTCATCGAACACTTCGTCGAGCGGGCGAATACAGCGAATCATGCTGCCAACGGTGACTATCGCCCAAAACAACTCGTGCCCGCAAGTCGCAAGGCTTTGGAGTCTCATCCGTGGCGGGGCAATCTCCGGCAACTACAACAAATCATCGCACGCGCCATGGCCATTGCGCCCGGGCAAGAGGTTACGCCGGAACACGTCGCAGAAGCTCTTTCGCACGACGCTCGGTCAGGTGCCACGCCGATACTCGGTCGCCCCCTAGGCCCGCCCTTCTCGTTAAAAGCCGTGGAAGAAGAACTTCGTCGGCACTACTTCCACCACGCTCTGACAGAAACCCGCGGAAATCAGGAACAAGCGGCGCGGCTGCTCGGCTTCAAAAGCGCCCAAGCGATGGTTCCACACCTCAAACGGTTGAATGTCGACGCCAGCCGCTATAAGAGTTGACCGTACACCTGTGCCTTACCTGCACAGCCTGCTACGCGATCCGTTCTGCAACTCACCTTACTAATCATCGACGACACTTTACGAGAGTAATCGTTAGGCCCGATCCTTTAGACAGCCCCACGGCAGCCACACCCAGTGGTATAGGAGAGACATCATGCCTTATGATTCACTTTACCGGCGGTACAAAGGCCAGCCCGCCCGAGACATTTTTGGGTTTTTTCCGTACGACCCGGAGGAAGGTGAGAACTGGGAAAGTCCCTTCGCGCATTTGTCATTTAAGGCCAAGCCTGAGGACTGGGATTTTATGCGGCCCGAGTTTCGAAAGCCGCACACAAAACTGCCTATTCTCCTCAACTACTTGAACTACACGTTTCTGCGCCTCCAACAGCAAAAGAAGATCGTATTCTCTGACGATGGCTCCGGTGCATGCTTCAACACGGGCCTACTTACCTCTGACGAAAAGGAGTTATTTGCGCTTTTCTCCAGAGACTCTCGCAGCAAAGATGACGACAGCATTATTGACTGGCGTTTTAAGGGGTTTTATGACAGCTACGCCACTGAGATAGCCCGATATCGCTCACGGCTTCCCGCCATCGCTACCTACATCGACGACGCGTCGGATTTGGTGCTGAACACAAACTTCGAAATCGATGTGAATGTCGGGCACATTCTCGATGACCCTGAAAATCAGGATCGCCTGCCCGAGGTTCTACGCGGCAACCGGCAACTTGCGCTTGCCGCCGTCGAGGGCGGGACAAAGTTTTTGAAACAGAAAGTTCAGCGGAACTACAAAGCTGCGATACCGCAGTGGTACGTGCCTGCTGGCAAAATACAGTTGCTTCTGCCGCTGTGCCTGATACATACTGAGAAGGCAGATTTAGCTTTGGTTGCAGAGAAAGATACTGCAGGGAAGGTGTATCGTATACGTACAGCCCTGCGGATGGACATGGCATATAACAATGCCAGGCTTCTTACACGTCCAGACCGCGAGTGGCTCAATCCTTAAAGTAGCATATGGTAGTACTGAGGGGGCTATCACAGCGAACTGTGCCGGGCATCGCAGCATCGCAGGAGGGGGTGGCAGTTGAGCAGCGAAAGAGCCTGAAAGCAGCGTTCGTTTATCGTCGATACGGCTTCCGCCCCCCAACGCGGATCGCCGACGCCGCCTGGGCCATGACGTAGATCGCAAAAGCGGCCCCGAATAGCCCGGACGCACCGACCACGGGCAGCGCGACGAGCGTACCCACAAGAAGCCACCCGGCGCAGAAGTTAAAGCTGTCGTCAACAGTGCGACTCATGGAGTCTCCTTTGTTATGTGGGAGGCGGGTTGGGGCAGTTTGGTCTTCGTTGGTCGGTTACGGGCGACGGCCACGGTGGGTGGCGAGGACGGTCTGGAGGATGCCAACGATCACGAGGGCAATCCCATACGCCAGTGACCACACCGTGCGGATGATGATCTCGGCCAAGGCGATATAGGCCTCGGGTAGGCCACCTCTATCTGGGTTGTGGCTGCTCATTGGAGGGCACTCCGTTTTGTGTGCCGGTTACGTGCAGCTACCGATCAGAAACAGGATGAGCAGCCCGGCAACGATCACAGCAGCCCAGTTCGGCTCGTCTGCCGAGTGAACGCTGTCAACAGGCGGCGCCTTCGATCTGGCGTTGTGAAGCGGCTGCCCGTGGCGGGCAATCACCCAACTCTGCCCGCACGTTCGGCACCGCCACGAAGACCCGTACGAGGAGTGCTTGGGAAAGTGGATCCGCCTCCCGCAGGAGCAATGGCCGCTGAGGTGTGACATAGGGTGTCTCCGTTGGTGTGCGAATCGGCCCCGCTCGAGGCCGGACGCTGCGGAGAAGGAGCAATCGGCGTGCCAGAGCAGTTGGCCGGGTGCTTTCGAGTGCCGCTTACGGGCGCGACGGCCGCGGTTAGCAGTTACCTAAACCGTCATTTCACGGCTTGCCCCAAAATGTTTTGGGGGGCGGCCAAATAACTTTGGCGCTCGGCGTATGCGGAGCCTGGCTCCCCGTCGGGAATCTGCCATGAGCGGGCGGATGCAGCGGATTGAAGTCCTGGCACACCACTTGCTCAACTAAACGGCGACCGGTCACCCGTACTTCGGAGAAGCCGTATGTATCTCTCGCAATCAGAGTTCTTCGTACTCGGCAGGCTGCTGAAGACGTGGGAGACGGCCACCACCATGGGTTCACCTCCTATCTGGGGTGCCTCGCTCATGGCGACGGCTGAGCACGTGTTTTTCAATTTTGGGCTCGAGCACGTCGGGCCGCCCGAGAGTTGGGCGCAGGTGGAGCGGGTATCCGCCCCAGACGACACGGTTTGGAAAAACATCGAAGGCCGGACCCCCGATTATGAGTCGTACGACAACATGGATTTCGTCATTCCGGGCGTTCCATCGCTTTCCATGGGCGTCAGCCCAAGATCATTAGGCCGCATGTTCGTGGAGCGGACAGACGGCAAGGTGATCGCGTGGCCCATCAAGCGACCTTCGTGCGGACTGTACCTTGAAATCATGCGGTGGCTACGCCCTTGGGCGGCCGTGTCGCCTCATCTCTGGCTGACGATGCACGATGGCTCGTGGCCCGCTGTCGTCGAGGAATGGCGAACGCTTCCCGACTTTGTGCAGATCGACCCCCACCAACCGTTTCATGACGACTCCCCCGACGGTGTCCTCGATGCAGCTGCTCAAGCGGCGAAGGCCGATGGCTGCCAGGATGCGTATCGACTCGGGGGCCTGTCGGCTCTGATCGATACGCAGATGGCTTCGCTTGCGGAGGCGGCCCAGCAGGGCGACGCCCTGCTTCGCAACGAGGGCTACGATGACTGCCCGCCACGATTCAATCTCAGAGCCTTGCTCGCCGATGCAGAGCAGGCGCTCGAATCTGATGCGGTGCATGAGATTTGCCGAGCCGACGATGGTGCCGTTGGCTTCTACATCAGCGCCCGACGGGAGTTCACGGTCGTCGACAGTGATATCGGCGGTGACCACTCGATCTACTACGCCATCCAGCAGGCATATCACCGTACGCTTCAAGCGACCACCTACCTGTACGGAACTTTCCGTGGCAAGTGAGCCACCAACCCATAAGGACAACACCATGCCCGCTCGGAAAAAAACACGTAACGCCCTTGGCCGTCGATTTTCTGGCCGCACTTCGCGTGGCTCCAAGGCCGTGTCGCGTCGGCCGGCAAGGGCTGCTGCGCCTCGATCGGCAAGCCGCCAGCGCGATGACGTGCGGTCGCTTCGCCGTGAAGGGCAACGCCTACTTCGCAAGCACAAGCAGTTTTCCCAGACCCGGCGGGAGGAGTGCTACCGGAAGGTGGCATCGATGCCGCTGCCAAAGCAGCGTACGTTCTGGAGGAAAGTGATTGAGTTCTTGAAGCACGGAGCCTCTGTGGCCGCGGGTGCCTGCCTCGCTGTGTACGAGCGGCACTGGAATTCCCTACTCTGGGCGACCGCAGGGTACTCGCTCGGATGGCTGATCGAGGCACTGTTTACGATCCAGGTGCCGTTCTTGGGGACCGTCCGGCTTGTCCACTGGGCTTGGAAGTGGATCGCCGCCGTTGCTGGGGCGGCCTATGGCATCTGGTTCGACAGCGACTATCGCACGAAGACGGCGACGGCCATGTCGTTCGCATGAAAGTCGCGTAAGGCCTGGATATAGGCACGACCCAAATTTTCTTGGGCGAGCACCAAGACGTGTTGGGGGAGCGGTCGGCTCCATGGCCCTGTTGCGGCCGATTTGCTGCTTTTGACTTTTGGCACGGCGGTTGCATTTCCTTCTGCCCGACCGCCTGAGTCGGCGGTCACACCAGCGACCACTGCCCTCAACCAAAGGACCCAACCATGTTCATCGTGTTCACCACGTTTTTCTCTCGCATCACGGCTCTCTTTGCAGCGCTCGTCCTCCTCGACGCCGCCGGCATTCTCGCTGTTGCTCGCGCTCAGGCGGTTACTGATCCTGCGGCTGCGGCCGCCACGTCGGCGACCGCACGCCAGCAGGCCTGGCTCAACGCCAGCATCAACGAGCGCGTGCTCCTCGCGGAGGACCTCGGCGAGGAGGGGGGCCGGGCGTTTGCGAAGGCCAAAGGCTGGACGACCGTGTATGACGGCAAGTCGTGGTCGATGGTGCACGGCCCGGATCAGGTGTATCGCTCGGCCGACAATACGATCCACATGATCGAAGCCAAGGGAGGAAGCGGCCAGCTCGGCACCGGCTACGGACATCTGCAGGGTTCCAGCGAGTGGGCCGTCGAATCCGCCAAACGTGTCCTTCGCAGCCAGACGGCCACCGAGGCCGAGCGCCGCGGCGCCCAGGCTGTGGTCGATGCGGCTGCCAAGGGCAAGCTCGAGGTTCATGTCGTGCGCACGTCCCATACGCTGGGTGAGCCGCACGTCGCCAAGCTCGAGCAGACCACGAAGTGCTCCGAGCAGGCGTCGAAGACCGCCCGTGAAGCACTTGCTGCCGTGGCCAAGTCCGCAAACAATACGCTGCAGGAGGCTGCGATGGCGAGCGATGACGCGGCACGAGCCGCCGATGACGTAGCACGGCTGGGCGATGACCTCGCACGGTCGGCAGATGATGTGGCACGGGCGACGTCGAGGAGTTCCGGCTTGGTCGCTGGCGCACCAGCGATTCTCGTGCCCGCGGGCATCGCTATCGATGCTGGCATGCGGGTAGTCGACAGCGTCGAGACCGAACGACAGTTCGAGGCCGGAGTCATCTCCGGCCGAGAGCGGACCGTTGCCCACGGCCGCAATGCCGCAGGGATGGCTGGCGGCATGGCGGGCGCGTATGCCGGCGTAGAGGCGGGAACGGCTGGCGGCGCAGCCATCGGCACGTTCTTCTGCCCCGGGATCGGCACGGCTGTCGGCGGATTCGTGGGCGGGCTCGCCGGCGGCATTGGCGGCTACTTTGCGGGCGACGCAGTCGCATCTGCCAGCGCGGAAGTGGCGATCGAGGCTGCATACGCCGACTGATCGCTCCGGCGCATGACCGCGCTATCGCCGATCGCCTGAAGCCGTCGACTGTTTGGCCGATGGTGTGATGCCCGTGGCCTGCATCCCTTGACCGATAGCGTCAAGAACGGCTGAGGACACTGCACCGTGACTGATCTGGCGACTCGGACAGCCGGGGCCTCTCCAGCCCGCTCGCTCTGCACCCGACCGACAAGCGTCACCAGGAGCCAAATCCCATGGACACCACACCGCCCTCACCGGACCACACGAGCCCCGACGCTATCAACGCGCACCGCGAGCACGCGCCGGCGCGGATCGACCGCGTCACGCCCCGCAAAGCGACGCACGGCCCCCGCTGGTGCGTCGAGATGCTCGAGTCGCCCCTCATGGATCACGGACTGGCATACACCGTCGGCGACAGCTCGCCAAACGGCCCTAGCGCCGACGGAGACGGGCACGGCTGGATCGAGTTTGACCTACCGACCGCACGCTATAGAAACCCCGCGCGGCACAGGCGGGTGCGGATCAGGTTGTCTGTCATCGATGGCCGGCTGACGATCACAGCACCGGATGTATACGCCGCCGGATCGCTCCGAAAAACTTCCGACCCGCCGCCGGATCCAGCGGGAAACCTTCGGCTCATCCGCCTCGGCGACGAGGGCGATACGAACCTTGACCTCATGATGGCGGCCGACGGCACGATCACCGCGGTGCTGCTGATGGACACCATCCAGCAGCCGTTCAATCGTGCAGACATCGTGCAACTTGCCAGAGAATTCTCTCTGGGAATCGACTACCTGGATTTCGTCGTGCACCAGTGCCGGCTGGTGGTGCAGCCGCCCGGAGGATCGCCGTGATCGACTCGCTGGAGAGGATCCGCACGTCATCGACGGCCAGCGTTCGACCCGACATGGCGACTCCAGAATGCGGCCAGAGCCCTACGCAACGATGACGCCCCGCCACCTGCCCCTCGACCAACGGAGATGCTTCCCATGACGACCAGCAGCGCAACCTACAGCGGCCTTCCCTTCCCCTGCTCGCAAGCGGGGATCGAACTCCCCGCCGACCGAATCGCCGCGAGCTCACTCGTCGCCGGATGCGATCTGGAAGAACTCCTGAGGCTCGGGCGGCCCGCGGACGAGGAGGTTCGCCAGATCTGGTTACGAAGGTTCATCAACGAGATGCATTGGCTCCCTGTGATCGAAGTGCTGTCGGGCTGCTGCCCCGAAGCCAACCCGTCGGCACATGGGGATTTCATGGCCGCCCTCGCCGATCGCGATGTTCCCAGGATCGCCCACCGCCCCAGTGACTTCAGCGAACGACAAGCGTGGTGCTTCGGCCTTCGCGATCGGATCGTGCCCCTGTGTCCTGACGAAGACGTTCGGGGCATGCTCGCGCCACCGGCAGCCACCGTTCTTCGACGCAACGGCGATGTCTTTTTCGTAGCGGATGGCTGCATCGCCGCCGCTGAGGAGGCTCGAGCCACGTGCCTCCTCGAGCCTGCCTGGCTGTTTTACAAGGCCGCGATCATCCACCGCGGCCAACTGCCCGATG
>Ga0315902_10008163_pt1 | contig 14215 bp, 14 predicted proteins | sample LakEriMetagenome_9_FD_203523 | JGI IMG/M metagenome (GOLD analysis project Ga0315902, IMG submission 203523) | Freshwater fungal communities from buoy surface, Lake Erie, Ohio, United States - Buoy 12 MA117 | ecosystem: Environmental > Aquatic > Freshwater > Lake > Lake biofilm | place: USA... | reverse complement strand
GTTTTGTTTTGTTTTGTATTATATTTGATTACTTTATTTTCATAAATAAAATAATTCAATTTTATTTTGCACGCATTATCGTGTCCCTAATTAATGCATAAATAATAAATCAAACGGATATAAACATTCTTCACAAATAATAATTAGCATGAACACATTCACCCAAATAACCGTCCCATTATCGTATCACATGGTTCCATTAATATCAATCGCGGGTTATCTTGCATATCCTAAACAATTGCGAATTAATCCGTCTACTTTGCACGCGTTATCTGTGATACATAATGCGTTACTAATTTTGTTTAGCGCGTGGACGTTCTTATCATTATCGCAAATATTATACAATGATGGGGTTGTGTTTCAATATAATTATTATTTTAACAATCCGGTGTTTGACAGGATAATCTATTTGTTTTATCTTTCAAAATATTACGAATTTTTTGACACATTTTTGTTGTATTTGAATGGGAAAACGCCAATTTTTCTTCAAAAATATCATCACATAGGCGCGGTTATAAATTGGCATTTGGCATATTTTTATAAAGCGGATGGCGTATGGTTGCCATCATTAATTAACTCGTTAATTCATACGATAATGTATTCATATTATTTGGGATGTCTATTAAAAATTAATCAGGTAAGGTTCATTAAGCAATACATTACAACGTTACAATTAATCCAATTTTTCGTATCATATGCACTGTTATATTTGTATAAACCACCAATAGAAAGTTGGTTTAATTATTATATTATGATAATTTTTGCATTTTATGCATTTGGATTAATTATGTTGTTTGGCAAATTTTATTATGATACATACATTTGCAAGAAATTAATGTAATATCTTTATGTTTAACATTGTTGAAGATATATTCTAATAAAGGGTTTAAACACAACCCTCCTATTAATGTAGATTACATAAAAGATGCAACAACCACAACAACCCAGACTGACCGACCTTGACCTGACCAAGAGATTTAACGCGAAAGTAGAAAATCTGGTGCGACATCCAAGCAAATTAAATCAATGCTATGTATCGTTTATTGAGTTGTGCGTCTTTTATCAAAAACTCAATAATGATAATGTCGTTGCCATCAAGCGATTGCAGGACATGATTAAAGAACGACCTGTGCCAGTGGAAGAACCCAATATAGACTGGGACCCAGAAGACCCGCAATTGTATGGCTTTATGGAGAGCTTCATGAATTTGTAATGTGCCTATAAAATAATTATAGGTGTATGTATAACAATAATAAATTATTATTTTTATAATTATAATGCATTTTCATAATAGATTTAAAATGTTTCTTAATCATGCAGCAATATTAAATCATAAATAATTAATAAAATAACTGCTTAAATATATTAATGTCATCAATATATTAATATGTTTAAATATACTGCCATTATCGTTGAGCCGCGCTGTCATAAGGCGTTGTCATTTGTGTTACAAAACTTTTTTGAAAATTTAAGTGATGAATGGGGGGTTTATTATTTTTCACGGCACAAATAATGAAGAATATGTTAAAAACATTATTAACCAGCAATTACCAATGCACACATACCGGATTATAAAATATGTAAATTTATTGGTAGATGATTTAAATAGTCTTACGTATAGTAGTATATTTAAATCTCGATTATTTTATAACCATATTGAAACAGACCTTTTTTTAGTATTTCAAACAGATAGTATGATAATTACAGAAAATAAAGAGTTAATTAATAATTATTTAACTTATGATTATGTTGGCGCGCCTTGGGCAGACAAAGTTGTTGGCAATGGGGGGTTATCATTGAGAAATAAACATAAAATGATTGAAATAATTAATCATAGAGGCCACGATGACAATACTATGGAAGATTATTACTTTACTAGATATCACAACATACCAATGAACACGCCTGTTTTTGAACAAGCTATCAAGTTTTCAATTGAAACTGTATTTAATGATACAATTTTTGGAATCCATAATGCTTGGAAATATTTGCACTCCTCGCAAATTTATCATTTAATACATAAATACCCAAAATCAAATATTGTGAAATTAATTGAATTAAACCAATCTACATAATGCATTCATATAATATACAAACTTTACAAAATATCTTCTGCTACTATATCAAAAATCAAATAACGCCGTCTCTATCTCCACATTCACTTGCGGCTTTGCAGTCCATTCGCTATACGGTTGCGCGGCCGTCGTCGCCCTATCCAGCGACAAGAGCCGTTTCAATGCGGCTGCGCGCCGCTCTAATGGTTTTAAACGCGCGGTCTCGCCCTTTAGCATTTGCCGGCTTATCTGCTTCCACCTCCACTCAAACTGGAGCGCCGCCCTCCAATCCGGGAACCCGGCCACGTGGCAGGCACGTGTCCACTTTTCGCCCGCCGCCACTTTGGCACTCGTTGCGGCCGCTCCTCCCTTGATTTCCTTGTTATGTTGCCTTAACCTATGGTCTAAATCTACTGTAGCGCCTACATATGTCGCACCGCCTGTGGCCACTAGTAGATACACGTAGGAGGGCTTTCCATTGTCTTCCTCTTTTACACATTCATTTTGTTTCTCTTGTTCCTCTCCATCCATATATGTTGCGCCGCTTTTTCTTTCCATGCTCTACCCTATAATCTTTTATTCCGTCAATATAATGGAACAATCCAAACTCCGTGAGGACCCGTATATTTTGCAAATGCAACAGTCTCTAAATTTTATCGTATTCCATCCTCAACTAATCACCGACCTAAATATTGATACCACGAATGATAAGAGCGCGCGTGGCAGAAAAATATGCCCCATCACGTTTGATGAGCTGACTATGGACAATGCGATAATCCTCGGCAAAACACTGTATACTACCTATGGAATACGCTCTTTTTTGCAGTCGCATACCGACCTTTGGCTAGCGTTGAATACATACCCAGCTTATTGCGACATTTCGCTCCTCATGCAGTTGAAAAACCCTACAACCAATGTGAGCTTTACCATGACAGAAGCGTGCGCAATTTCAGAGATTATTCTCAATAAACGCCCTTTCCAGTAAACCGTTCATCATTATTAGTTATTGAATTACAACTAATAATGGATTATAAACTCGATGCACGACATTATGCAACCACGTTGTCATCGTCATCATCATCGCCGTCATCCTCATTCCCACTCCCATTGTCGTCGCTAAAATCATCCATGGGGCAAATTTCTACTGTATCCACGCAGATGTCGGACGCTTTGAATGATTTGTTGATTACGACTTTTTCCGCGATTTTTTTAATAATGGCGTTGATGTTGCTTTCTTCCTTTTCTAAATTCATTCCTCGGCCGGTGAGCTCCATAATCATGTTCAAATACGGAGTGCTATCCCGATGGCTCGCTTTTAAGCAGTTGGGGTAGGTCTTCACCCATTCGGGGATATGTTTTATGGTTTTGTGTTCGACGATTTTGATGGCCCGTTTGATATTCGTATGCTCATCGTTTTCTTTTTCCCATTTCACTCCCGCCTTGACATACATGGTGTTGCGCTTTAGGTCGCTGCAATGAATAGGGCGTTTATGCTCGTCAATCTCGTTTAAATGCTTGATGATGATTTTGGATAGCCCGCCGGAGTAGCCAAGAATGCGCGAGTTATCAAGGTCGATTAATTTAATATGAATGGTGTCTAAAAACTCATCCATGGTTAGCGCGTCTTTGCATGTCTCGTTTAAATAAAACTGGAGATTAAAATTATTGGTATTGTTATTGCTGTTATTGCTGTTGGTATTATTGTTGTTAGTGGTGTTGTAATTATTTACAATATTATTTGTTACTCCTGCAGTAGCTTTTGCAAGCAGTTCTGCATTTTGTTGAATGAGTTTGAGAATTAATTCATTGCTTATTGGAGCGTTTGCGGTTGCGGTTGCATTTGTTTGGGCATTGCGCAATTTCTCACAAGCTTGTTTATGGTTGTATAAACTTTGACGATATTTATATGTTTTACCACACACGCATGAGCGCACATTTGCTGGTTTGCATTGTTGTTCATTCATCATAAATATAGATAAATGTTTTTTGGTCAATAAATGTTTATTGTAATCACATTGTTTTTTTGTATTATAGTTACAAAAAGAACAATTAAAATATTTTGGAGGCACATTAGGCACAAAGGTATTTACAGATGCATTCATTATATATACACTTGCATAAAAGTTTTTATACTCTTTTGTAAAGAATTGTATAATATTGTGAAAATGGTCCAGCGCGACTTTTACGTAAGTCTCTAAAAGTCGCAAAAAAGTCGCGCGAATTTTTACGCAATTATATGCAGCGATTATAGTCTAGTAATTGTTTGCAAAATATGTCAACGGCACCTTAAAAACAATTATGGTGTCGTTCGCTTACGGACAGCATAAATTTACGGTATCTGCAAAATTTGTCAGCATAATCAGTAAGACATCGGACAATTTGTAATGTTTACGCTAAAAGTCGCAAACCATGAGTTTTGACCGATTTTTTGCATTTTTAAAAAATAGTTATGCAGTCATTCTGAAATCCGGCATTCGCGTTTGTGAGCATTATGGTCTGGATGGCGTTTTCACTGTTTTCGCGTTTTTCATAAGGGTCGGCCTAGGCCTATTTTGGACATTTATTTTTGTCCTTTTTTGGATTCCCTTTTTCCAGTAAAATATTTGAAAAACAATGAAAACCTAACATTCCATTTCCCCAAAATTATTTACAATGTTTATAAATATTGTAAATATACAAAATATTGTCCACTGTTAGCGCGTCTTTTAACATATCCTTTGCACCAATAAAAAGTTTAAATTATTGGCATTGCGATTGCTTATCACATTGTTTGTTACTTATGTTCTATACATTTTGCAATTAGCTCCACATTTTGTTGGATAAGTTTTATCAATAAATCAGCTCTTATTGTGATTACATTCGCATTTTCATTCGCAGCTGCATTAGAAAACGTAGGTTGTTGTATATTGTGCAACTGCGTGCAAACTTGTTTATGATTGTATAAACTTTGACGAAATTTATATATTTTACCACATGCACATGAGTAAGTATTTACTGGTTTGCATTGTTGTTCATTCGTTGTAAACATAGATAAATGCTTTTTAGTTAATAAATGTTTATTGTAATTGAATTGTTTTTTTGTATTGTAGTTGCATAAAGAGCAACTCAACAAATTTGAAGGGCCGATAGGCGCGCATGCGCTCACATGTTCATTCATTATGCATACACTTGCATAAAAGTTTTTATACTCTTTTATAAAGAATTGTATAATAATTGCGAAAATGCGTGTTTTATGGCCATTTTTAATTTTTTGCGACTTTTGCGGAAGTCGCAAAAAGTCGCAAAAAAATCGCACACAATTATTTGTTTTTTTATGCAGTGCTCATGGTGCGTATAATGTTTGTAAATTATGCACACTACACCTTAAAAATAATTATGGGGTCGTTCGCTTACGGACATCATAAATTAACAATGTTTAAACAGATTGTTAGCATAATCAGTAAGCATTTAACCCAAACTCAATGTTTACGCTAAAAGTCGCAAATAATGGCGTTTGGCCGGTTTTCGGCATTTTTAAAAAATAGTTATGCAGTCATCGCGAAAACCTGCATTCACGTTTGTGAGCATTATGGTCTGGATGGAGTTTTCGCTGTTTTCGCGTTTTTCATAAGGGTCGGCCTAGGCCTATTTTGGACATTTATTTTTGTCCTTTTTTGGATTCCCTTTTTCCAGTAAAATATTTGAAAAACAATGAAAACCTGACATTCCATTTCCCCAAAATTACATTATCGGGTTTCATTCAAAGGTTTGAACATGCGCGGACAAGGTCAATTAAAATATGTATACCCATTTTCATTAGGATTTGGGAAAGTCTCCTTATCATAAAAGTCGGGTTCAATAAAACATGTTTTATTTAAATGTAAGACTTCATCTTTTACACAAATCAATGCATTTAAATCATCATACATCCTTTGATTTTTCAGCCAGTTATGTCTTAACACTTTTCCGAACGGCGTATTTAATATGTCTGGGACAAAAATGATAAATTGTTCTTTATTTTCAAACACATATTTACTAATATAATGTTGGTCAAAGGGCCACTGATTATGATACGTAACATTGTTGCATAAATCTTGAATTACATTTGCATACATTTGTTTAGTAAAATCATTGTTTTTAATTATAAATGAACCGCTATTTATAAATGTATTTTTTTTTATATATGGGTCCCGTGAAAAACAACCATGTATTTTATCATTATTATTTAAATTAGTAATTATATCATTCAACCAATACCCATTCTGTATCCAAGCGTCGCTATCTAAAAAAACTAAAATATCATATTTGGTATTTTGTAAAAAATCATTTACTGCATGTATTTTTTTCGTTGCGGGGTGAATGTTGCCGTATTTATTATTATTTAAATTCAAAAATAAATAATCGTATTGTAAAATATTGCAAAATTTTGTATTCACCTTTTGCGTTTCTAATAAATATCTTAAGGATGGTCTATTATCTGTTTGCAAAACGCACACGTTTACCATTATATATATTTATTTATATATATAATGTTGCACTTTAAACGAGCAATTAAATAATCATGCAGCCATATTTCAAACAGACGGACGCGTTTGTGAGGATTTATTTTTTATTTTTTGGGTTTACTCCGATTTTTATGCGTTCGCCCATACTTGCAATGCTGTTTTTGAGAGAACCCTTTTGGGTGCCGACAATTAATACTCTTTTTGTATTTCATACTCCATTTTCCACCCATCTGTTTTCTACACGTTGTCATTACATTATCTAAATATTAATTTATTTCTAAAAGTCAGCATACTGTGGAATTTATGGATTACTTGGCACAATACAATTTTCCACCGGGTTGGGCTCTACAATGGTCGCATCATCCGTTAGCCATTTTACAAGCGCATTTTCTTTTAATGAGACAATGACGCCCGAATATAATGTCATGTTTGAAATATTTGCAATCACATGCAGCGCGCTATGAATATATGTTGATGTCCAATAGTCACCGATATTGTAAAAATAAATGCTCACCGGATAGCACGCCAGGCTAATCATCATTAACAGGTAATGCAGTGAGGCATGCTGCGCGCCAATAGAGCGCAATAATTGGTATGAAGCGATACGCCAACCACGGACATATCTAAAAATTTGCGAAAGGAGGAGTTTGGCAGGCGCCAATAATTCAGTGAAGTCAATAGCACGCTGCCTGGCACCATGGATAAACTATAGTGACCTCTATAGATTGCATAAGTTGCGGACGCGAGGGAAGACCAGGAGGTGTTCCATATGAACTTGTATTGGTCGGGGCATAATATGCAGCCATCGGGTTGCATGGTTGATAAATGTTATATCCGATGAAGTGTTTATTACATTTACGTTTATATAAACATAACCATAACCAAATTAAAATAATATTATAAATGATTTAAATAATACACAATGTCATTTGCAACGTTTTATGAAATATTAAGTGATTTCATTTTATCACTGACCATGCCAGGCGCAAAGGATGGCGAAGAACAATAATTAATGCATGTTTTGAAAAATTGAAAACTTTTATTTGCGATGTAGTTCATCGAAAATAAAATATATGTAATTAAGCCAACCAACTAATAAAACAAACCCAATGACGACAATCTACAGCAACCAAATGCAATGCTCTTTGCATAACATCGCGTGCAAGTCGCCCAAACATCATGTGGACGATGTATTGCCCGACCTGCTGATGGAATGTCAGCTACATGCATTCGGATATGACAGAAGGCGCGACGAATACTGGGGCAAAAAAGGGGGGTCGCATTTTACCATCGGGTTTTCAAATAAGAATAAAAATGCGGGGACTGCAGTGTGTTCCACCATTGTTCTGGTGTTTTGGGGCGCGAATAAGAAGGAGGCGAATAAAATCTATTGCAAGCTGGTTGAGATGGCCGCGATAGTGGATGAGTATGCGTCTTGCTTGGAATTATGTGTTTAGATGCAAATAAATATAAAGGAAGAGCAAATGAGTTAAAGAGAGTGAATTATTATAAACTATAATTTATAGCCAATGAAATGTTTTGTGAATGGGTTTTGGCCGGGGTTTATTGATAAATCAGATGTGAATACTTATGATTTTTTTAGGGAATTGTTCGCGAAAGTGTTTAATGAAGACGTGGAACCATGCTCTAATATGAGCGAGTGCGAGATTTTATTGGAAAGCGTTTTTACGAATGATATTAAAGTGTTTGCAAAACACTGGAAGTATACATTTTTGTTTTCTGGTGAGCAAGGATTAAACCCGTATTCAAAATATTACAATTGTGTGTTATGGGGTCATCGCAATAGAGACAACATAGTGAATTGCCCCCTATTTGTCATGTATTTGTATTGTGCGAATTTAATGAATGGGATTAAATGCCCGGAGAAAGTCACGGTGGTGCCGACCAAAAAAATTTGCGCCATTATCTCAAATTCTAACGCACCGTTAAGAAACGCGATTTTAGAAAAAATAGAGAAGCGAATACCAATTGATTATTTTGGAAGATATAAGAATAATCAACCCAATATTCAATTTCATTATAAATCGCAGGAATTTAGAAATGTCATTGGGCAATATAAGTTTGTGATAACTTTAGAAAACTCGCGCCGAGACACCTATTTGACTGAAAAGATTACGCACGGGTTTTTAGCTGGGAATATTCCCGTATATTGGGGGGCGCCGAGAGTGGGCGATTACTTCAACAAAGAGCGGTTTATTGAAATTCGCGATACAAGTGATGCCGCAATGGATAAAGCAATAGATGAGTTGGAGCGCATATGCAATGGGGGCGAAGATGGGGATGCGCAGTTTTTGAGAATTGCGAACCAACCGGCTCTAAAAGAGGAGATGACCATAGAGATGATAGCGCGAGACGTCCGCAACGTCATTTTTGCGAGGACATATCCAACGGTAGACCAGATTTTTGCAATTAATAGCGGGTCATTTGAGCCGGACAGACACGAGCATTTGCGCGATTTGTTTTTCAATAAATTAAAGCTCTCTACAGATAATGTTACCTTTATGTCCCCTACATTTAAACATACTATTACGGATGAAATGATGGCCGAGATGGTGAAGGATAATTCGGTGCTTCAGTTAAGAATAAATGGGCCGCCAATGAGAAAGAGCGAGATTTCATTGATATGCAATTTTAAGGCGGTGATGGAGCATATAGAGAAACGGTATGCGGGGGGGAACTTTTTGGTATTTGAGAGCGATATTGTGCCCAATGAAAATCTGGATTTATTGCCGGCATTTTTACAAAAACTAAAAGATGTCGAGGCGAAGTGGGATTTTGTGCATATAGGGCAGGGACATCCTAATTTTAACGGGGAGGTGTTTGCGGGACCTTACATGAGATTGAATGGACCAATGTCAAAATGCCCTAAAGAGTATTATAATATTTCAGAGTATCGCGAGGACATTACGAATGAGAAAGATGAGGTGCGCATGGTGAGAAAATATTATCCAAGATGCGCAGATGCCTTCTTGTGGAATTATGGAGGAGTAACCAAATGTTTAGATTTTTTAAATACGCATCCCAATTATTATCTGCCATTGGACAATTATATGGTGGATATGCTGGAGCTGACGCCGAATATTAAACACTACTGGTCATCTAAATATTTCTTTGTTCAGGGGAGCCATAATGGGAGGTTTGCAAGCAATATACAAAAAGATAAATAACGTGATAATGCGTTTAAATATAAATAATGGTGTTATTTATATTTCATGTTTGCCGTTAACTGCATAAATGCAACGTGATTAGATGCGTGCTTTATGAAAACGGAATGATCGGGATGCCAAATATTAGTCCACATGCAACATTAAAACCGGACCTATTAATGCTATGTATATGTTGAGCTTTTGACATAATAAAAAAGTCGGCGAGCGTGTCACGAATGGAGGGGTAATCAATGTTATTATTATCAAATTTTTTCCAATTATGAGCAAGTGACCCTAAATGTATTTTAGAGTTATTCCAATAAGTTAAAGTAGTGTGGTGTTCTGCTAGTTTGCGCGCAATAGTGATAGAGTCTGAGATAAGCACAAAATTGCGGTCAGGATGTGTTCGCAATATTTTATCTATTTTACCGCTATACATGTAAAATGTGTCATCGTGGTTCAAATTACCAATGAGAAAATGGTCTCCCATCCGTATATGAATAATATCATATGTTTCGGGGATTTTGCAATTGTTGCGCACATTATCAATATAATTTTGCAAATCTACAGTAGGCGTAAAAATCCGCTGTAGAAACTGTTGGCATTGGGGAGTGATGTCGCCCCAATTGTCGTCTCTATAAAATGAGTTTGTTATGATTGAGAATGACGCGTTTTGTTCAAATAATTTTTGCAACATTTGTCGGATGACCTCATAAGATAGTGGCGGTAGCAATTCAATAAGAGGGATAGAGGTGTTATTGATAAAATACTCGTGATTATTTTGCAAAAATGCAAAAATAGGATGACACGTGTTGTCTAATAAAATATTAAAATTGTATTGTTGCGAATAATTAAATAACGCGATTGTGCCGCGAATAAAGTCTGCCATTCCGGGTGGTTGGGGGTTTGTGGCGCATTGTGTCAAATAACGGTGAATGCATATTGGTTTTTCTGAAGTCATCATTATTTATTTAGTGTATTGCATTTAAATCCTTTACATAAACTTGTTTAAATTAAATAGGGGTGCAATTTGTGAAATAATAGGAAGAGTATATGACGTGATTTGAGACCGGAATATTTCCACATATTGGTTTAAAATATCAATAAAGGAGAGGGTTAAAATGTAAAGTCCTGCAGAATACGCGACTTTGCGGTCAAGTTTAGTAAATACAATTTGGTGTTTTCTGTATGGGTTGAAGCGGTAAATGAGGAAGAACGCGATAGCGATTTTGATGGCGTAATTGATTTTAAGAATGGAAATAGGGAGTTCCTGAAAGACCCCGACCATAAAAAGGAGGATGGCGATTTTAGTGATGAAATTGAAGAATTTGATGAATGCGAGCTCAAATTTGTAGATAGTTTTGTTGTCAATGAGAAAGTCTTGCATATATATGTGTTGTTATTTTATTATTTTTGGAGTAATAAAATAAAGAGGAGTATCTTGAAGGGACGCGCGTATCTTGAAGGGGCACGACATGTTAATTAATAATGCGTGCAAGCGCCGGTTTTACGAAGGATTGAATAATTTGGTAAGCCCAATACAGGTTTAAAAAATAGATTAAATGAAGGCTCGTGTTGAATACATAATATTCCACAGTAGGAATTTGTGACATGACATCATACATGTCTTGATTTCTTAATACTTGTTTATAGTATAGGTAAACGCGTGTATAAAAAAAGGTGATTACAAATATTTGATTATTAATATTGTATATAACTGTAATGTATGGGTGAGCGCGTTTGTAATTTTTAAGAATTGCGCGAATAGTTAGAAATACGGTGCTGATTTCAATCATCCCGAATGCAATGCCAGTGCTATATGATAGCCTAGTTAATTGAAAATGAATGGTGTATAAATATAAGATTGCAACAGACAATACATGATGTAAATACAGGCTGGGGTCGCATAGGAGCATGTCGCCGACAAAATAATAATTAAATTTAGTGTAAAACAACATAAGGCTTGCGCACTGGTCATGCATTAAACAATGGCATAATTGTGTCATCAAATAAGCAAGCATTATAGTCGCATATGTATTTTGCACATTCAATAGAAACTCTTTTTGAAAAATGCGCGCCTCTTTATACGCAGGAAAGTAGTTGTTCACGATGTCGATTAGCAGCATGTATGGTGTGGTCTATGAAGATTACTATAATTGGGTAAATAACGTTTAAATGGTTTATGAAATGTATATTACCGTCGGCAGTATCTTGAAGGGATGCCGGTTAATTTTCTTCCTTTTATAGATTAATCAAAGGAAGAAAAGAGTTGCGATAAAGGTTTTATTACAAGATATAAAGCTATTGGTCGCCTTATAATAACTCTTATAAACAACAATGTGTGACAATAGCATGCAACCATGGCAGACCATTACATTGGCTGTGCCCCCCGGGTCTTTACTCCCCGACCTAACCGCCTTCACGCCGGCGCAAACTTTATGCGCGCTCATTATCGGCGCCAATAGCGTGAGGGAGGCGATTACATCAGTTGCGGCATTGACCCAAAAAGAAATAAGTGAAAGAATAAAGGAAGAAAACAGGGAGCAAATCCGCAAGCTGGAGATGGACCTCATTGTGGAGCGCCGGTGCAATGACCGGACGAAAGAAGACGGGGATAAAGCGGTTGCAAAGGCGCAAGAGGTGATTGTGTCATTGAAGGCGCAATTGGCGCGAGCCGAGCAGGAGTTTTTGTGCAAGCACCGGACCGTCACGGAAGAAGCATTGAAGGCGGAGAAAGAGAAGATGCAATTATTAATCAACGAGAAGGAGCGCCAAAACCAGCTGTCCAGGGAGACGTTTGAGAAGGCGACCGCGCTAATTGGTGGACTAACGACTGGTAAAAGCATGTCGCAGATAGGAAAGGAGGGAGAGCTGACGTTTGCGGAGTTGGCGGCGACGTTCAATGATTTCCAGGGGTTTGAATTGATAGATAAGCATTCAGAGAGTAAGAAGGGCGACTACCATTTGCGGTTTGAGGAGTTTGACGTGCTGGTGGACGCAAAAAATTACAAGAACAATGTGCCGAGCAAGGAGCGCGAGAAGATAAAGAAGGATTTGATTGCGAATTCGCACATACATTTTGCGTGGTTGATATCATTGAATACGGATATAGATACGTGTAAGAAATCGCCGGTGACGTATGAGTTGGTGGATGGTAGGTATGTGGTGTATGTGAATAATTTGCTACAGTATAATAATCCGCAGCAGTTTTTGAGGATATTATGGAGCAATTGCAAGGAGTTGAAGCGGCTCATCATGGATGAAGAAACCGTTTTAGAGGATGACGACAACGGGGTTGGTGAGGAGTTGAGGGAGTATAAAAAGAGGTGTGGACAGCAGGTGGACAAGATAAGAGGGTATATCAAGAGCATACGCGAGATTAATGCGACGATAAATAATTTGAAAAAGTTGTTGGACAATATGCAGATGTCCATGAGTGATACATTGAGCGAGGATACGCAGGCGATTGTAGGAGGTTTAACTGCGTCTACGAGTGCGAATGCGTGCGCCAATGATATAATAGTGAATGTCAATGACCTCTTGGACACTTGGTGGAAGGCGAATATGGAGCGAGTGAAGGAAGAAGGGTTGATGATAAAGTCAACGGATATATGGTATAAGTTTAGAGCGGATAACGAGCAATATTTGCAGGATATAGATGCACAGAAGTTTAAGAAGATGTTGATGGAGTATTTGGATGAAGAGAGTTATGTGAGGTTGAAAGGGAAGACGAGCGCGATAGAGGTGAAGGATTATAGGTTTAAAGGGGTGATTATAAAAAAGCCTATGTTAAAGCCTGCAAAGTTGATTAATATTGTTACAGAGAAGAAATAGAATGAATATAATTGTTAAAAAAGGAAGAAGAAGTTTTCTTCCTTTTTAATAAATACGAAAGTGAAAATGTAACAGGTATTAAAGTAAAATAAATAATAGAGCGACCATGGTAGGTATATAATGAGTGATGATTTGTGCGCGAATGTTGTATATATAAATTATAAACAACATAAACATAAAGATATATTATTAAGTAATATGAGTTTAATTCAAAAAAGATTTTTGTTTATAAAAAATGCAAATTTAAAATTGTGTATAAATTGTGTAAATTTTATTGAGGAAAAAAATAATTATTCATATGACCCAGTTCCAAACAATAAGTTATATGGACTGTGTAAAAAGTTTGGTGAGCAAGATTTGGTTACTGGACAAATAGATAACGCATTTGCGTCAGTATGTCGCATGGATAATGCGAAATGTGGTGCAAGTGCTAAGTATTTTGAACAAAAACTTAAATAATTTGTATATAGACTGTTATAAGTATATTTACAAATTTCTTCCTTTTTTATAAATAGGATAGGTAAAGAATAAAGAGGTTGTAGTATTATTCATTGAGTAATGCATTTATGCGCGAGCATATATGATGTAGCATTTTTATACATTCGCGAGACATGTGAGAGCATCGTGTGCAAATTGTGTGACTTTTTTTGTGAAATTCTTTATATTTTTTGCAGCA
>Ga0315902_10008161_pt1 | contig 14217 bp, 12 predicted proteins | sample LakEriMetagenome_9_FD_203523 | JGI IMG/M metagenome (GOLD analysis project Ga0315902, IMG submission 203523) | Freshwater fungal communities from buoy surface, Lake Erie, Ohio, United States - Buoy 12 MA117 | ecosystem: Environmental > Aquatic > Freshwater > Lake > Lake biofilm | place: USA... | reverse complement strand
AGGAGGTCCGCATCGAGACCGGCCGTCCCGCCGAGTTGCTCGCCGTACGGGCCACGACCGTCCGTGAAGCCGTCGCCTCGGCCCCCGCCGACCGTGTCGTGTTCACCCGGGGCCGGATCGTCGCCCGCACCACGACGACCACCGCCATCGCCACGGTCACCGATCGAAGCTGAAGCGGGCCACCTCGGCCAGTTGCGCCCCGGTGGCGGCCACCGCGGCGTCGAACAGCACCCGGCCCCGGTCCGCCGTCGCCCCGGTCGGGTCGCCGATGTGGCCGTCGGGCCCGAAGTCGTCGGCCAGCCAGCCGAACCCCACCGGTCCACCGAACCGCACGTGCTCGTTCGCCGCCAGCCACTCCGGCACGTTGCGCGTCGCCAGGCCCATGGCGACGAGGTCGGGCCGCAGGTGCAGCACCAGCGACGTCTCCTCGAGCCCGCCGTGGATGCCCATGCCCAGCTCCTCGGCCGGGGATACCCCTCCGTATGCCGGTGGCACCGACGGGTGCATCAGGAACGTCAACAGCCCGTGACGCAGGCGCAGCTCACGGCACGCCGTCACCAGCAGCGTCGTGTTGCCGCCGTGGCCGTTGAACAGCACCAGGCGCTGCGCACCGGTCGACGCCACGGCCCGGCCGATCGAGTCGAGCACGCCGAGCAGCGTCTCGACCGGCAACCACACCGTGCCGGCGAAGCGGGCGTGCTCGTTGGACTTGCTGTACGCCACCGGCTCGAGCAGCCACAGATCGAGCTCGTCGCCCCGCTCGGCCACGACCGCCTCGGCCACCGCCGTGGCGATGAGCAGGTCGGTCACCAGCGGCAGGTGCGGCCCGTGCTGCTCGACGGCCCCGACCGGCAGCACGAACACCGAACTCGGCCCGATCAGTTCGGCCACCTGAGGGTGGCGCAACTCGGCGAATCGGCGGCCCGTCACGCCGAGCACCCTAGCGAGAGCATGCAGCGCGGAGAGGGTGGGATTTGAACCCACGGTCGGGTTGACCCCGACAACGCCTTAGCAGGGCGCCCCGTTCGGCCGCTCCGGCACCTCTCCCGAACTGCGGACGCCAGCTTACACGGCGGACCGCCGCCCTCCACCCCCGGCGGCGCGGCGACCCCGTCACGGCCCCCTCTGGCTGCCGTAGGGTTCGGCCATGCGTGCACCCGGCGATGCCCGGTCCCCCTCGGGGCTGACCTACCAGTCGGTACTGGACGACGACCTGGTGCAGCCGCCGCCGGCGCTGCGGGCCACCGGTGAGCCGTGGACCGACCGGACCACCATCCGGCTCGACCGCTACACGTCACGGGCCTTCGCCGAACTCGAGGCCGAACGCCTGTGGCGCGACACCTGGCAGATGGCCTGCCGGCTCGAGCACGTGCCCGACGTCGGCGACCACGTGCTCTACGAGGTGGCCGGGCTCAGCGTGATCGTGGTGCGCACCGCGCCGGACCGTGTGCAGGCCTTCCACAACTCGTGCCTGCACCGGGGCACGACGCTCATCGAGGGCCGGGGCAACGCCGCCGTGTTCAAGTGTCCGTTCCACGGCTTCGCGTGGAGCATCGACGGCACGTTCCGGGGCATGCCCGCCGCATGGGACTTCCCCCACGTCGAGGCCGGCTCGATGCAGCTGCCCGAGCTCGCCGTCGCCCTGTGGCAGGGCTTTGTGTTCGTGCACCCCGGCCGGGCACCCGAACCGTTCCCGAGCTTCGCCTCGCCGTTGCCCGAGCACTTCAGCGAGCACCCGCTCGACGGCCGCTTCGTCGCCCACCACGCCTGCCAGGTCGTCGACGCCAACTGGAAGGCCACGATGGAGGCGTTCCTCGAGGGCTACCACCTGTCGACGACGCATCCCCACACCGTCCGCTTCGCCAACGATTTCGAGGTCCAGTACGACTGCTTCGGACCGAACGTGAGCCGGTTGATGCAGGCCATCGGCGTACCCACCAGTGCGCTCATCGGACGGGTCCCGGCGCCGGAGATCGCCCGCACCGTGCAGCGCATGCTGCCCACCGCAGACCGGGCCGAGGTCCCCGACGAGCTGACCACCACCGAGGTCCGCACGTTCCTGGCCGAGCGCTTCCGTTCGTCGTACGGCCGCCGGTGGGGTGTCGACCTCGGCGGTGCGTCGGCGGCCGAGCTGCTCGACAGCATCCAGTACTTCCTGTTCCCGAACTTCTCGCCGTGGATGGGCTTCAGCCTGCCCATCGCCTACCGCTTCCGGCCCTGGGGGGACGACCCGGGTCGCAGCCTGATGGAGATCATGCTGCTGCACCCGGTGCCGGCCGACGGCGGCCACGAGACGGCGGCCGAGCACTGGCTCGAGCCGGGCGAGAGCTGGACCCACGCCCCCGGCTTCGAGGCCCTCGGCCTCGTCATCGACCAGGACATGGCCAACCTGCCCCGGGTCCAGCGGGGCATGATCGCCGCCGCCCACCGCCATGCCGTGCTCGCCGACTACCAGGAGAGCCGCATCGCCCACTTCCACCGCCGCCTCGACCGGCAGCTGGGCCTGGCCGACTGAGCACGGCACCGAGGCCGGGGCTGCCGTCCCACCGGGTCTGCGCGATGATGTCGGGCGGAGCGATGGCAGAGCGGACGAATGCAGCCGCCTTGAAAGCGGCCGGGCCGAAAGGCCCCGGGGGTTCGAATCCCCCTCGCTCCGCCGCAGGTGTGCCCGATGGCGCGACGAGGCCGGGGCCGCCCGGCGGGAAGGGCGTCCGATGAGCGACACGACGGCCCCGACGGGCTGCCCCCATTTCGACCACCATCGTGCCTACCCCGACGAGGCGTCGCGTTACGCCGACTACGACGCGCTGCGGGCCTGCCCGGTCGGCCGGTCCGACGCGCATGGCGGGTTCTGGGTCCTCGCCCGCCACGACGACATCGTCGAGGCCGAGAGCGACTGGGCCACCTATGCCGCCGGCCGGGGGGTGCTGCTGCCCGACGAGGACCCCGGCCGCCCGCGCCAGGTCGCCCTCGAGCAGGACCCGCCCGAGCACACCCCGTACCGCCGGCTGTACGCCGAGCTGCTCAGCCGGGCCCGGGTCCGCGAGCTCGAGCCGTTCATCCGTGACCTGGCCCGGCGCCGGGTCGACGAGCTGGCCGCCGACGGCGGGGGCGACTTCGTGGCCCGGGTCGCCGTGCCCGTCCCCATCGAGGTCGTCGCCCACGTGCTCGGCCTCGACGCCGAGGTCACGACCCGGCTGCGGACCCTGAGTGAACAGACCTGGGCCGCCGTGGGCCGGCCCGAGGCCGCCCCCACCACCACGCTCGGCCGGCTGCTGGGCGAGCAGCTCGAGGACCGGCGTCTGCGGCCCCGGGACGACTACCTGACGTCGTTGCTCGGGGCCACCTTCGACGGTGAGCCCGTCCCGCGTCGGGGCCTGGCGTCGTTCCTGGTCGGCGTGGTGATCGCCGGGCACGACACGACGCTGAGCGCAGCGTCGAACCTGGCCTACCAGTTCGGCCTCGACCCGTCGCTGCAGGACCGGCTGGTGGCCGAACCCGCCCTGGTCGGACGGGCGGTCGACGAGTCGTTGCGTCACCGCAGCCCGGTGCAGAACTTCTTCCGGACCGTGACCCGGCCGGTCACCCGCAACGGGGTCGACCTGCAGCCCGGCGACCGGGTGATGCTGCTGTTCGGCGCCGCGAACCGCGACCCGGACCGCTACAGCGATCCCGATCGTTTCGACCTCGACCGCTACGACGACGACCGCGATGCCAAGGGCCATCTCGCCTTCGGCTACGGCGTGCACCGCTGTGTCGGGGCGCAGCTCGCCGAGGTCGAGCTGCGCGCCGTCGCCGAGGCGCTGCTGCGCTACGAGCTGACGCTCGACGGGCCCGTCTCGTTCCGACCCACGGCACACGGGGCGTTCCTCGCCGCCGAGTCGCTCCCGGTCCGGCTTCGGCCTCGCCGCCTTGTCGCCGGGTGATAAGCATGCCTACCATGCCCCTGCGATAGGGATGCCTACCACGCCCGGCTCGGTGAGCCGTACGGGGAGGCGCCGAGCGAGGGAGGTCGGGAATGCGCCGGTTCAGGGCGACGCGGATCGTTGCCGCGATGGCGGGTGCCGCCGTCGTGGCTGCTGCCTGCGGTGGCGGTGACCCGACCGACGACGCCACCGGCACGGCGATCGCCGGGGCCTCGACGCTGACGGTGTACAGCGGCCGGGCCGAGACGCTCGTCGCCGGACTCGTCGAGCAGTTCGAAGCCGCATCCGGCGTGCAGGTCGAGGTGCGCTACGGCACCACCGCCGAGATGGCCGCCGCCCTGCTCGAGGAGGGCCGCCGCTCCCCCGCCGACGTGTTCTTCTCCCAGGAGGTCGGCGCCCTCGCCGCTCTCGCCGAGGCCGGTCTGCTCACCGCCCTGCCCGACGAGGTCGTTGCGCCGGTCGACCCCCGGTTCAAGCCGCCGAAGGGCAACCAGTGGGTCGGGACGTCCGGTCGGGCGCGGGTCATCGTCTACAACGCCGACCTCGTGGCCGACCCGCCCCGGGGCGTGCTCGAGCTGACCGACCCCCGCTGGAAGGGCAAGGTCGCCGCCGTGCCGTCCAATGCGAGCTTCCAGGCGTTCGTGACCGCGTTCCGGCTCACCCGGGGCGAGGCCGCCGCCGAGCGCTGGCTCGAGCAGATGCTGGCCAACGGTCTGCGCACCGACATCCGCAGCAACGCCGACCTGCTCAAGGCGGTCAACGACGGCCAGGTGCCCGTCGGCCTGATCAACCACTACTACTGGGGGGTCCTCGCCGCCGAGCTGGGCACGGCCGGCATGAAGGCGAAGCTGGTGTTCCCCGAGGGCGACGACCCGGGTGGGCTGTTCAACGCGGCCGGGGTCGGCATCACCACCGGCGGGGCGGACAACCCGGCGGCCCGGGCCTTCGTCGAGTACCTGCTGTCACCCGAGGGGCAGCGCCACGTGGTGGCCAACACCTTCGAGTACCCGGTGGTCGACGGCATCGGTGACCCCGCCGGGTTCCCCGCCCGCGCCACCCTCGGCGGACCGGCCATCGATCTCGGTGACCTCCGCTCGCTCGAGACGACCCAGGCGATGCTGCGACGTGCGGGGTTGATCAGCTGAACGTCGCCCTGCGCTCGCCGAGGGCCGGTACCGTCCGGTCCCTCCCCCGGCGCCCGGCCGGTCCGCCTGCTGCCGTCGTGGGCGCCGTCGCGGCTGCCGTGTTGGTGGCGATCCCGATCGTCTACCTCGCGGTCCGGGCCGGCGAGCGGGGTCCGTCCGTCGTGTGGTCGACCGTCTGGACTGCCCGGACGGCGGCGTTGCTGGCCCGGTCGGTCGCCCTCGCCGGTGTCGTCGCCGTCGGGTGCACCGTCGTCGGCGTGGCCGGGGCCTGGCTGGTCACGTTCACCGACCTACCCGGACGTCGGGTGTGGCGGGTCGCCCTGGCCCTGCCCCTCGCTCTCCCGTCCTACGTCGCCGCCTGGTCCTGGATCGGCTGGCAGCCCGGGCTGGCCGGGTTCTGGGGGGCGGCGCTGGTACTCGTCACCGTGTCCTACCCGTACGTGTACCTGCCGGTGCTCGGCGCCCTGGGTCGCGTCGACGCCGCCCTGCCCGAGGTGGGCCGGGCGTGCGGGTGGGGACCGTGGCGGGCCACGCTCGGCCTGGTGCTCCGCCAGGTCCGCATCGCCACCGTCAGCGGGGCCGTACTCGTCGTGCTCTACGTCCTCGGCGAGTTCGGCGCCGTGTCGATCATGCGGACCGAGACCCTGACCCAGGCCATCTACGAGTCCTACCGGTCGTCGTTCGACCGGACCCCGGCGGCGATCCTGGGCGGGTTGCTCATCGTCGTCGCCGCCGCCCCCCTGGCGCTCGCCGTACGGCACGGCGAGGGGGAACACGCCGCCCGGGTCGGCGGCGGTGCCCGGCGACGCCCGACGGTCCTCCGGCTCGGCACCGTGCGCCTACCGCTGCTGGCCGGTCCGGCCGTGCTGCTCGGCGCTGCGCTCGGCGTGCCGGCGGTGACGCTCGTGCGCTGGAGCAGTCAGGGCTCGTCGCGGGCCCGTTGGAGCGAGGTCGCCGACGCCGCCGTCTCCACGTTGTGGCTGTCGGTGCTGGCGGCGGTCGCCACCGTCGCCGTCGCCCTGCCCGTCGGTTACCTGTCGGCCCGGCACCCGGGTCGGTTGTCGCGACGGGTCACGACGGTGGCGTACGCCGGCCACGCCCTGCCCGGCATCGCCGTGTCGCTGTCGCTGGTTTTCTTCGGCATCCGTTACCTCAACCCGCTCTACCAGCGCACCCCACTGCTCGTCGGTGCTTACGTCGTGCTGTTCCTGTCGCTGGCCATCGGCGCGGTGCACAACGCCGTCGCCCAGGCCCCGCCGGCGCTCGACGACGTCGCCCGATCGCTCGGCTGCAGCAGTTGGGGGGCCTGGCGCCGGGTCACCCTGCCGCTGTGCACCCCCGGGCTGGCCGCCGCCGCCACGGTCGTGTGCATCGCCACCATGAAGGAGCTGCCGGCGACGTTGCTGCTGAGGCCCATCGGGACCGACACCCTGGCCACCCGCCTGTGGAGCAGGACCGACGCCGCCGGCTACGCCGCAGCCGCGCCGTTCGCCGCCGCGCTCGTGCTCGTCGCCGCGGTCCCCACGGCGGTGCTGACCGGGCTCGGTCTCCGGGAGCGCCGGTGAGCGGCGTCGTCGTGGCCGGGCTCGACAAGACCTACCCCGGCCGGCCGCCGGTCCGGGCGCTCGACCGGGTCGACCTCGTCGTGCCGGCCGGGCGGGTCACCGCCGTGCTCGGCCCGTCGGGCTGCGGCAAGACGACGTTGCTGCGCACGATCGCCGGGTTCGAACGGCCCGATGCCGGGACCGTCACCATCGGCGGACGTGAGGTGTCCTCGGCCACGGCCGTCGTACCACCCGAGCGACGCCGCATCGGCATCGTGCCCCAGGACGGTGCGTTGTTCCCCCACCTCGACGTGGCCGGCAACGTCGGGTTCGCCCTGCGCGGCACCGACCGGGCGACGCGCCGGGCACGCGTCGACGAGTTGCTCGAGCTCGTGGGTCTCGCCGACCACGGCTCGCGCCGGCCCGACCAGCTCTCGGGCGGCCAGCAGCAGCGGGTGGCCATCGCCCGGGCCCTGGCGTCGCAGCCGGAGGTCGTGCTGCTCGACGAGCCGTTCACCGCCCTCGACGTGGCCCTGCGGACCCGCCTGCGCCGGGACGTCGCCGAGGTCCTCCGCCGCAGCGGGGCGACCGCCGTGCTGGTCACCCACGACCCCGTCGAGGCCCTCGCCCTCGCCGACGAGGTGGCGGTCATGGCCGCCGGGCGGATCACCCAGCAGGGTCCCGGCGCCGAGGTCTACCGACGGCCGGTCGACCTCGCAACCGCCCGCACGCTGGGCGACGTCGTCACCGTCGCGGCAACGGTCACCGCCGCCGGCACCGGCGTCGTGGCGGCCGGTGTGCTCGGCGCGGTGGCGGTCGAGCCGGCCGACCACGACCTCGACGGCCCGGTCACCCTGCTGTTGCGTCCCGAACAACTGCAGCGCCGTGCCGGTGGGCTCGAGGCGACCGTCGCGGCGATCGAGTTCCGCGGTCACGACGCCGACGTGGCGCTCGTCATCGACGGCACGACACTCACGGCCCGCTGGCCGGGCGTCGACGTGGTCCCGGTCGGGTCGACGGTCACCGTCGCAGTCGTCGGGACGGGATGTGTCCTGCCGTCGGAGCGGTGAGCGACCCCCCGGCCCGTCGACCGCCGAGCCCGACCCGGGCGGTCACTTCCCGAGTCGGTATGCCGCCCACTGGGCCGCCATGCGGCTCGTCTGACCGGCGGAGAAGGTGTTCATGCACGAGTCGTCGGTGTAGTCCATGAAGTTGCTGATCGGGTCGAGGCCCGGCAACGACGTGCAGGAGTTGCGTCCGACCGGGCAGCCGTAGGCCGGGCTCTTCTCGGCCGGGGTGTCCGCCACGAGATCGCCGCCGTTGGTCGCGCTCTTGGCGCACCCACCCTGGAACGTGTGGTAGAGCCCCATCCAGTGACCGACCTCGTGGGTTGCGGTGTCACCGAGGTTGTAGGGCGCCGCCGAGCCGCCCGGCAGCGACGCCGTCAGCACGACCACACCGTCCAGCGAGGGCCTGGAGCTGTAGGAGCTCGGGAACGTGGCCCAGCCGAGCAGGCCGCCGCCCATGTTGTTGAGGTACATGTTGAGGTCGTCGGCGCTGCCTTGACGCAGCGAGGTCTTCATCTGGGTCTCGGCCGCCGTGCCGGGCGTCGCCGTGTACCAGCTGCTGTTGTTCGTGGTCGTCGTGGCGGCGACCGTGAAGGAGATCCCGGAGCCGGCGAAGGCGGCGTCGAGGACGGCCATCTGGTTGTCGATCATCGTCTGGGTCGGGCCGCCGTGGCCGTTCGCGTCGCGGATGACGTGGATGTAGGTGTTGACGACCCCGGGGGCGGCGACCGCAGCCACGACGGTGCCGTCGGCGGCGACCCGGCCGAAGCCCCGTGACACCAGACGCCGGGCGAAATCGGCCTCGGAGGCCGCGACCTCGGCGTTGCTGGGCGAGTTCGGGTCGTTCCTGACCGGTGCACCCTGCGCCACCTTCATCGTGGCCGTGTCACCGTCGACGTGCTCGTCGCAGTGCTCGAACTCGACGGACGGGTCGACGGTGTGGCGGATCGTGGCACCGGCCTGCGGGCCGGGCGACGCCAGCACCACGCTGGAGGCGCACAGCGCCCATCCGACGATCAGCTTTCGACCCCGATGCACCATGACCTGCTCCTCACCCCGTCCCGGGACCAACCCGGGACAGTCTCGCACGACGGGTGACCGACGATCCCGAGCCATACGGCCCGGCCGTCGATCGCGCGTGTGTTCGACCCGCCCGGGCACCGGGGCTAGCATCACCTCACCCGTGCAGGAGGCCCGGCCGTGACGCAACGCCGCAGGACGACGACGTCCAACTTCGGGGTCGGAGCCCGCGAGAGCCACGACTCGACGCCGTTCTACGACCGGTTCCGGCCACCGGCGCTGTCCGACGACGACCGGGTGGCGAGACCGGAGCCGGTCGCCGAGCCGTTCGTGGTCGGCGATGCCCGCTCGATGCACACCGTCGCCGACGGCTCGGTGGCCCTCGTCGTCACGTCGCCGCCGTACTTCGCCGGCAAGCAGTACGAGGAGGAGCTCGAGCGCGAGGGCGTGCCCGCCACGTACCTCGAATACCTGCAGTTGCTGACCGACGTGTTCGCCGACTGCGTCCGGGCCCTCGAGCCGGGCGGACGCATCGCCGTCAACGTCGCCAACCTCGGCCGCAAGCCCTACCGCAGCCTGTCGGCCGACGTGATCCGCATCCTCGAGCACGACCTCGGCCTGCTGCTGCGGGGCGAGCTGATCTGGCAGAAGGCCGAGGGGGCCGGCGGCTCGTGCGCCTGGGGGTCGTTCCGCAGCCCGGCCAACCCGGTGTTGCGTGACATCAGCGAGCGGGTCGTCGTCGCCAGCAAGGGCCGCTTCGACCGGGCCCGCAGCACTCGGCAACGGGCGGCCGAAGGGTTGCCGCACCGCAGCACCGTGCTCACCGAGGACTTCCTCACGCTCACGCTCGACGTGTGGTCGATCCCGCCGGAGAGTGCCCGCCGGGTCGGCCACCCCGCCCCGTTCCCGGTCGAGCTGCCCGAGGCGCTCATCCAGCTGTACACGTACGCCGACGATCTCGTGCTCGACCCGTTCATGGGCAGCGGCTCGACGCTGGTCGCCGCCGCCCGGCTCGGCCGGCGTTACGTCGGCTACGACCTCGACCCGTCCTACGTCGAGCTCGCCCGCGACCGGGTGTCCACCGAGCTCGCCACCCGCATCCCACCGGTCGCGGCCGACCCCCCTGGTGCGACCGGTGCGACCACGCCGGTCGAGCGCGTCCCGGCCGAGGACGAGCACCGGCGGCGGCACCTCGCCGATGGTCGGGCCGCCGGGAGACTGGCCGAGGACGTCGTCGCCGAGGCCGGGTTCACCGTCACCGACCGCAACCGCCGCATCCGCGGAACCGGTGTCACCGTCGACCTCGTCGCCATCGACGCCACCGGTGCACCGTGGTGGTTCGTCGTCGGCGGGCCGTTCACCAGCCGCCGGGGCGGTCTGCAACGCACCGAGGTCGTGTGGCGCACCCTGGGCCGGGCCGCCGCTCTGCACCGGGCCCGTTCCGGTGCCGGTACCCCGCTCGTCGTGCTGACCACGGCCCTGCCCACCCGACGGGGCGAGGGCGACTCGGCACTGCGGGCGGCCGGCCCCGGGCTGCTCGACGACGTGGTCGACCTGCTGTCGGCCGTCGACGCCGGCCGGCTGCGGCGCTACGCCACCGAGGGGCCGGCGGCGGCACCGGCACCGGGGTTCTGGTCACCGGCCGACCTCACCGAGCTCCCGACCTGAGCACCGGCCGTGGGCCTCGGACCTGGGCTAGCGTCGCCGTCGGGGCCGCCCGGGGACGGCGGTCAGCGACAGGGGGGATCGTGCCATGAGCGGACCGACGCAGGCGCAGCGCCCGGCCGGGGTCAACCACCTCGTGCTCAACGTGGCCGACATCGAACGGTCGCACCGGTTCTGGACCGAGTTGATGGGCTTCGAGCTCGTCGGCACGGTGAACGCCGGCAGCGAGATGCGCTTCTACCGGGCCGGGCCCGGCCATCACCACGACGTCGCCGTGATGCAGTGCAAGGAACCGCCCGCCGGTGACGCACCGGCCCGGCACCCGCTGTCGTCCCGGCGGGTCGGCATCAACCACATCGCCATCGCCTACCCCGACCAGGCGTCGTTCGTGGCGCAACTGGCGCACCTGCAGGCCAACGGCGTCACCTTCGCCATGCGGGGCAACCACGGCATGACCCACAGCGCCTACATCAGCGATCCCGACGGCAACGGCATCGAGGTGCTCTACGAGCTGCCGACCGAGGTCTGGGAAGGCGACCTGCCCGCGGCGCTCGCCTACTACGAGCGGCTGCCGACCGAAGGGCCCGAGGCACTCGTCGACCCGGCGTCGCCGGTGTTCGGACCGGGTGCCTGACCGACCCGGTCAGACCGAGACGACCACCTTGCCGATGTGGGCCTGCGAGGCGAGATAGCCGTACGCGTCGGCCGCCTGCTCGAAGGGGAAGATCCGATCGACGAGCGGGTCGAGCCCGTTGGTGTCGATGGCGGCGTTCATCTCGGCGAACATCTCGCGGCTACCGACGTAGAGCCCGCGCAGGTCGACGCTGCGGCCGACGAGCAGCCCGGGGTTCACCTCGCCGGAGGGGCCGGTGAGGATGCCGATCAGGGCGATCTGCCCGCCGTGGCGGGTGCAGGCCATCGACTGGGCCAGGGTGCCGGCGCCGCCGACCTCGAGCACCAGGTCGGCCCCGATGCCCCCGGTCTCCTCGAGCACGATGTCCGACCAACGGGGATGGGCGCTGTAGTTGATCCCGACGTCGGCACCCAGGTCGGCCATGGCGGCGAGCTTCTCGTCACTCGAGGACGTGATGATCGTGCGGGCGCCGAGCATCCGGGCGAACTGCAGGCCGAACACCGACACGCCGCCGGTCCCGAGCAGCAGCACGGTCTGGCCGGCCTTGACCGGCGCCCCCTCGACGAGGGCGTTCCAGGCCGTCAGTGCCGCGCACGGCAGGGTCGAGGTCTGCTCGGCGGTCCAGCCCCGGGGGGCCGCGATCACGCCGTGCTCGGGCAGGACGACGTACTCGGCCAGCATGCCGTCGACCGCACCGCCGAGCGCACTGTCGTGCACCGCAGCGGTGATGCGTCCCGACGGCCAGTGCGAGAAGAACGTGCCGGCCACGAGGTCGCCCTCGGCGACGCTGCGCACCCCCGCCCCGACGGCGGCGATCTCACCGGCGCCGTCCGACAGCGGGACGATGCCCTGACGACCGCGGCGCACCATCATCAGGTCCCGGTAGTTGAGCGACGTCGCCCGGACCCGCACCAGGACCTCGCCCGGACCGGGTACCGGCGTCGGTACCTCACGTAACTCGAGCGGGGCGTCGGTCGATCCGGTGAGCACGTAGGCACGCATGGCCGGGCAGCGTAGAGCAGGTACCGTCGGGCCATGACGCCGACCGTCCTCGTCGTGGGTGCCAGCGGCCTGGTGGGAACCGCTGCGGTGGAACGGTTCCTGCGCGACGACCGCTGCGTCGTCGCACTGTCACGCCGGCCGGTCGAGCTCGACCCGTCCCTCGCCGGCGCCGCCGCCACGAACCTGGTGCACCTCGCCGTCGACCTGCGCGACCGAGCGGCCTGCGAGGCCGCCCTCGGGCCGCTCCGTTCGGTCACCGACGTCGTGTACGCCGCGGTCGACGAGAGCCCCGGACTGGTCGAGGGCTGGCGCGACCCCGACCGGATGCGCACCAACGAGCAGATGCTCGCCAACGTCCTCGATCCGTTGCTGGCCGGCGGGGCCGAGCTGCGCCACGTCGGGCTGCTGCAAGGTACCAAGGCGTACGGTGCGCACCTGCACCCCATCCCCGTCCCGGCACGCGAGGACGCACCGCGCGACCCGCACCCGAACTTCTACTGGCTGCAGGAGGACCTCGTCCGCGACCGCGCCGCCCGGGCCGGCTTCACGTTCACCATCGTGCGGCCCCAGTTGATCGTGGGCCCGAACTGGGGCGTGGTCATGAACCTGCCCCCGATCATCGGCGTGTACGCCGCACTGTGCCGCGACGAGGGCCGGCCGTTCGCCTTCCCCGGCGGGGTCCCCTACGTCTGGGAGGCGGCCGACTGCCGCCTGGTCGCCGACGTGTTGCACTGGGCGACGACCGCCCCGACGGCGGCAGGCGAGACGTTCAACGTCACCAACGGCGACGTGTTCGCCTGGCGTTCGCTGTGGCCCGCCATGGCCGAGGTGCTCGGCGTCGAGACCGGCGAGGACGAGCCGCTGCGACTGGCCCGCTGGCTGCCCGAGCGCGCCGATCGCTGGGACGACCTGGTGCGCCGGCACCGGTTGCGACCGCTTCGGCTGGCCGACCTGCTCGGCGAGTCGCACCACTACGCCGACCTGTGTTTCGCCACCGGTTCGACGGCGCCGCGTCCCCCGACCTTCCTGTCCACGGTGAAGCTGCGCCGGGCCGGGTTCACCGGCGTGTACGACACCGAGGAGTCGTTCTGTCACTGGCTCGGCGTGCTCGTCGAGCGGGGTGTCCTGCCCGGTCGGTAGGGTCCGGCCATGCACGACACGGGCGACACGGGCGACGGCGTGTTCGAGGTCTACGCCGTCAAGTACGGCGAGCGGTCGGCCCGGCGGCCCGAGCACTTCCTGGGCGGCGACCGCCACGACGTGCCCATGCCCATGGACTACTTCGTGTGGACCGCCGTCGGCGAGGCCGGCACGTGGGTGGTCGACACCGGGTTCGCCAAGGCCGACGGCGAGGGCCGGGGCCGCACGTTCCTGCGCAGCGCGGCCGAGGGCCTCGCCCTCGTCGGCATCGACGCCGCCGAGGTCACCGACGTCATCCTCACGCACCTCCACTACGACCACGTCGGTGGGTTCGAGCAGTTCCCCCGGGCCCGTTTCCACCTGCAGGACCGGGAGATGGCCTTCGCCACCGGCCGGCACATGACCCGCCGGGCGTTGCGCCACGCCTTCACCGCCGAGCAGATCGCCGCCCTCGTGCTCGAGGTCCACCGTGACCGGGTGTGCTTCCACGACGGCGACGAGGTCCTCGCCCCGGGCCTGTCGGTGCACCTGATCGGTGGGCACACCGCCGGGCTGCAGGCCGTACGGGTCCGCACCCGCATCGGCTGGATCGTGCTGGCGTCCGACGCCGCCCACTACTACGACCACCTCGACGAGAACCGGCCCTTCACCACCGTCGTCGACGTTGCCGCCATGCTCGAGGGCCACGACACGGTGCGCCGGCTGGCCGACGACCCGGCGTGGGCCGTGCCCGGCCACGACCCGGCCGTGCTGCGCCGCTACCCCGCCGCCGGGCCCGGCCTCGAGGGCATCGCCGTACGACTCGACGCCGTGCCCCGGACCGACACCTGACCGGCGCGGCACCGGCGGGTCGGGCACGTCAGGGCGTCAGGCGCCCTGCAACGGGGGTTGCACCAGGCTGTGCTCGGCGCCGTGCTGCGAGAACCCCCGCTCGGCGTAGGGGAAGCCCTCGAGCCCGGAGTCGGCGTGCTCCTGGCGGTAGTAGGCCCGGATCTCCTTGATCAGGTGCCCCTCGAAGACGTACCACTCGGCGCCCCGCGTGGCGACCCGCACGCCCGTCTCGGGCGGGGTCCA
>Ga0315902_10008160_pt1 | contig 14219 bp, 10 predicted proteins | sample LakEriMetagenome_9_FD_203523 | JGI IMG/M metagenome (GOLD analysis project Ga0315902, IMG submission 203523) | Freshwater fungal communities from buoy surface, Lake Erie, Ohio, United States - Buoy 12 MA117 | ecosystem: Environmental > Aquatic > Freshwater > Lake > Lake biofilm | place: USA... | reverse complement strand
AACCACATGGCACTTTTTGCCTTGCCCGATGTGCCCGCCGAACACTATCTGATGATGATCGATTGTGGCCACGCATTTTATTGCCGCAGGATATTTCGCCGTTCAGATAGATGATATCCACACTGCACTTCGGCTTAATCCAAAAGGCATACTGTTTTGATTAATTTTAGCCGATAAAACATTTAAATAACTCAATGAGAACGAAAATTGTAGCGGGCAATTGGAAGATGAACAAAAATCTGAAAGAAGGTATTGATTTCATCAAGGAAACCGTTCATCAAATCATAACGGCCGATTTAACCGGGGCCGAGGTCATCTTTGCTACACCATTTATACATCTTCGTAAGGGGGTAAAGGAAGTTAAAAAATTAAATTTCTGTGCCATAGCCGCTCAGAATTGCCATTGGGAAAACAGTGGCGCCTATACCGGTGAGATTGCCGCATCGATGATTGCCTCAACGGGAGCTTCACATTGTATTGTGGGCCATAGTGAGCGCAGGCAATATTTTAATGAGAACAGCGAACAGCTATCCAAAAAAATAAATCAATGTCTTGAACAGGAACTCACGCCTATCTATTGCGTAGGTGAGACCCTCGATATCCGCGAAGCACACCGACACTATACCCATATCGAATTGCAGATCGTTGAAGGCTTGTTTCATCTTAGCGAAGAACAGATACAACAGGTAGTGGTGGCCTATGAACCTGTTTGGGCCATAGGTACCGGAGTAAATGCCTCTCCACAACAAGCACAGGAAATACACGCTTTCATTCGTAAGGCGTTGGAACATCAGTACAACGCAGACATAGCCGGACGCATTCGTATTTTATACGGAGGCAGTGTGAAGCCTAATAATGCCGCCGAATTATTTTCACAGCCCGATGTAGATGGTGGACTGATTGGTGGGGCATCCTTGCAGGTCGATGACTTTATGTCTATTATTAGAGCCGCGCAATAATTTCCATTTCAAACGTTAAAAAATCACATCAATGACCTCTGCACTGAACTATACGTTACTTAAATTACATACAGCTAATCCCGAAACTCAGGAGATTTTGATTGCATTACTATCCGACATTGGCTTTGACGGTTTTTTGCAGGAAGATGATTTTATTACGGCCTATATGAGTGAGGAACAGTTCAGAAATACGATTTCAGAAAATACACTGGATGAGCTATTGCACCCGTTTAATATCAAACTCGATATCAGTTCGATGGCTGACAAAAACTGGAACGAATTGTGGGAGAAATCATTTTCTCCTGTGCTTGTAGATGATCAGGTGATCATCAGAGCTGACTTTCATAAACCTCCTGCCGGTATTAAACACGATATTATCATCAATCCTCGAATGGCATTTGGTACGGGTCATCACGACACTACATATATGATGGTGAAATACATGCTCGGCATTCACTTTAATGATACCGAGGTGCTTGACTTTGGTTGTGGCACCGGTATTTTATCGATACTGGCGAGCAGGCTGGGTGCCAGACATATCGTTGCTATAGACCACGATGTTAATGCCTGCTTGAATACGCAGGATAACCTCACTCAAAATCTGATTATAAACTGCACAGTGAAACACGGCGAGTTGGAGGTCGCTTCCGGTCAGCAATACAATGTGATTCTTGCCAACATCAACCGTAATGTGATCTTAGCTAATATGGCCAGTTTATATAATTTGTTACTGCCTAATGGCTGCATCCTGATCAGTGGTATTCTTAAAACTGATGCCGAACTGATTATTAAAGCGGCTACTGAGTTAGGGTGGGTGATGACCGGCACCTTGCAAACCGACCAATGGGTAGCTCTTTGTTACAAAAAAATAAACAGTTAAAAATATACATGCGTCTTTCTTTTTTATTGATTGTTCTGCTTAGCGCACTGACTGCCAGCGCACAGCAGATACCTGCATTTGAAACGAATGCTGAAAATTATATTAAACAGGTTTCAAAATTATTAGATGATACCAAGCGGGATGATTTGAAAAAATTATCGGATGACTTTGGGGTAACATTCTTACAATATAACAGCACGTACCAGCAACAGATCATAGCAATTTCCAATACCATGCGCGATCGAAAAATGCTCCTGGTACCATACGTCATCAAGTTCTTTCAGGCGGTAAATGATTTTCATACATCTAAACTGCCACCCGTAATACTCGAACAATGGCTTGAAATAGTTCCCCAGATTATAGTTAATCAGAAACCCGGCAATAACAAACAGTTTGAACAATACATCGATTTCAGTATCGATTTGTTTACACAAAATGCATTAAACAGTATTGCATCTAAAACGTGGAAATGTACTTCGGTGGATTACGATTTACTGTATGAAAAACAAGTGCCGTCTGTATCATTTGCCGCTACCGACTTGTTTGCATTTCTGCCCGGCGATACCATCACGATTAAAAATACGTCGGGTCGTTATTTTCCATTTGAAGGTCGTTGGGAAGGTTCAAAAGGCGAAGTGAGCTTCGAGCGCGGTGGTCTTGAACCTGATAATGTATTTGTTAGCTTTAAGAATTATACACTTGACTGTACTAAATCGGAATACACGGTTGACAGTGTTATGCTTACCTATGTGCCATATATCAAGAACAAGCTGGTTGGAAAATTTACCGATAAACTGATTACCAATAATGTGCCTGAAACCTCAACCTATCCGCGATTTCAGTCTTATCAGCGTTTTGTAAACCTCGATAATCTGGCAAGTAATGTTAAATACGAAGGTGGGCTAAGTCTGGAGGGCGGTAAATTAAATGGCAGTGGAACAGCCGATCAAAGGGCTAAGTTTATTATTACCCGTTACGATGGACAAGTGGGGTGTGTGCTTTCTGCCCTGAATTTCAGTATTAAAAAGTTTGAAGATATCAATAGCAATCAGGCAGAAATAAAGATTTATATCGGAAAAGATTCTGTGTATCATCCGGGTGCTATCGTTCGCTATAAGATGAGCACCAAACAATTAAACATTTCACGAGGCGAGCAGGGCATTTCAAAATCTGCTTTTATTGATTCCTATCATCAGGTAGATATCTATGCTGAAGCATTGAGTTGGGATATGAATGAAAGCCATCTGGATTACAAAATGATGCTGGCGAGTGAATCCACTCCGGCACTCATTGAGTCCAGCAACTATTTTGATAAGAACAGATTGTATAAATATCAGAACGTAGCGGATTACAATATCATTAATGTTTTGAAAACATACAAAGAGAAAAACGACACCAACCGTATTAGCACGAATGATTTGGCCAGAACAATCAATATTAATTTTAACGCGGAGACGATAAGGAGAACGCTATATAAACTCGTTGAGGACGGATTTATTTACTATGATGATTTCAATGAGATTGTAACCATTCGCCAGAAAGCTATCAAGTATGTGCTGGCTGATTTGAAAAAAGTAGATTACGATATAATTAAAATAACCTCCTTAAACAGGGATTTTAACTCTCGTCTGGACTTCAGAAGTCTGGGTATGGGCATCCGCGGAATTAAAAATATTGAAATCAGCGATTCCTCCTTCGTGGTCATCTTCCCCCGAAACGATAGTATTACCCTGATGAAAAATAGGGATATGAATTTTGACGGCATGTTTTTTGCCGGTCGCGCCGATGTTTACGGTAAGAACTTTGGTTTCAGTTATGATGGATTTAATATTACGATGTCGCACGCCGATACGTTACTTCTCAACGTTCCAAACGGACAGGTTGGTAAAGATGGAAACCCTGTGCTCGTTCCCTTACATAGCTGCATACAGGATGTAAGTGGTGTGATACAGATCGATGGCAAATTGTCAAAATCAGGAGGTAAAAAACACGACTGGACATTCCCTTCAATCAAAACCAGTGATAAGTCTTATGTTTATTATGATCAGAAGAAAACATTCAATGGCGTGTACGACCGTAAAAAGTTCTACTACGAGTTAAAACCTTTTCAGTTGGATAGCCTCTATTCTTTCAGGCCTTCGAGGATTTCATTTGATGGTAAACTTGTTTCAGGAGGTGTTTTTCCCGATATCGAGAATCGCATCGGCATACAAAAAGACCTTTCATTGGGGTTCATCACCAAACGAACCGATATCGCTTTGTATGGTGGTAAAGGAAAATTTAGCAACAGCATCTCGCTCGATAATCGAGGATTACGAGGTAATGGCGACATCAATTTTCTTAGTTCATTAACCAAGTCTGAGGATATTATTTTCTTCCCGGATTCACTAAATGCCAATGCTAAATCTTTTAATATGCCAAAGGGGCCTTATGGTGGTGTGCCTTTTCCGAAGGTGGACGCTACGGAGGTTTATGTACACTGGAAGCCTTATGCCGACAGCATGGAAGTGCGTATGAAAGAGATTCCGATACAGATGTTTGAAAATAATACCCGTCTGAAAGGAACCCTGGTATTGCGATCTAAAGGCATGCGGGGCAGTGGGTTTCTCGACTGGGCTGATGCCAATTTAAAATCAGGAGATATAGCTTTTGGAGCTAACTCGATGAGTGCCGATACGGCCGATTTTAATATCAAGTCGCTCGACTCGACCAAGTTTGCATTGAAAACGCAGAACGTGAATGCTAAAATTGACTTCGATAAACGTGAAGGAGACTTTGTTTCGAATACAGATGATGTTGCAACGGAATTGCCCTATAATCAGTATCGTACATCGATTAATAAATTTAAGTGGGATATGATGCGCAAGCAAGTTACCTTCATTGCACCCGAGGGTACCGAATCGGAATTTACATCGATTCATCCTCAGCAGGATTCACTTCGATTTACCGGTAAATCCGCCACATACGATCTCACCAGTTATATCCTGCAGGTAAAACAGGTGCCTTATATCGCTGTTATAGATGCTAAAGTATATCCTGACAGTAATAAAGTGGTTATTGAGCCGGGAGCTGTTATGCGCACGCTGAATAATTCCACCATTATAGCCGATACTATTACAGAGTTTCACAAGTTTTATAATTGCACAACAAATATCTATGGCAAGAACAGTTATAAATCAAATGGCACTTATGATTTTGTAAGCGCCACAGGAACAAAACAGAAAATCCCCTTCCAGGAAATCAGTTTTTTGAAAGATGATAATAAAAGTCTGAGGACTTACGCTAAAACACGCATCGATACCAGTTTGAAATTTACGGTGATACCTAAAGTACAATATCAGGGTAAGGTGGATATAACCGCAAATTATCAGCCGCTTAAGTTCGATGGCTATGCACGCCTTCAGGTGCAAAATCCAAACATACGAGTAGATTGGTTTTCAATTAAAAATGAGTTTACTCCGGACTCAACACTCATCTATTATACCGATCCGGAGAATATGTCCAAGAAGCCGGTAACTACCGGCATTGTGTTCTATGCCGATTCGGCCGATTTGTACACCTCATTCTTTAATGCTAAACGCAGTATAAAAGATCGTAATATTTTCACAGCTAATGGTATTGTGTTTTATGATGAAACTACCAAAGAGTTTATTGCCGGCAACAAATCAAAAATTCTTCAGGATGATAAACGGGGCAATATTTTCAAATACAATGATGTAAGCGGAAAGGTATATGGCGAAGGTAAAATGGACTTTGGTCTGAACTTCGGACTTGTAGATGTAAAATCCGCCGGCACGATAAACACCGATGTAAAAAAGAATGAATATCTGCTTAACCTACTTATGGGCATTTCCTTTGATATGGATAAGGATCTTTTGTTGAATTTAGGTAAATCGATATTGAGTAATAATTTCGGTGAAGAGGATGTGGATTATTTCAGTGATGAATTTCAATTGAGTATTCCCGAATTTGTGGACCCCAAGGATGATAAGTCTTTTACAGCCCAGATGAATAAAGAAGGTACCTATAAGCGTCCTGAGAATGCTCCATTTGCTATGTTTCTTACCGATTTAAATATGGTTTGGGATCCCGAAAGCAGAAGCTTCCGCAATATTGGGCCTATTGGTGTTGCCTATGTGGGGACAACATCTGTTAATCGCCTTATTCAAAAGGCCTACCTCGAATTCGGCTACAAGAAGACCGGTGATTTTTTAAGTCTGTACATTCCCGGTGATGATGATAACTGGTACTACTTCTTTTATCAAAATAATAATCTGCAGATTGCCTCAGGCAACCGGGCCTTTATTACTGCACTTGGCGCTATTGACCCCGACAAGCGCCGAACCAAATCAGAGGACGGAAAGGTTTATCAGTACAATGTAGGCTCCGAAAATAAAAAGAACAGCTTTGTGGCCCGGATGGAATTACTTGCTGAACCGCCTAAAAAGAAATAAGGCCTGTACACAGTTCAGCCTGTGATGTTAACAGTTCGGTTTGTCTAAAATCTAAACCCAATTAGATTTGATAGCTAATAGAACTACATCAATATGAATATCGACATGCATTTAGGTGCGGGATCAAGAGTTCAGCACGCCCGAATGGGCCAAGGGGTTGTCATTGCCAATAAGTACGATACCTATTTGATTACATTTCTGGATGAGGGCACCCACGAGATTGCAAAAGATGATCCGATGCTGGAAACCCTGCACGCCGAAAATGTGAATCCCGAAGTTGAGACCATCAGTGACGTTGAAAAATCTTTACTTGGCATATTGAGGCAATGGGCCGGCGTTCAGGAGATTGTTCCGCTTGGCGAAAAATGGAAGGGAGGGGTATTGGAAATTAAGTCTGCGAATAATACCATTAAGTCAAAGGAAATTCCAATTGATATCTTTTTTCATAAAATAGTTATGCTTCGCGACAGGCTCCGGGTGATGGAGCAACAAATTAATGCACATAAATTACTAAGCGACGAAGACAAGGTAAATCTTCAGCAATATATTACACGTATCTATGGAACGCTGACTACCTTTAACGTACTCTTCAAAGACAAAGACGATTACTTTGTTGGTGAAAAAGGTAAAGAGGACTAAGCCGCTTTGATTCATCAACTTAACGTACGATTACCTGCCGTAGCCTATTCCGATACGCATGCTTGGAAAAGAGCGGCATCTGTTCATCTTGGAGTTCAGGAACAGCGGATAGAACATATTCGTTTATTGCGGCGTTCACTCGATGCCCGACAAAAAAAAATTTATGTCAATCTTCGACTTGAAGTATTTGTTGATGAACCATTTATAGAGAAGCGGCAATATGAAACTGCTTATCGTGCTGTTTTATCGGCTAAGTCAGTCATCATCATTGGAGCAGGGCCTGCAGGGTTATTTGCGGCATTACGCCTGCTCGAAGCCGGAATAAAACCTATTATTCTGGAGCGTGGCAAAGATGTCAGAGAACGTCGTCGTGATTTGGCGGCGATTAATAAATTGCACCGCGTAAACCCGAATTCCAATTACTGCTTTGGCGAGGGTGGTGCGGGCACGTATAGCGATGGTAAACTTTATACCCGAAGTGATAAACGGGGTAATATTATGGATGTGTTGCTTCGATTCGTTGAATTTGGTGCCGACACGTCTATACTCGTTGATGCTCATCCACATATTGGAACGAATAAACTTCCAAAGATTATTCAATCCATGCGAGATAAGATACTGACTTTGGGAGGCGAGATTCATTTTAATACTTGTGTTACCGAATTAGTGCTTCACTCCGGTAAACTGCAGGGCATTATTGCGGAGGCTGTAGATCACTCCGGAAATTTTACAGGGATTACAACACAATACAGCGCTGAGGCTTATATCCTGGCAACCGGTCACTCCTCAAGGGATATATTTCGTTTGCTCCACAAGCATCAGATTGCTATTGAGCCAAAACCATTCGCTGTTGGTGTTCGGGTAGAACACCCTCAGTCGCTGATTGATAGTATTCAATATCATTGTAATACAGATAAAGAAATGGAAGATGTACGACAGTATTTGCCGGCCGCATCATATAGTTTGGTAACACAATCCTTTGATCGCGGTGTCTATTCTTTTTGTATGTGCCCGGGAGGTATTATCGCTCCGTGTGCAACACAACCCTACCAGGTGGTTACCAATGGTTGGTCGCCAAGTAAGCGAAATAATCCGTATGCAAATAGTGGCATTGTGGTAAGTGTGGAACCGGATGATTTACGGGATTATCAAAGCCACGGTGTTTTTGCAGGAATAGCCCTGCAGGAAAATTTAGAATATACGGCGTGGCGCAGTGGTGGGCAATCACAGGCCGCACCGGCTCAGCGACTTACTGATTTTGTGCTCGGACAATTTTCGGCCACCCTGCCTGCATGTTCTTATCAGCCCGGTATAACATCAAATATGTTATCGGAATTGCTCCCGTTGAATATTGGTAAACGATTACAACAGGGCTTTATTGACTTTGGCCGTAAGATGCATGGTTACCTTACCAGTGATGCCGTAGTTGTTGGTTTCGAAACCCGTACATCCTCACCGGTTCGAATTCCGCGAAATGAAAAAATGCAACATATCGACATCTTGAATTTGTATCCTTGTGCAGAGGGCGCAGGATATGCCGGAGGAATAGTGAGTGCGGCAATAGATGGGCGAAAAGCAGCAGAGGCCATCATTCAGCTTCTTGTCTGATTATATCTATTAACCTATCATCAATTTTAGGGTTTATCGGTTGAACGCGGCGTTTATCCCGTATCTTTGCATTTGATTATGCAGCACATCAGAAATTTTTGCATCATTGCACATATAGACCACGGGAAAAGCACCCTTGCGGACCGTTTATTGGAGTTTACCAAAACCATCACCGAGCGTCAGATGCAGGCTCAGGTTTTAGACGACATGGACCTTGAGCGTGAAAAAGGTATTACCATCAAGAGTCACGCCATCCAGATGAAACATATTCATAACGGGCAGGAGTATATCCTTAATCTCATCGATACACCCGGCCACGTGGATTTCAGCTATGAGGTGTCCAGAGCCATAGCCTCTTGCGAAGGGGCTCTTTTGTTGGTTGATGCCGCTCAAGGTATTCAGGCCCAAACGATATCCAATCTTTATTTGGCGATTGATAACGGACTGGAGATTATTCCTATAGCTAACAAAATTGATATGGATGGTGCTATGATTGAAGAAACTAAAGATCAGATTGTAGATCTTGTTGGTTGCAAACGCGAAGATGTCCTTTTGGCGAGTGGTAAAACAGGAATTGGAATTGAGGAGATCTTAACGGCTATCATTGAACGCATACCGCCTCCAAAGGGAGAACCCACGGCTCCGCTTCAGGCCTTAATCTTCGACTCTGTGTTTAATTCGTTTCGTGGCATCATTGCTTATTTTAGGATTTTTAACGGGGAGCTAAAGAAAGGCGATAAAGTAAAATTCTTTTCCACCGGAGGCGAATATGTAGCCGACGAAATAGGTGTGTTGCTATTGGATAAATCTCCGCGCGATATCATTCGAACGGGCGACGTAGGCTATATCATCACCGGAATCAAAAATTCCAACGAGGTTAAAGTAGGTGATACCATTACAACAGTAAGCAAGCCTGCGCTGGAACCTATTAAAGGTTTTGAGGAAGTAAAACCAATGGTATTTGCTGGAATTTATCCTGTAGATACTGATGATTATGAAATGCTTCGGGAGTCTATTGAGAAGTTGCAGTTAAACGATGCCTCCCTCACCTTTGAGCCGGAAAGCTCGGCCGCACTTGGTTTTGGCTTTCGTTGTGGTTTCCTCGGAATGCTTCACCTGGAAATTATTCAGGAGCGATTGGATCGTGAATTTGACATGACCGTTATCACTACGGTTCCTAACGTATCCTACTTTGCCTATCTCAGCGACGGCACCAAACTTCAGGTTAACAATCCAAGCGAATTACCCGAACCTACCAAACTTGACCGTGTGGAGGAACCCTGGATTTCTGCATCGACCATTTGCAAACCGGAGTTTATCGGAAATATTATGAGCCTTTGCCTGAACAAGCGGGGTATACTCAAAAATCAGACCTACCTGACTCCTTCGCGTGTTGAGCTGGTGTTTGAAATGCCATTGGCCGAGATCGTTTTTGATTTTTACGATAAACTGAAATCCATATCAAAGGGATATGCATCATTTGATTACCATCCACTGGATTACCGTCCGAGCGACTTGGTAAAGATTGATATCAAATTGAACAGCGAAAATGTAGATGCTCTATCTGCATTGATACATCGTGATCATGCATATGACTTTGGTAAAAAAATATGTGAAAAATTAAAAGAGTTATTACCTCGTCAGCAATTTGTTATTGCCATCCAGGCCGCAATCGGTGCAAAAATTATTGCCCGTGAAACCATCAGCGCTATGCGTAAAGATGTAACGGCAAAATGTTATGGAGGCGATATTTCCCGTAAACGCAAACTTCTGGAAAAACAGAAGAAAGGAAAGAAACGCATGCGACAGATTGGTTCCGTTGAAGTTCCGCAACAGGCATTCTTAGCTGTGCTCAAGTTGAACGATTAAGCGGTTACACTGTTTTGCTTGTGATAGATTCTAGTTATAGTCGTTAACAATTTATGATTGTTGATTTGCCGGGTTAAATAGCCGGCTATCTGTTTTTACATTCTTCTCAACAAATCGAAAAAAAATCGTTTAGAGCGTGTATCGTTTACAATATTTATGAAGAATAGTGGTTAAACAATAAAACAACTGCTTATGCGCTTGTACCTATGTTTAACTGTATTGCATTTGCTTATTACGCTCTCTTCTCAAGCTCAATTTGGAGTCATAATTAACAGTCGGGCTATGTTGGAGGAGGCTCTGGATAGTAACGAAATGTTCTATGCTCATGAATGTGCAGCATTAATCGGCATGTCACTCGATTCATTGGATTATATTACCGATGAAGAGTATCCGGCATTTAGTGAATGTCATAATGATTATAATACATTAGTGGGTATCCGTAGGAATTTCAGTAGGTCTGGTACGATGCTAGGAGATGACAAAACCCCAATGGCGTATATGAAGTATTTCCCCGGAACAGTGCCACTTGATAATCCCGGGGTGATGTTTTTTTTACTTAAATCCAATGATAGAATTGAATTGTACTTACAGTACTATTTTTGAATTACAAAAGAACAAGTCGTATGGTAATCAGTTTATTGGACTATTTAATATAATCATCGACCCCAAAGAATAAACGGAGACAAATTAGTTGGTTGTTTTTACAACCACAGCCATTTGAGTCAACGTTCTGTTTAACGCAATGCGATAAGTGTTTTTAAGAATATCATTTGTAAACGTGTATATTTTAATCAGTCGTTTGCTACCACTGATATAGGAGTAAATGGATCCATCACGTATTACCCAAACATCGCCGTATACTGTTGTGCAGAAATCTTCAGTTCCATTAAATAAATTGATGATTTCAGTGCTCTTGTTTTCTTCGATCTGATATATCATCAGATAGCTTTTATCTTGTTGTGTTTTGATGTAGTACACGGACTTTTCGCCGGGTACTTTTGCCAGCGATACGCCTACACCTTCAGCAATGGTTTTTGTTTCACCGGTTTTTAGGTTAAGGATGTTTAACGTTGGAATATTTAGCTCCCGGCGATAAATAAGATACTCATCACTAATCCAGCAATAATTTCCTATATCGGTTACTGAGGGAACTACGTTTATCGGAGTACGGGCATCGTTAAAATATTTCCATAGCATTTGTTTTCCGTCTTCACCCCGATTTACGATACTGTAACCTAAACCATCTGCAGTATATTGAGGCCAGAATTTACTTTCGTTGTAGCTCTCAAAAAATGGATAGCCGGAGTTCGATTGTGTAGAATAAAGATAGATGTCGGGGTTAACACCCTCTTGCACCGAGCTGTAAAGTATAGAGTACCCATCAAATGAAAAAAACGGTTGATTGTCATACAACTTACTTGTGCTAATTGGTGTAGTTTCCTTTGTGGTGAGCACCGAGTCTTTTAGCTCGATATTAACCAAATAGACATCTGTATTAGGCAGATTGCTTTGTGCCTGAGCAAAAGTGGCAATCAGTAGTAGTGCCGGTAGAAACGTTTTCATAGGTATTATGGTTTTTCATTTTGATACACAATCAGTGCGAGCCATTGTCCGTCGGGGCTTGCGGCTAATCGATAAAAATTGGCATACGGCTTATTGCTGAAGTCTGCAATTTCTTTCCAAGAGCCCTGAGTAATATCCAACTGAAGAAGTTTGCCCTCTTTGCCGCACATAAAATCGCCGCTTGAAGTAATGATAAAATCTTCCGTGCCTTCAGGCATTTTTTCAAATTCGCCTGGAAGCTCATTCGCCGGATTATATTGCATTAGCGTATATGCCGAGTTTTTTCGAACATAATAAATATTTCCATCCTGAGGATTGCGCCATAAACAACGCCCGGGTTTTTGGTCAATGATTTTGATTTCACCAACATCCAGAGGATATCGTATCAGTTCAAATTCTTTTTCACCCCGAAGTAAAAATAGCATGAGCGATTGTGGATTGTTCCAGCAATAGTATCCAACCTGCAAATCTTTGGCCGTGAGTGCTTTGCTCTCTTTCGACTTTGGGTTATAGCGATAAAGAGTCTGCGTTTTATCATCTCCCTCAACCCGAACAAACGAAAAATTCTTTAAGTCGGGAGTATATTGTAAGGAATATTCAGCGGTTCCTGGAGCGTTGATGAATCGGGTGACTTCAAACTTTTTTAATTCGCATTCAAAAATCTCGGCTTTGAAGCTGTCACTGATACAGCTAAAGTATAACGATTTTGAATTCGTGCTGAATAATGGCTGATTATTATAATACCCGGGGGTATTTAATTTAAATCCGTCGCCGTATGTAATCACTCCCTTGTCATTTAGTATGGGTATTAAATAGATATCGGTCTTTGGCACTGTGGTTTGCGCTAAACAAATACCGGCAAATAGGAGCAAGAGCAGGGTGAAGTGGGTATGCATATTTGTAAAAAGTATGAGGCGAAAATTAGCAAAGTGAATTGTCATGAGCAGTGCCAAAAATGCTTTTAATATTTTTGTCCAAATTTGAGTATGCAACGCATCGATGGCAAAGCAGTTTCTTTACATATTCAACAGCAAATTGCTTTTGAGATTACCCGACGAAAAGAGTCCGGATTAAACATTCCACATCTTGCCGCTATCTTAGTCGGCCACGATGGCGGGAGTGAAACCTATGTGGCATCGAAAATGAAGACTTGCGAAACGGTTGGTATGGGTTCATCGCTGATCCGATATCCGGCAGAGGTGAGCGAGGCGGAACTCATTGCCAAGGTCAGGGAGTTGAATGGTCTTGATCATATTACGGGCATATTAGTCCAAATGCCTTTACCCAAACAGATTAATCCACATCACGTTATTATGGCCATACATCCTCAGAAAGATGTGGATGGTTTTCATCCTTTAAATACCGGTTTGATGATGAAAGGATTGCCTTGTCACATTCCGGCTACTCCTCAGGGTATACTGCTTCTGCTTGAATATTATAAGATTGATACCGAAGGAAAGTATTGCGTGATACTTGGCAGAAGTGATATCGTAGGTAAGCCTATGAGCGTGCTGATGAGCCGATCTTCATACCCCGGAAATTGTACAGTTACTCTATGTCACAGTCGAACAAAGAACCTTCCTGAAATCTGTCGTACGGCAGATATCCTGATAGCGGCTATTGGTAAACCGGAAATGGTTACTCCCGATTTTGTAAAAGAAGGTGCCGTTGTTATTGATGTTGGTACTACCCGAGTGCCCGATATCAGTAAAAAAAGCGGTTACACACTCAAAGGCGATGTAGCCTTTGATCTCGTCAAAGACAAGTGCTCCTGGATTACTCCTGTGCCGGGCGGCGTAGGCCCAATGACTATTGCCTCCTTAATGCTCAATACCCTCCATTCTGCAAGCCTAAAATTTGAATCGTACTCTTGAGAAACGATCTGCCGGTAATGGAATTGTTTTACACCCTTCAGGGCGAAGGGGTTTATCAGGGGCAGGCGGCAGTATTTATTCGCCTGGGTGGTTGCGATGTTGGTTGTGTATGGTGTGATGTAAAAGATTCCTGGGAAGCCGAGAAACATTCCAAACTATCGATAACGGAAATTATTAGTCAGGTCAACCGATATCCGGCACATCTTGTTGTGATTACGGGTGGAGAGCCATTGATGTATAATTTATCGGAACTAACCAACGAACTTCTTGCTTTGGGCAAGCATACTCATCTGGAAACATCAGGAGCCTACCCAATAAGTGGAAATTGGAATTGGATTTGTGTATCACCTAAGAAATTCAAGGCACCATTACC
>Ga0315902_10008157_pt1 | contig 14222 bp, 7 predicted proteins | sample LakEriMetagenome_9_FD_203523 | JGI IMG/M metagenome (GOLD analysis project Ga0315902, IMG submission 203523) | Freshwater fungal communities from buoy surface, Lake Erie, Ohio, United States - Buoy 12 MA117 | ecosystem: Environmental > Aquatic > Freshwater > Lake > Lake biofilm | place: USA... | reverse complement strand
CCGAACTCCTCCATCATGGAGTGCTTCCAGAGCAGCTTGCCGTCGGGCGAGAAGGCCATGAGCAGGCCCTGCGTGTGCTGGGCGTAGATGTTGCCGGTCTCGGGATCGACCGTCGGCGAGGAGGTCGCGTAGCGCAGGTAGATGGTGTCGCTGAGGAAGTCGCTCTCGCCGTGGCGCCAGAGTTCCTTGCCGGTCTCGGCGTCGAAGCAGGCCGTGAACTCCTGCAGGTCCTGGCCGTCCCCGAGGTAGCCGTTGATGTACAGGCGGCCGCCCGCGATGACCGGCGTGCTCTGACCCGGGAAATCCACGCTCCAGAGCGGGGCCTTGGCGTCGATCTTCTGGGGCAACCCCTTTTCGGTGGAGACGCTGGTGCCCAGGGGGCCGCGCCAGGTGAGCCAGCCGTCGGCAGCCGACAGTTGCAGGGAGAGGGCCAAGACACCGGACAGCAGGGAGACGGCGGAGAAAGCGTTCATGACGGAGAGGCGTTTCCGAACAAGGCATAACGTGGCGGGCCTCCTCCAGACTGGCAAACCAAATTGATACGGGTACGTATCAAATGGGGGTCGCATGCCAGACTCAGGGGTTCCCTCTGGGGGCTAAAAAGCAGCAGCGGTCAGACCTTTGGATTCCGACCGCTGCTGCGCGAGGATTGAATCAAACTGCCCGATCAGGGTTTGCGGAGGCGATAGAAGGCTGCGGTCTCTTCGATGACCGCGCTGGCATTCTCGTCACCGACCACAATCGAAGCCACCGCAACCCAATCAGCCGTCGCACCCAAGCTGGCGGTCCGTTCCAAACGATATCCCACCTCGGACTTGGGCCAGAACACCCGCAGACCTTCGTTCGATCGCCGCACTTGGAGGCTGGGAAAGCCTTGGGGGCGCGGCTCAAGGCCGAAGAGATCGCGACCCTGCTGGCCCCGCTGGAAAATGGTCCGAACCTCGGCCGCACCGAGCGATCGTCGCCAGACAGCAACGTCGTCGATGCGACCATCCCGGATTCCCACCGCACCGTTGTCGGTGTAGGAGCCCAGACCATCCTGACCGATGTTGACCGAGAGAGCGGCGGCCGTGTCGATGGAATCGAGATCGCCAGAGATCGAGTTGGTGCTCACCGCGGTGCCATCAAGATAAGTGAGGGCGACACCTTGAAGACGATCGAAGACGGTGGCGATGTGATGCCAAGCACCGTTGTTCAGGGTGCCACCAGGCCCATCGTAGTCGCGGCGGCTGCGGCCTCCGGCATCGCCATCGCCCAGGTTCCACTGAAGACGACCGTTGCCTGCCGTGGCGATCACCCAGCCCTGATTGCCGCCGCTGCGCCAATCCTTGTTGCCGATCAAAACCGGGTCGCCGGTCCAATTGGTGAACGCGGTCCAAAGGGAGACCGAGAAGTTGACGTCCTTTCCGAATTGAAGGTCGGCCGGGGCTCCCAGGGAGACGTAATTGAACGAGGAACCGTTGGTGATCGAAGTCACCGCGATCGAACCACCGGAGCGCCCCTCGACAAACCGGGGATTGCCCACGCGGACACCATGGTTGCCGCGGCCGGATCGATCTAAGGTGTCGAAATCCAGGGGCAGCCACGCGACCAATGCCTCGCTGAGGGGCTTCTCCTGCACGTTGGAGCCGAATTGCCCTTTGCGGAAGATGGCGACGATTTCCTCGGGGGTGATCGACCGGCGCCAAATGGCCACGTCATCGATCAGACCGTCCTCCATGCTCACGGTGCCGTTGTCGGTGTAGTTGCCGCGGCCGTCTTGGCCGATGTTGGTCGGCAGGCCCGGGCTGATCGTGGTGCCGGTGGTGGGAAGGGGCTGCCGGTTGACCTCGCGGCCATCGACAAAGGTCAACGCCTGCCCCCCGCGTTGGAAGGTCACGGCCACATGGTGCCAAACGCCATCGCCGACCAATCCGGGACCGCTGTCGTAGTCGCGGCGCTCACCCACCTGCTCGGCATAGTTCCATTGGAACCGACCGTCGGCACCGGTCGCCAGCGCATAGCCGACATTGCCGCCACTGTTCCAATTCTTGTTGGAGATGAAGAGGGGATCGCGCTTCCAAGAGCTGAACTTGACCCACATCGAGAAGGAGAAGTCCCCGTCGACGCTGAACTCGAGATCCGACGCAGTGCCGAGGGTCACATAATTGAATTCCGACCCGTCGGCCTTCTGGGAGAACTTGAGGGCCCCGCCACCGATCCGACCCGCCACGATGGATGGGGATCCGACCGGGGTGCCGTTGTTGTTGCGACCCGAGGCATCGGAATAATCCGTGTCGAAGGTCAGGTGGGTTACCAGGCCTTGGCGGATGTCGTCGATGATGGACAGAACAGCCTCCTGGCTCACGGTGGACTGGCCGTTTCCGGCCCGAACCTGCACCGTGTAACGGCCGGCCTCACCGGACTGGACACGGGGCAGGACCAGGATGGGTTGGGTGGCTCCGGCGACGGGTGTGCCGTTGCGCAACCACTGGTAGGACAGCGGAGCAACACCGGCCGCACGCACCGCAAACTGGGCCCGACCGTTGGGTCCGACCGCGACGGCCAGGGGTTGTTCGGTGAGGGTGGGGGCCTGCTGGAGATCCACGGTCACTTCAGCCGGCTCGCTCACCACAGACCCGACGCTGTTGCCCACCACACATGTGTAGACTCCGGCATCCTTGGCCTGCGCATCCTGAAGCACGAGCAGCGCGTTGGTGGCCGATGGCAAGACCACCGAACCCCGACGCCATTGGAAGGTGAACGGCGAGGTTCCCCGGGGCAGCACCCGAAGGGTCAACGCATCACCCGCCGCGGTATTGGCACCGGCCGGCTGACGGACCAGCACCGGGGGTTCCGGCGTCGAAACCACGCTGGTCAAGGACTTGCCGGCGAGGCCCGCTTGGTGGATGGCCTTGGCTTCCGCCGCGGTCAGAACCCGTCGCCAGATCCCCACATCATCCATCATCAGGTCGTTGATCTCGACACTGTTGCCGTCGGTGTAGCGACCGGTGCCATCCTGACCGATGTTGAGCGCCAGGCCCGCCTGGGTATCCACATTGTTGAGGCTTGCGGAGACATCCCGTTCGTCGACCAGCGCGCCATCCAGATAAGTGACCACCTCGCCGGCACGCAGGACCGTGACGGCGACATGGTGCCAAAGCCCGTCGCTCAGGGTTCCACCCGGGCCATCATAATCCTTCCGCTGTCCGGGCGCTCCACCGTAGTTCCACTGAAGGCGACCATCGGTTCCGGTGGCCACCATCCAGCCCTGATACTGACCGCTCAACCAATCCTTGTTGCCGATGAAGGGCGGGTCGAAGACGAATTGTTTGAACTTGCACCAGAAGCTCACGGAGAAGTCGGTGCCGGTGCCGAAGTTGAGGTCGGCAGGAGCCCCCAACGTGACGTAGTTGAAGCTGGTGCCGTCCTTCTTGAATGAGAGTTGAACAGCGCCCGTTCCGACCTGTCCGGGGCCGTACTGAATGTTGCCTACGGCGGTGCCATGATGGCTTTTGCCCGAGATGTCCAGCAGGTTGGAATCAAAGGTGAGGTGAGTCACCAACTGGTCGGTGATGGCTGCCTGCAGGACAGGAACCGACAGCAGAACCGCCAGTGCGATGGGGGTGGTTTTCTGGTTCATGGAGTGGAGGTTGAGTTGGAATACGGAGAAGAAATCATCGAGGGCTTTCCTGGGGGAGATCGCCGGTGTACCAGCGATAATCCACACCCTTGCTGTGGCGGATGGTGGACACGTTGCCGGGAAGCCAAAGGGTGGAGCACTGGCGATTGTGACGGAACCACTCGAACTCCATCCGTACTCCGGGATAGAGACTGGCCAAGCGAACTTTCCATTGGATCAGGCCCTCCTGATAACCCGGAAAAATCCCAAGACTGTCGTCATGCCCCTCCATCCGCTGCTCAGCCGAGTCCTGGGCAAACACGGTCGTCTGGGGGCTTGGGATTTCGCTGATCTTTCGGGGAAGAGTTGGATCGGCTGTGTAGACCAACCCGGGGTTCAGGGCCACGTAGCGATTGATGCCGTAAGTCGAATTGCGCCAAAACTCGCTCGGATAGGCCAAACCGGTTTCCCGCCACTCGTCGACAATCTTGGCGCTGGGGCAGCGGAAGGCCCGGCGAGCCCCACCGAAGTAACTGACATAGGCAACGCCCCAATAAGCAATGACCCGCTGATTGGGATTTTGAAGATCGAGCAGCGCGTTGTGACTCGGAGTCAGCGTCCACTGTCCATGATTGGGGACCTGTGGTTTTCCATCCGGGTCGATGTAGTAATGCATCGAGTCTGCATTGTCCTGGGCATACATCGTCGTGCCCAAGGAGACTTGATGCAGATTGCTCAAACAGACGGCCTGATTTCCCTTCTGCTTGGCACTCGCAAGGGCGGGCAGGAGCAAACCGGCCAGGATCGCGATGATCGCAATGACTACCAGTAACTCAATGAGAGTGAATCCGACCGATTGCTTCTGGAGAGGCAGACAGCGACCTGAATTGCATGAAGATCCGAGCACACCCTCAGATCATTCACGCTGGAGTGACGAACAACACGCCGTCAGGTCACAACGTTGGAAAAGCCAGATCACATTCCGTAACCCGGTGATCCTCTCTGTCACCGGATTGAATGTTTCAATCCAGTTTGCGGCCGATGGGTTTCAAATCGTTGACACGCTTGTTTCGTTTCGATTCACAGCCCACAGGGCCAGGCAAACTTGAACCCGGGAGGGGTCGTTGAGGCAGACCGTGCCCTCGCGGAGGCGCGGTTGTGGCGAACCGGCCCGGTGAAGGGGGTGCCGGCGCACCGCGTCTTGGGCGTAGTCGGCGAAGGTGGCGAACCCACTGGCCTTGAGCTGGGAGCGATTGACGAGGCGGAAGAGGCCATGACTGCCGGGAGCCACGACCCGCATGAGCTCGAGGGTCAGGCGGCCCATGGTGTAGCGCGGGTTGATCTCCACCACGGGCTTGAGCCGGGGGCCTTCGGGTGTTTGGCACACCAGCGCATCAATGCCGATAGGCCCACAGAAACCGATTGCGGCCAACCGCGTTTCGAGCGCCGAGGCGATGACGTCGTACACGCGCCGCAGGATTCCAGGCGCATCCGAAAAGGACTTGAAGGCGCGCACCACCCGCGCCGGCGGACGTCGCTCGAAGCCCGGGCTCGCCCCATTGGCCAGGAATTGTCCGCGATGGTCGTTGAACAGGTCAGTAAAGCCGATGCGCCTCAATCCGCCGTCCGTCCGTTCGAATTGCACCGAAAAATCGGCCAGGCGTTCGAGCCAAGGCTCCACCACCAGGGTTTGACCGGCCTCCAGAGATTCCGCCATCCAGCGGCGCTGGGTTTCCAGGAGCTCAGGTTCCCAAAGGCGGATGGCATTGGCCCCGGCCAATCCGAGGGCTTGCTTGACCACCAAGCGGTGGTGGCCTTGGTCTCGGAAGGACTGGATGGCAGCGAGCGCCGTGGGCAGGTCGGTCACCGCCATGCCGATCGTCTCGGCTGGGCACAGCGCCGGAAAGACCGCCGCGAGTTCCGGGTGGATTTCCTGCAAAAACCGCGCGCTCCAGGCCTTGGAATACAGCACTGCCAACGCGGCATGGAACCCGCCGTCGGGACCGGCATCGTCGCCCGTCACCTGGTCGAACAATGGGGCCAGTCGCGCCTGGCTGTCGGGGGCCCAGGCCCAGGGGCGCAGGCCGCCGAGCTTGCGGTCCCCGAGCAAATCGATGAGCCCATGGCCGAACCCGTTATCGTGCCCATTGCCCCGTCGAATGCCCTCCGGGGCCACCACGAACTCGGGCCCTTCGAAGCCGGCCGATCTGAGCGAGGCCAGGAAGTCCGGGGCCGGGGCCTCGGGCACGATCACCACGTCGTCGCGACGGGCCAGGAACTGCGGCAGGCACGCCAGGTCGCGGGCCAGTTGACGGGCCGGGGCGGCCGGGGTGAACCCGGGGCCGCGCGCAATGAATCCCTCGGCCAGCGGGTTGAAGAGGAAGACCCGGGGCGTGCGCCCCTTGGAACGGGCGAAGAGGTCCAGGCGGGCGATGAAGTCGGGGTCGAGGCCGGCCGCGCGGCGGGCTTCGGCGTTGAACTCGACGCCTTTGGCCCGTTGGGGAGACAGCGGGACGCGCAGGGCCCCGCGGAAGGCATCCCAGTCGCTGGCCATCGGGTCCTTCCACTGGCGGAACCACTTCAATCCATGGGCCACGTGCCCGATCTCGTCGTGCAGGATGCGGCGGAGGAGCGCGGCCGTCTCGGGGTCGCCCGCCTCGGCGAACGCCCGCGAGAAGACCCGGGCGAAGTCGAGGTTGGCCTGCTCGAAGGTGAGGCTCAGGCCGGTGACGAAGTCCATCGGATGGCGCATCGGGGCGACCGAGCGCCAGAAGTAGCCGCTGACGGGCAGCGAGCCGAAGGCGATCCCGCAGGCCTTCATGCGGTCGAGGTACAGGCGCACATGCTCCTGCTCCTCGCGCAGCGTGTGCACGACACCGCGCCGGAAGGCCGGCGGGGCATCGGGGAAGCGCAGGAGCACCAGGGCCATGAGCTCGGTGGCCAGGAGTTCGTGGTTGGCGAAGAAATGCAGCACCCGGCCGCGGCCCGCCTCGTCGCCCAGGCCATGCAGGCCGGGGAACCCGGCCGCGGACGCGCGGCGCGCAGCCTCACCCCCCGGGCGCCCGGACCCGGCCGCCTTGAAGCGCAGTTCGGCCGGGCGGCCCGGCTCGACCTCCCGGTCCCAGGCCGGCCCGGGGCGCTCGTCGGTGAGCCGGCCCCCGGGCGGGTCGATGAGCTTCTCCTCCAGCGTCGTCGCGCAGAGGATCCGCTCGGCAAACTCGCGCACTTCCACGCCCCTGTTGTCAGCCGAACCCGTCCTCCTGTCCAACCGATAGCCGGTGTCGAGGACCAATCCCCGCGTTCCCACACAGGACACTAGACCTTGCGTTGCCCGGAGGGGTGGCGGACGATTTCCGACGTCCTCAATCCATCCTCATCCATGAAGTCATCTGCATTCTGGAGCCTCGTGGCGGCGGCGGCCCTGCCGCTCCTGCCCTCGGGCCTCGTGGCGCAGGCCCCCGCGACCGGACCGGTCCGCGGGCCGTTCTGGTCCGGCACGGTCATGCGCGGCAAGGGCGTCGCCGCGGCCATGAAGGGCCTGGCCATCAACCTCGGCGACGACCGGCGCAGCCACGTGGTCTACGACCTCGACACGCTGCGGCTGTCGGTGGCCTGGACCGGCGAGTTCCTCGAGTTCGGCAACACGCTGACCAAGATCGAGTGGCCCCCGCCGCCGTCGGTGAAGGGCACGAACATCGTGTTCGAGACCGCGATGGGGCCCGGCTGGGCCGGGCCGGGCGGCGACCTGCGGGACGGGCGCAAGGATCACCAGGGCCCGCTGCCCAAGGACTGGGCCCACTACGAGGGCCTGTCGCTGCACGGCGAGCAGGTGGTGCTGAAGTACACCGTGGGCGGGGTCGAGGTGCTTGAGAGCCCTTCGCTCGGGGGCACGGCCGACCAACCGGTGATCGTGCGCACCATCCAGCCGGTCGGGACCCTCCGGGGCGGCCAGGTCGTCATCGCGTCGGCCCCGGCCGGGATGGTGGCCAACGCCACCGGCAACCACGGCCTCGTGCTGCGGGACGACGCCAAGGGAACCTCGCTGGCGGTCGCGGTCGACCCGGACGTCCAGGGAGCCCTCCAGGTGCGCGACGGGCAGGTGGTCCTCACACTGGCCAAGGTCCGCGCCGGTTCCTCCTTCCGGATCGCGATCACCCCGGGCGGCACCCTGCCCCCGCTGGCCGGCAAGGCCGCCGACCTGCGCGCGTTGACCCGGGGCGGCCCCGCCCGGTGGACCGAGACCGTGGTCACCCAGGGCAGGCTCAACACCGGTGGCGGAGACGGCAGCTACGTGGTGGACACGATCACCGAGCCCTTCCCCAACCCGTACCGGGTGAGCACCTTCCTCGGGGGCTTCGACTTCCTGCCCGACGGGCGGGCGGCCGTCTGCACCTTCCACGGCGACGTGTGGATCGTCTCGGGCATCGACGACACGCTCGAGAAGCTCACCTGGAAGCGCTTCGCCACCGGACTGTTCCAGCCGCTGGGACTCAAGGTCGTGAAGGGCGACATCTACGTGGCCGGCCGCGACCAGATCACCCGGCTCAAGGACCTCAACAAGGACGGCGAGGCCGACCTGTACGAGAACTTCAACAACGACACGGTCGTCACGCCCAACTACCACGAGTTCGTCCTCGACCTGCACACCGACTCGAAGGGCAACTTCTACTACGCCAAGGGCGCCCCGTGGGAACCCAGCGTGAGCTCGCCGCATCAGGGCACCATCCTCAAGGTGTCGCCCGACGGGAAGAAGCTGGAGGTCTTCGCGACCGGCCTGCGCGCCCCCAACGGCATGACCGTGGGCCCCGACGACACGGTGCTGGTGGGCGACAACCAGGGCCACTGGATGCCCTCCTCGAAGCTCAACCTCGTGCGCCCCGGATCGTTCCTGGGCATGGTGCCGGCCGCCCAGCGCGAACTCACCCTGAAGTACCCGGATGGCCGCGAGATCCGCGTCAACCCCAGCGATCCCGAGGCCCGCAAGGCCCACAAGCTCAAGGGCTGGGACGGCTCCATGCCCATCCCGACGGGCTATGACGAACCCATCGCCTGGCTGCCCATGCGCTGGGACAACTCCAGCGGCGGCCAGGTGTACGTCACCAGCGACAAGTGGGGCCCCTGGAAGGGCTCGCCGCTCTTCATGAGCTACGGCAAGTGCCTCCTGTACGGGGTGGGCATGGACACCGTCGGCGGGGTCACGCAGGCGTCGCTGGTACCCTTCGGGCTCAAGTTCCAGAGCGGCATCATGCGCGGGCGCTTCCACCCCAAGGACGGCCAGCTCTACCTGGCGGGCCTCAAGGGCTGGCAGAACGCCGCGACCCGCGACGGCGGATTCTACCGGGTGCGCTACACGGGCAAACCCGTGCGCAGCGCCCTCAAGGCCCATGCGGCGCGCAACGGCCTGCAGCTCACCTTCAGCACGCCGCTCAAGCCGGAGGCGGCCGCGGACGTGGCCAACTACTCGGTGGAGCTGTGGAACTACCGCTACAGCGGCGGCTACGGCTCGCCGGAGCTGTCGGTCAAGACCGGCAAGGACGGGCACGACAAGCTGGAGGTGAAATCGGCCACCCTGTCGCCCGACGGCAGGAGCGTGTTCCTGGCGATCGACGGCCTCACCAAGGCCGACCAGTACAGCGTGAAGTACACGCTCAACGCAGCCGACGGCACCGAGGTGCGCTCGGAGATCATCGGCACCATCCACCGGCTGGGCCCGGCCATCACGGCGGCCGCCCGCTGACCCCTCCAGGGTCCCGACACAGGGCCGGCATCCCCGACGGGGTGCCGGCCTTCGCTGTTTGGAAGGTTCGCGGGCGGGCCGCCCCGGCTCAACCGGCCGGGGCCGGCGGGGACGACGCCCCGGGTGCCGGGGCGATGAGGCGCGGACGGCGATCGCGCAACGGCAGCCACAGCTTGAAGGTGGTGCCCTTGCCGACGGTGCTCTCCAGCTCGATGCGCCCCCCGTGGTCGCGGATGATGCGCTGGACGATGAGCAGTCCCAGGCCGGTGCCCTTGGCCTTGGTGGTGTAGAAGGGCTCGAAGATGCGGTTCAACTGCTCGGGCGGGATGCCCGGACCGGTGTCGCCCACCGCCATCCAGACGGCCTCCGGCGTGGAACCGCTGCGCAGGGTGATCGTCCCCTGCGGCGATGTGGCCTGCATGGCGTTCTTGAGGAGGTTGACCAGCACCTGCTTGAGCTGGGCCGGGTCGAAGAGCACGGGCGGCAGGCCCGAGGCCAGCTCGGTGACCACCGAAAGACCGCGGTCCTCGAGCTCCGGCCTGAGCAGGGCCAGGGTCTCCAGGCCGGTCTCGTTCAGGGAACCGGCCTGAAGCTTGGGCGCCGTGGGCCTCAGCGCCTGCAGGAACTCGGTGATGATGTAGTCGAGGCGGTCGATCTCGCCGGTGGCCACCCCGAGGAAGCCGTCGAGGCGTTCCACCGTCTCGGACAGCCCGGGAACGCCGTCGAGGCGGCGCAGCTTGCGCACCTCGCGGGCCATGAGCTGGAGGTGGATGTGCAGGGCGTTGAGCGGGTTGCCGATCTCATGGGCGAGGCTCCCGGCCAGGAGGGTCATGGCATGCACCCGCTCGGCCTCCACCGCCTCGGAGGTCGCCTGGCGGGCCTCCGTGGCGTCGTTGAGCACGAGGACCTGGCCGGAACTCCCGGGGGCGGCCCCGTCGAGCGGCCGGACGTGCAGCCGCAGCAGGCGCGGGCGCGGGTACTCGACCTCGAACTCGGCGCGGAAGACCCCGTTGCCGCCGGCCCGGTCCAGCCCGGAGATGTGGGCCCAGTCGAGGTCGGGCAGGTAGCGCGTGACCAGCTCGCCGTCGCCGGACTCCGGCGGGATCCCCAGCATGCGCGTGGCCATGCGGTTGAAGTAGGCGATGCGTCCCTGGTCGTCGGTGACCAGGATGCCCGAGTCGATGGTGTCGAAGAGGCTCTCGAGGAACTCCCGCTCCTGGGCCAGGCGCTCGACGACGCTCTGGAGGCCGCTGGGGTCGAGCCGCCCGAGGCGCCCGAGGGCCTTGTCGAGGAAGCCGGGCTTGACCCGGTTGCGCCGGTTCAGAGCCATCGTTTGCCGCGGAAGTAGATGAAGGTCAGGCCGGTGGTGACCAGGGTCAGCACGATGGCCAGGAGATAGCCGCGCGGATGGTCGATCTCGGGCATGCCCTTGAAGTTCATGCCATACCACGAGGCGATGAGCGTCATCGGCGTGGTGATGATCGTGATCATGGTCAGCACCTTCACGATCTCGCTCGTCCGGTTGGCCGACATGTTGAGGTAGATCTGCAGGATGCCCGAAAGGGAGTCCATGTAGCCCTGCGCCAGCTCACCGATGTGGAAGAGGCTGTCGTACACGTCGCGGTAGTAGGGCACGAGGTGGCCGCGGATCAGCTTGAACTCGCCCCGGGCGAAGCGCTGCAGCACCTCGCGCTGCGGGCCGATGATCTGGCGCAGGTGCAGCACCTCCTTCTTGACCTTGAGGATCTGCTGCAGGGTGGCCGGATCCGGCCGGGCGAGCACCTCGGTCTCCAGTTCGGCGATTTCCATGCTGAGCTCCTCGAGGGCGGGCTTGTAGTTGTCCACCAGCGAGTCGAGCAGGGCGTGGGCGACGCGGTCGGGAGCCCGGGCGACATGGACGGTGCTCCGCAGGCAACGCTCCTCGACCAGGGACACGCTTCGCAGGGGAACCGTGTGGTAGGTGACCAGAAAGTTCTTCCCGAGGAAGAAGTTCAGCTCGCTGGTGGCGAAGGCCCCGTCCTTGCGGCTGTAGTCCACCGCGTGGATGACCATGAACAGGTAGGGGTTGAAGCGGTCTTCCTCCTTCGGCTCGTAGGTCTCGACCTTGGGCGAGGGACTCTCGTTGATGCAGTCCTCCACCGAGAGCGGGTGGAAATGGAACACGCCCTCGAGCAGCTTGCGGGTGTCCTCCGGGCTCGCATCCTCCAGGTCCACCCACAGGAAGAGGTTGGTGTCCGCCAACAGGGTCGGCATCAGGAACAGGTCGATGTCCCGGGAATGCAGCCGTCCGGCGGTGGTGAAGGCGAACGAGCGGATCATGGCGATCGACCGGCACGGTATCCGGAGCGGGGTCGACGGCAAAGCCGGGAAACAGGACCTCCCCACGACGCCCCCTGGACACCCCCCTGGGATACCCCCTCGGAGAGGTGGTGGTCCGGGGCATCGCAACGTTTACAATTGTGAAAAAACGAGGATTCCCGCCGATTTATCGAGAACGTAGTTTTTTGTGGAGAAGCGGCTTGTAACCACAAGATATGGGGGTAATTTCTCCCTCCGCCCCAACCGGTTGGGTCGGAAATCCCAAGAAAACACCCGATTTTTGGTTCAAAACAGCCGTCTGCGGACGATCGGCCGATCCCGAGTGGGAACCGGTCGGTGGTCCGGTGGCACCCAGCCCAAGAGTCAACCCGAAAACACCCGATTGCCCATGCTCGACGCCCGCGATTCCGTCGTTTCATCGGCCCCGGCCACCACCCGCCGGTCCGCCAAGACCCAGCCCGAACTCCGGGGCAAGAACCCCCTCCCGGGCAAATCCCCCAAGGCCTCGGGCCGCCGGGGTGCCACCCCCGGACGCCTGTCCATCGAGCGGGTGTTCAGCGATGCCAAGGTCAAGCCCTTCGACCAGATCGAGTGGGACCGCCGCACCGCCGAGATCACCGACGACTCCGGCAAGACCATCTTCAAGCAGGAGGGTGTCGAGGTGCCCAAGCACTGGTCGGTGCTGGCCACCAAGGTGGTCTGCTCGAAGTACTTCTACGGCGATCCGGCCAAGGCCGAGCGTGAGAAGTCGGTCAAGCAGCTCATCCATCGGGTGACCCGGACCATCGCGGACTGGGGCGTGGCCGACGGCTACTTCAGCAAGGAGGACGGCGAGGTGTTCTACGACGAGCTGACCTGGCTGTGCGTCAACCAGTACGGGGCCTTCAACTCGCCGGTGTGGTTCAACGTCGGCCTGTACCACCAGTACGGGGTCGGCAAGGGCAGCGACCGGGGCAACTGGTTCTGGGACCGCAAGGCCAAGGAGGCCCGGCGCGCCCCGACGCAGTACGAGTACCCGCAGGCCAGCGCCTGCTTCATCCAGTCGGTCGAGGACAACATGGAGAGCATCATGGAACTGGCCTACGCCGAGGCCATGCTCTTCAAGTACGGCTCCGGCACCGGCACCGACCTGACGCCGATCCGATCCAGCCGCGAGAAGCTCTCCGGCGGCGGCCGGCCGTCGGGCCCCATGAGCTTCCTCAAGGTGTACGACCAGGTGGCCAACGTCGTGAAGTCGGGCGGCAAGACCCGCCGGGCCGCCAAGATGAACACCATGCGCGACACGCACGGCGACATCGAGGAGTTCATCACCGCCAAGGCCAAGGAGGAGAAGAAGGCCTGGGCGCTCATCGAGCAGGGCTATGACGGCTCCTTCAACGGCGAGGCCTACGGGTCGGTGATGTACCAGAACGAGAACCTCTCGGTCCGCGTCTCCGACGCCTTCATGCAGGCGGCCATCGACGGCAAGGAGTGGTGGACGATGTCCACCGTCACCGGCAAGCCGCTCGAGAAGAAGGACGCCTCGCGGATGCTCGACCAGATCGCCGAGGGCACGTGGATCTGCGGCGACCCGGGCCTGCAGTACGACGGGGCCATCCAGAAGTGGCACACCTGCAAGGGCACCGAGCCGATCCACTCGACCAACCCCTGCTCCGAGTACGTGTTCCTCAACAACACGGCCTGCAACCTCGCCTCGCTGAACCTCATGAAGTTCAAGAAGGCCGACGGGCAGTTCGACGTCGAGCGCTTCAAGGCGGCCGTGCGCATCTACATCACGGCGCAGGAGATCCTGGTGGACAACGCCAGCTATCCGACCCAGCGGATCGCCGAGAACTCGCACATCTTCCGCACGCTGGGCCTCGGCTACGCCAACCTGGGCTCGCTCATCATGAGCTACGGCCTGGCCTACGACTCCGACGAGGGCCGCGCCCTGGCCGGCGCGCTCACGGCCATCATGACCGGCCACGCCTACGAGCAGAGCGCCGACATGTCGGCGATCCAGGGGGCCTTCCCCGGCTACCACGACTCCTCCTGCGGGGGCGTCGCCAAGACCGCGGCCAAGGACAACGTGGCCAGCACCCTCGGCGTGGTGCAGCTGCACCGCGAGGCCGTCGAGGGCATCCAGGCCAGCCGCGAGTTCGCCTACCTCAAGGACGAGGCCCGTCGGACCTGGGACCGCGCTCTGGCGCGGGGCCGCGAGGCCGGCTACCGCAACGCGCAGGTCACCGTGCTGGCACCCACCGGCACCATCGCCTTCCTCATGGATTGCGACACCACCGGCGTCGAGCCCGACATCGCCCTGGTGAAGTACAAGCTCCTGGCCGGCGGCGGCATGCTCAAGATCGTCAACCGCACGGTGCCCGAGGCGCTGCAGCGGCTGGGCTACTCGGCCGGCGCGATCGCCGCCATCGAGAAGCACATCGAGGTGCACGACACCATCGAGGACGTCGTCGGCGACGACGGCGCCGTGATCGCCTCGGGCCTCAAGCCGGAGCACCTGTCGGTCTTCGACTGCGCCTTCAAGCCCTTCAAGGGCAAGCGGAGCATCCACTACAAGGCCCACCT
>Ga0315902_10008156_pt1 | contig 14223 bp, 12 predicted proteins | sample LakEriMetagenome_9_FD_203523 | JGI IMG/M metagenome (GOLD analysis project Ga0315902, IMG submission 203523) | Freshwater fungal communities from buoy surface, Lake Erie, Ohio, United States - Buoy 12 MA117 | ecosystem: Environmental > Aquatic > Freshwater > Lake > Lake biofilm | place: USA... | reverse complement strand
GGCTGTAATGCCAGATTTGATAATTGCATCGGTGCATTCACGAGATGCTGCAAGATGTAGGTAGGTAAAGAGAATCTGACCCTTGCGCATGCGGTGGTATTCCTCAGCAATAGGCTCTTTTACCTTAATGATCAACTCGGACTTTGCCCAGACCTCATCTGCTGAATCGAGGATTGTGGCTCCAGCTTTTACATAATCTGCATCTGTAATCGCAGATCCAAGGCCAGCTGATTTTTCTACAAAGACTGTATGTCCGGCTAAGACCAGGGCGTGAACACCTGCTGGAGTTGTAGATACACGGAATTCATTATTCTTAACTTCTTTTGGAATACCTACAAGCACAATTCACTCCTTAGTCAACGCTGACTATCTAGTTTCGGATGTATCCGATGCTACTGCCTAGAGCGCAGTAAAGTGAAAAAGCAGTCCTTGTTCAGGCTTAATCACAGGAAGTTGCAATCCAAGATTCGCAAGTTGCTCCCCAGTCATTTCCACAGATGGCCACCACCCAGGGGCTGACTTCTGAATAAAGTGAGCCGAACTTAGCTCTTCAACAAGAGTTACTTGGTACATCGCCTTTGGATCCAAGCCATCAAATGTTGTTACGAGTGGACCGAAATTATCTAGCGATGTGAGTTGCATATAAGTAAAGATTGCCTTTTTCTTATCTTGTGCAACGGTTCCATAAAGGTAGGCGCTTCCATCGATAACATCGCTACGCACGACATTTCCAGAGTGGAGCAGATCCCTATTTTTCTTATAGAAGGCAGCAAACTTCTTCAGAACAGACATTTCATGATCTGTGGCTTCTGTAATGTTCCATTCGATTCCAGCATGGCCAAAGAGTGCGTTGAGCGCTCGGAACTCAATGGAATGTGTCCGGTGCATCTGGTGACCGAGTGTTGGGCCAATGTGAGTTCCTAAAAATTCTGGCGGAATGACCATGGCAGTCCATCGTTGAATCTGTTGGCGCTCAAGTGGGTCATTCTGATCAGATGTCCAGAATCGATCAGCATGGTCAATCATTCCAAGATCAATTCGACCTCCACCAGATGAGCAAGATTCAATCTCTAGCTTTGGATGGCGACGCTTAAGCTCATCAAATAACGAATTCAGTGCCTGAGCTTGTTTGTTAACAACAGGGCGACCATTTGAAATTGGATCAGAGATATGGCGGTTGTGATCCCATTTAATGTAGGCGATGTTGTTCTCAGATAGGACTGCATCTACCTGTGAGAGCACGTGGTTATATGCACCTTCTTTTGTAAGGTCTAAAACTTGTTGATATCTACCCATTACCGGAATGCGACCAGGCTCTTGCAGAATCCAATCTGGATGTGCGCGATAGAGATCCGAATCCGGATTAACCATCTCGCCCTCAAACCAGAGCCCGAATTCAATTCCCTTATCGTTTGCATATTTAATAATTGGCCCAAGTCCTTGTGGAAAGACTTCGGAAGAAACCACCCAATCTCCAAGGCCTGAACGGTCGTTTCGACGGGAGCCAAACCAGCCATCATCAAGGACTACGCGCTCAACACCCACTTCAGCGGCGCTATCAATAATCTTTTTAATCTTATCTTCTGCTAAATCAAAGTAGAGCGCTTCCCACATATTGAGAGCAAGTGGTCGAGCCTTCTTCTTTGTAATGTGGTTATCACGCGAGCGAATCCATTGATAATGATTATTTGTGACTCCATCTAGGCCGCTATCACTAAATGTTGCAACAGCTCGAGGAGCGCTATAGCTCTCGCCTTTCTTCAAAATTACTTCACCAGGCAATAAGTATTCTCCTGCGCCAATTGATTTATGCCCATCGATGAGACGTTCTACATGATGAATATTGTTTCCGCTCCATGCCATTCCGAGCGACCACGCGTTCCCAGATCTGAATCCAGTTTTACTATTCAGAGCAATTTGCGTAAGTGTGTAATCGTGACCCGAACGTCCTTCGAATCCTTCACGAGTTGTTAATCCATATCCCAAGGGGCGTCTTTGAGGTTGGCGCTCTTTCGTCCAGTGTCCGTAGAAATCTAAAATTTCATCAGCATTTTCCCCAAGCGGTAACCAGTACAAGAAGTGCTCTAACGAATAGTCATCCTCGGCAATATTGGTCACTGTCGCGTTGATCAGTAGAACATCTGAAGGTGTCAGTGAATATTCGATACTGACTTCTAGTCCAGCAATTGAATCTACAAATACCGCATTGAGGGACTGGTCTTTCTGGGTTGCCGATTTCAGAGTAAATGAGTTAGAGGCGTTGACGCCAGCGCGATGACCGCGAAGTGCAGGGTGGCCTATAAAGCCACGCGAATGTTCGCGCATAACCAAATTGCGAGGTGAAACATCGAGTCCACCATGAAAAGAGGGTTTCTTAAGCGCTGCACTGACGGCTGCTTCGCTCTTTTCGCTGATTTCAATCTTCTTGCCCCAATAGAGGATAGAAAGAGAATCATCGCTCTTATCAAAAAGGATTGATGAGCGCGATTGGCTGAGGTGAATCATGGGTGAATCCTACCGATAGCCCTGGAGCGAAAGTAGTGCAATGTCCTACTCTTTCTCGATGACTTCTCGGACCAAGATCCTCCTTATTGGTATTGATGGTCTCATTCTTCAACGCGCAATAGATTCTGGTCGCGCAGCCACCTTGGCAACTCTTCGAGCCGAATCCTATTTCAGCGAAATGGTTGTTGATATGCCGACTGTGTCGGGTCCTAGCTGGACAACGCTCTTAACTGGTGTGACCCAACAAGTCCATAAGGTTATTGATAACGATTATGCAAATCACAACTTAGCTGCAGCCCCCGATTTTTTGACACAAGCTGCAGCACGAAAGCCAGGAGTAACTACTTATGCTGCAGCTGGATGGCCTCCACTTATTGATCCCAGCGATGTTGGACCGGTGATCAGAACTCGAGTTGCTGACCAGAGCACAGAAAAGCATTCAATCTTTATCCGCGACGGTGAAACCAACGGCTATGAAACTGTCGATGTTGAGGTTGCGCAAGATGCGGTGAGAGCAATACGTGACATCGCTCCTGATGTGAGCTTTGTATATTTCTGCGGAGCCGATGAAGCAGGGCACCTGGATGGAACAATCGAAGGTTCCTACTTCGATGCAATCGAAAGAATAGATAGATTAGTAGCACAGTTGTATCAAGCAATTCACATAAGAAACCAGATGCATGATGAGGAGTGGCTCATTGTGATTACAACAGATCATGGCCATCGCGATGAAGGTGGGCATGGTGGAGATAGCCCACAAGAGCGCGCATCGTTCGTCATTGCACATGGAGTCGGTGTTCAACATCCATCATGGCCTGCTCAAATCAAGCCTGAAGAGTTAGTCGGACATTTACTCTCAACGCTATAAGATTGGCGACGACGAGGCGGTAGCTCAGTTGGTTAGAGCCCCGAACTCATAATTCGGTCGTCGTCGGTTCGAGCCCGACCCGCCTCACTCTGGAAAGTTCTCCGTTTACCTCTCGATTACCAGTTATTAACCAAGTTGATACATCCTAGGGGTGTGAAAGAAGGCGCTGCGAACTATCAGGATCGTGAATTAACCTGGCTCGACTTCGATACTCGCGTTCTTGAGTTAACTCAGGATTTAACTATTCCGCTTCTCGAGCGCGTTCGATTCATGGCGATCTTCTCATCCAACCTCGATGAATTCTTTATGGTGCGAGTGGCATCAATAAAAGCAAAGATCGATCGTGGAGTAACTGCTCCAAATAGCGCAGGCTTTACTCCAAAAGAGTTACTTCGCATCGTGCTTGAGCGCACCCAGGAGTTAGTCAATATTCAGGCCGATCGCTTCCGAGATGAAATCGTTCCGGAACTTCGTGAACATGGAATTGAATTCTTAAAGATTAATGAGCTGAGTCAGGCAGAACGTGACAATCTCAAGGAGTATTACAACGAAAGAATCTTTCCGGTCCTTACTCCACTGGTGGTCGACCCTTCCCACCCATTCCCATATATCTCTGGCTTATCGCTCAATGTCGGTATCAATATCGAATCTAGCGAAGATCAAGATATTAGCTTCGCCCGCGTAAAGGTTCCAACGAATCTGCCACGATTTATCAGAACATCCGATATCTCAAAGTTTAGATTTGTTCTGATTGATGAACTGATTGCAGAACATCTCTCAGAACTCTTCCCTGGCGTCACGCTTAAGGATCACTTCTTCTTCCGCGTCACCCGAAATCAGGATCTCGATCTTGATGAAGATGAGACTGATGACATTCTTGAAAGCATGGAGAAGGAACTTACGCGCCGACGCTTTGGGCCGCCTGTGCGACTTGAGGTAGATAAGGTCATTCATCACGAGGTACTCAACGAACTCATGGATGAGCTTCAGATTGAACCTATCGATGTCGTTAAGTACGACTCTCCTCTTGATCTTCGTAGCCTTAATCAGATTGCAGACCTTGATTTCCCGCATTTGAAGTACAAACCATTTCGTAGCGAGACCGCCACAGAGTTACGTGATGTTGATCCAGAATCAACTGATTCCTTCTTTGCAGCGCTTCGTAAAGGTGAAGTACTCCTGCACCATCCCTATCAATCCTTTACGACATCAGTTGTGCAGTTCCTTGAGAATGCAGCGAGAGACCCACATGTTCTTGCTATAAAGCAGACTCTCTATAGAACTTCTGGAGATTCACCTATTGTGGAAGCGCTCATTGAGGCCGCTGAAGCAGGTAAGCAAGTACTTGCTGTGATTGAGATTCGTGCTCGCTTTGATGAGATGGCAAATGTTCGTTGGGCCAGAAAGCTTGAAGAAGTTGGTGTTCACGTCGTTTATGGCTTGATGGGCCTAAAAACACATGCAAAGCTCTCACTCGTTGTGCGTGATGAAGGCGAGACTCTTCGTCGTTATTGCCATGTGGGTACAGGTAATTACAACCCAAAGACTGCGCGCTTCTACGATGACTTGGGAATTCTCAGCGCAGATCCTGTACTTGGAGATGATCTCTCGCGCCTATTTAATGAACTATCTGGTTACTCGACGAAGCACGATTATTCGAGAATTCTCGTAGCTCCACACAGTATGCGAAAGAGCTTGATTGGCAAGATCAAGGGCGAGACCCGAAATCATCTCGATGGAAAGCCAGCATGGATTCGCCTCAAGTTAAATTCATTACTGGATGAAGAGATTATCGATTCGCTCTACGAGGCGGCAGATGCCGGTGTAAAGATTGAAATTATTGTTCGAGGTATCTGTTCAATTCGCTTAAACACAGATGCTCGTCGTGAAAATATCAAGGTGCGATCTATTCTCGGACGTTTTCTTGAGCACTCTCGCATCTACTACTTCAAGAACGATGGCGCTGATGATTACTTCATTGGGAGTGCAGATATGATGCATAGAAACCTTGACCGTCGTGTGGAAGCACTTGTTCGAATTGATTCAGAAAAACACAAGGCAAGGCTCAAGGGAATCTTGGATGATTCCGTTTCAGACCAGTATTCATCATGGCGCTTAACCCATGAGAATGCCTGGGTTCGCAAGATTTCCGACCTTGACGGAAATCCACTTGTTAATTTCCAAGATCACTTCGTGGATCGCCATAACCGCTCATGATTAGAGCTGCAGGTGCACTTCTTTGGCGCGAGAATTCACAGCTAAAGATTGAAATCGCACTCATCCATCGCCCACGTTATGACGATTGGTCGCTACCAAAGGGGAAGATTGAAGAAGGTGAATCTTCACTGCGCTGTGCTTTCCGTGAAGTAATTGAAGAGACCGGGATTACACCTCAATTCGGGCGTGAGTTAGGAAGCGTTGAATACAAGGAACCTGCAGGGCTTAAGCGTGTGAAGTACTGGGCTGCAAAGGCACTCACTGATGAATTTCAGCCAAATGAAGAAGTTGATGAAATCAAGTGGCTCAATCCAGAAGATACTCTTGCTCGCGCAACTCATGAATCAGATAAAACAATCATTAAAAACTTTCTTACCCAAGAGCCTCGTACTGACACCTTGATTATCGTGAGACATACCAAAGCTCTTGAGCGAGGTGATTGGGATGATGATGATTCGAAGCGAACTTTAGATGAGCGAGGTTTAACTCAATCCGAGCAACTGATCCAACACCTGGAACCATTTGGTGTCGATGAAATCTATAGCTCTGATTACATCAGGTGTGTACAAACAGTGACTCCGCTGGCGCAATCACGAGGATTGAAAATTACAGAGATTCCAAATCTCAATGAGGCGAACTTTGGATTCGACCCAGAGAGAGCAATCTCCTTTGCCAATGCAGTAAAGCAAGATGAGAAGAACATTCTGATCTGCAGTCATAACCCTGTAATTCCAACGATGCTACGTGGGATTCTCAATACTAAGTTGAAGAATAAGGATTTGATTAAGCTCGAACCTGGAGATGCCTGGATTGTTCATCGCGTCCGCGGAGAAATCGTAGGACTGGACTTTCTAGCTATTTCTTAGCGTTCAATCCAATCAAGGCGATGTAGCACAATGCCTTCACGCAGCGCCCAAGGGCAGATTCGAATCTCTTCTAACTCCAGGGTGCGCATTAACTGCCTTGCCACCATTGCGCCAGCCACAATCTGTGGCGCACGTTCTGCAGATACAGATTGCAACTCTCGTCGGCCTTTAACATCGAGCTTCTGAAGCGTAGGAACTATCTGATCGAGTGCATCGAGAGTTAGATGAGGCCCAGTCTTTGGATAACTTGAATTGGCAATCTTGGCGAGAGTTCTAAATGTTTTGCTTGTTCCCGTTGCAATATTCTTCTCAAAAGTTGAGAGTGATTGCGCTAAAGGCGCTATTGCATCCTCAAGAAATTCTTCTAGTGCTTCAAGGGATTTAGAGGTAAATGGATCTCCCTTGAGATATTTGCGTGTAAGCCTGCCTGCACCTAACTGCATTGAACTTTTGAAGGTTGGATTCTCTTCGGCACCGCGTGCGATTTCAAGTGATCCGCCACCAATATCGAGCACAAGTAGATCTCCCGCTGACCAACCTAGCCATCTACGAGCTGCTAGAAAAGTAAAGCGTGCCTCTTCTTCTCCGCTTAAAACTTGTAAATCTATTCCACACTCACGATTAACATGTTCCAGGACATCATTTGAATTCACAGCCTCACGTATTGCAGATGTTGCAAATGCCAATAGTTCATCTATCTCTAGATGCGCAGCATCTTTGAGATTACCCAAGATGGATTCAGTGATTTTATCTATTCCGAGCTGAGTGATAGCCCCAGATTCATCGAGATACTCTGTTAATCGTATGAGGGTCTTATGGGAAGAATTTGGAATTGGCGGACCACCAAGGTGGCCATCAATTACCTGCAGGTGAATGGTGTTTGAACCAACATCTAAAACACCTAATCGCATTCCCGGAGTTTAACGAGGTAAGCGATTGAAGCGCTGTTATGACGCGAAAGTACCTGTAACTAAGAAGTAGATACGACGTGAAACCGATACAGCGTGATCGGCAAATCGCTCGTAGTAGCGGCCCAAGAGAGTTAAGTCGATTGCTGATTCCACCCCGTGGGTCCAAGTGTCGTTGGTAATTGACCCCAAGAGCTGGCGATGCAACTTATCCATCTCATCATCATCGCGTTCGACCTGCATTGCCATCTCGGTATCGCGAGTGTCGATAACAACGGCAATTTTGCGAGAGAGATTCTCAGCAACTGTTCCCATGTGATGCACTAAATCTTTAAGTTCGGCAGGTACTGCAGCTGCTGGATGACGTAGTCGAGCAATCTTGGCGATGTGGTGCGCAAGATCGCCCATGCGCTCTAAATCTGCACTCATTCGAAGAGCTGTCACAAGCGCGCGAAGATCGGTAGCAACAGGCTGTTGTCGCGCAATGATGTCGATGATGTGTGAATCTAAATCGTGCTGGTATGAATCGACTTTCTCATCCTCGGAGATAACTTCTTCGGCCAATTTGAGGTCTAGATCAATGAGGGCGTGTGTTGCCTTATTGATTGAAGTCGAGACCATATTTGAGAGATCGATGAGTGACTGCGATACGCCATCGAGCTCATCTTGAAAGACCGAACGGATAAGTGCCATATGCGGAATTTAGGCGCATTCCATGAATAAAGCAATGCGCTTCGGTTAACGGAAGGTTAACTGTCCATCTTCCCCGTTAGGCTTGCCCCATGAGGTTCGGTCGTGAAGAAAAGAAAGAGTCCACCGAAATCTCGCCCGTATTTTTCAATGTACTTTCGCAGCTAGATCAAGATGCCCTTTTGATAGCCCCGGGTGAAGTTGTTCGATTCGCAACTGAAGGAATCGAAACACTTAATCTCTTGAAAGATAACAGAATTACTAGTCCGGAACTTGTGGCATTGATTCGCGTTGTCCGTCGCACGCAGCAAACGCATACTGGCAAGATTGAAATCCCACGTGGTCCAATAGGAGAAGGATTACGGGAGTTAACTGTACGTGCAATTTATCTCGCTGATATTGACAACATTGTTGTACTACTCAGCGATGAGAGCGAGGCAGAACGTGTTCACGAAGTCCGCCGAGACTTTGTAGCCAATATTTCTCATGAACTTAAGACACCCATCGGCGCTTTATCTCTCTTAAGCGAAGCAGTCTTATCGGCATCAGATGATCCTGCATCAGTTGTGAAATTTGCTTCACGTATGCAACTTGAGGCGAAGAGACTTACAGATTTAGTACAAGAGATTATCAACCTATCCAGATTGCAGGATTCGGACCCATTACAGATTGCATCGGAAAATGTGGTCCTTGAACTCATAAATGAAGCGGTCGATCTTGTGAAAACAACCTCTGAAGCAAAAGGTATTTCCGTCTCAATCTCCGAAATTCCAAATGTCACTGTCCTTGGTGATGGAGATCAATTGATTATGGCAATCCATAATCTCCTGGAGAACGCCATCAATTACTCCCCGAATAATACAAATGTCTCAATCTCATCCTCGATTGAAGATGACATAATTGAGATTGTTGTTACTGACCAGGGCATTGGAATTCCAGAAAGCGAACTTGATCGAATTTTCGAACGCTTCTATCGCGTTGACCCAGCTCGGTCACGCGAGACTGGTGGTACGGGACTTGGGCTATCTATTGTGAAGCATGTTGCGTCAAAGCATGGTGGCGAGATAAAGGTGTGGAGCTCCCCCAACGTTGGTTCTTCTTTTGCACTTCGCTTACCGATTTACTCACCTAATGGAGGCATCTGATTATGACAAAGATACTTATAGTCGAAGATGAATCATCTTTCTCAGAAGCAATCTCATTTCTACTTGGTAAAGAAGGGTTCGAGACAGATGTTGCAGAAAATGGTCGCACAGCCCTCGAACTCTTTAAAGCGAGTGCTTACGACTTGGTTCTGCTTGATCTCATGATTCCTGAGGTCTCTGGAATCGAAGTCTGTCGCGCAATCAGAACTACTTCAATGGTGCCCATCATCATGTTAACTGCGAAGGATTCCGAAGTAGATAAGGTCGTGGGACTCGAACTCGGAGCTGATGATTATGTAACTAAGCCTTACTCATCAAGAGAGTTGGTAGCGAGAATTAAAGCTGTACTTCGACGCGGGACTCCAGAAAGTGCCGATGCCGACTCTAGCTCTGCAATTCAATCCGCTGGAAATATCCGTATGGATGTAGAGCGTCACCAAGTAACGGTTAACGGAACTCTTATAAATTTGCCGCTGAAAGAGTTTGAACTCCTTGAATTCCTCATGCGAAATGAAGGAAGAGTGCTTACTCGTGGCCAACTCATTGATCGAGTTTGGGGCGGGGATTACTACGGAGATACCAAGACTCTCGATGTTCATATCAAAAGATTGCGCTCAAAGATTGAAGAAGACCCAGCCAATCCTCAGTTAATTCAGACTATTCGTGGTTTAGGTTATAAATTCGAGGCGTAGACTGTTTATATGAAGTCGCAAAAAGTCTGGCGTTCTAAAGATGCTGCGCGTTGCATCGTTATCCCTAGCGATCTCGATCATAAATATTCTCGTGGTGTCTTAGGAATAATCACTGGCTCTGCACAATTTCCAGGAGCTGCAGTACTTACCACTTCCGCAGCCCTTGCAACCGGTCTTGGCATAGCCCGCTTTCATAGCTCATCAGGGCTGGCGCATTTAGTTCTGCATCAATCCCCCGAAGCTGTCGTTCAACCGGGGCCAGTAACGGCCTGGCTTGCAGGTTCTGGCATTCACCATAAGAAGTACAGTGATTTCACAACCTTCCTTCGCCACAGATGGTTCACACTGCTCAAGCAACAGACAGTTCCCACTGTTCTCGATGCAGGCGCACTTCATCTTGCAGGCAAGCTTGAGCAGCCGACACTTATTACACCCCATGCTGGCGAACTATCACGCCTCTTTGCACTGCATTCAGTAATCGTAAGCGCTGAAATGATTGAATCTGATCCAGCAACATGGGCACAGAAGTGCTCAGAACTTCTGAATGTGACCGTCCTGCTTAAGGGTTCTAAAACCGTCGTTGCTCAAGGTGATTTTGTGATCTCACTTCCACGTGCGACTCCTTTTCTTGCAACTGCAGGATCTGGTGATGTTCTTGCAGGAATCATTGGCGCTCTCGTCGCAACAAATTACATTGAAATTCTCAACGACTCAAAGCGATTGGCGCACGTTGCAGCAACTGGTGCATTTATTCATAATCAAGCAGCGTTACTTGCATCACAAGGTGGTCCAATAACTGCATCAGATATTTCTTTACATATTCAAGAAGTGATACGCAAATTACTAAAATAGTTGCGTAGGGATTCCCCCATTAGAAAAACTTTGGGCTAGGAATACCCTTACGCATGCTTTCTCGAGCCGCACAAACTTCGCGTGTTCTGCTTATCAACGACGATTCATTTGAATTAGCAACAATGGCTGCTTCTCTACGCCTGCACAGTGTCAATATCATTGGTGAAGCTTCAAATATGTTGATTGCAGAAAATCTCTTTCGCTCGTTGCAACCAGAGGCAGTACTCATCGATCTGCAATTCTCTGGAGAAGAAGCGATAGGACTCTTGCAGAGACTGCGCAAAGTTGATCCATCTTTAGGAATTGTCATTACAACGTCATGTCCAGATTTAAGGCTCTTTGGACTCCTTGAGAAGGACATTCCGATGGGAAGCAGAATAATTCTGAAGCGCAGTATCTCTGACCTCTCAGTTATTACTTATGCCTTGAATGAATCTCTTGGCTCAGCAATTGATGGGACAGCTATGAAGTGGATCAACTTTCACAAACTAGTCCCCGAGGAATCATTTATTTCAATCCTGACAGGGCTGACGGATATCCAGATTGAAACTCTTCGACTTGTTGCTCAAGGGCTCAGCAATTCGGAGATAGCAAAGGTGCGTTATGTATCCGAGAAATCTGTAGAACAGATAGTTGCGAGAATCGCGCAGCATCTATGCATTGCCCCCGATCGGCGAAGAAATCTCAGGGTTGCTCTGACAGGTGAGTATTTCAAATGGCTTGGCGCACCTCGCCACTAAGGTAATCGGGGTAATTGCTGTAAAGTCGGGCGCATGTCCTCCTCGCTCACGCTCGCAAAGATTCGTGCTCGCTGGAACGAGTTACTGGATTTGGTCGAAAGACGTGACCGCGTTGTCTGGATCGCATACTTTGATGCCCGCCTTGAGTCCTTCGAAAATGGAAGGCTCACTCTCGACTTCAGCGATAGCAATAAATTGGCCACGGGGCATGATTACCAAGAGGCTCGCCTGCGCCATAGATCGCTCTTGCAGAGCGCCTTCTTCGATGTATTTCAAGAGTCAGTAGTGATTGTCGAAAAATGAAATTTCAGGTTTCAAGGCTAACCCAACTCGTCACCATCACCTTCCTGATGGGCTCTCTACAAGTAGCTCCATCGCAGGCGGTAGATCTCAAGATTGCGGGGCCTGCCGGAAAGATTCATGGGGCTGATATCAGCAGATGGCAACATCCAAATGATCAGCCAATTAACTTTAAGAAGATGCGCAAGGCTGGGCTAGATTTTGTAATGATTAAGGCATCCGATACACGCGATGAATCCGATCGTATCGCTCTCAAATATGTCAAAGAAGATCGCATAGGTGCGCAAGCAGCTGGGATTTACACTGGCTTCTATCATTATGCACTTCTTCCCAATGTAACTACCAAGGCCGGAATTCAACAAGATGCACGAGCGCAGGCACAGAAAGCGATCTGGAGAGTTGGATCACTCGGAGGATTTAACGAATTTGATCTCCCCTATGCTCTTGATTTAGAGAACAACTGCATTCAGTGGTCATCTTCAAATAGCTGCATCAAGACAGCTAAGAGAACTCATGCAACGCTCTGGGCAAAGACTTTTCTTAGTTTCTTCAAGGAGAAGACTGGACTCACACCACTTATCTACTCCTCTCCTCACTTTCTGGAGACTGCACTCAAGCGCGATAAGGAATTATCAAAGTATCCACTCTGGATTGCACAGTACACAATTGATCCAGCTAAACCTGGTGCTAGACCAAATGTGAAGGCGGGTGGTTGCTTTGTTCACTCGTGGACAACAGCGCAATGTTCTGCCAACTGGACTGTCTGGCAATACACATCATGTGGAATCGCACCTAAGTACGGGGTTCCTGGTTCAAGGCTCGATCTCAATGTCTTTAGTGGCGGGATTGAGAAGTTCCAGAGCTTACTCACCGGCACTTGGGTTCCTGATCCACATGATGAAATGCCTATTGGTGAGACATCAACAATAACCATTACCTCTGTTTCAGCTTCAACAACAAATAAGAAGGTCGTAATTTCAGTTGATGTGACGCGCCCTGATAGTTCAGCTGTTGTTACAGGTTCTGTTCAGTTCAGATTTGCAGAATCAAATCTCGAAGCCCCAGCAATAACTCAAGTAGTCAGCCGCGAAACAAGTGGTCGCTGGAAGATTGCTGTCGCTGGAATTCCCGCTGGTTCATGGCTTGGCAATATTGAGTTTAAAGATGCATCTGGCACGCATAGCGATATCTTCGCTCCCGTTACCTTCACCGTCGAGCAAGGTCCAACTCCCGCACCCAAGCCTTCAAAGAAGCCTGCACCTAAGCCTGTCTTTGATAGCTGCCGTAATCAGATTAAGAATTAATCTGTACACGATAGAGTAAGACCATCATGGATGAGATTCTCGAACTTTCTGCTGGTGTAACACGAGTAAGCCGGACCATGAATGATGGCCGCACAATTCGTTATTACGATACCCAAGGCCAGAGCAGAACAGTTAAGGATCAGCGACCAGAAGAAGAGCAACCAGGCATCGGCGAACTGCGCCTAGATCCGCTCTTAAATGAGTGGGTCGCGATGGCAGCACATCGACAAGGTCGAATCTTCCTGCCACCAAAGGAACTCTGCCCGCTCTGCCCCACTACAGGTGATTTACTTACCGAGATTCCTGAAAATGATTTTGAAGTTGTTGTCTTTGATAATCGCTCCCCATCACTTCGGCCACCTGATGGAGATTTTGCGCTACCTGATCTCGTTGGTTCAGATACAGACGAGGGTGTTGCTGCCGGTAAGTGCGAAGTAATCTGTTTTACAGCCGACCATGGCGGAGCTTTTAAATCACTTTCACCTCAACGGGTTCGTACACTTCTTGAAGCGTGGAGAGATCGCACTCGCGAACTTTCGCAAGAGCCATATATCGAACATATCGCTCCCTTTGAAAATCGTGGCGAAGAAATCGGTGTAACTCTTGCCCATCCTCATGGACAGATTTATGCATATTCATACCTTCCATCTCGAGTCACTAAGATGCTTGAAGTTGCTAAGGCTCACCACAAAAAAACTGGTCGAGTCCTCTTTGATGATGTTGTTGCACGCGAGCTCCGCGATGGCGATCGAGTAATTGCTAAGAATGAGCATTGGGTGGCCTTTACGCCTTATGCATCGCGTTACCCATTTGAGATTCATGTTGCACCACTTCAGCCTGTTGCAGATCTTGCAGAGCTCCAACCTGCAGCATGTGATTCATTCCCTTCAATCGCGATTGAAGTGATGCAACGTTTAGATGGTGTCTTTGGAATTGATATGGCCTACATCGCAGCGTGGCATCAAGCGCCAGTACGCCAAGGCCGTGATGTGCTTAGGCTTCATTGGCAGATCACAAGCGTGCGCCGCGCACCAGGAAAATTAAAGTACCTCGCAGGTTCAGAATCTGCCATGGGCGCATTCATTATGGATATGAATCCAGAACAATCGGCCCAGCAGTTGAAAGATGTGAAGCTT
>Ga0315902_10008155_pt1 | contig 14223 bp, 13 predicted proteins | sample LakEriMetagenome_9_FD_203523 | JGI IMG/M metagenome (GOLD analysis project Ga0315902, IMG submission 203523) | Freshwater fungal communities from buoy surface, Lake Erie, Ohio, United States - Buoy 12 MA117 | ecosystem: Environmental > Aquatic > Freshwater > Lake > Lake biofilm | place: USA... | reverse complement strand
GTCGCAGATCGTGCAGACCGAGCTCGGCATCCCGTTCGAGGACGTCGAGGTCATCCACGGCGACACGGCGTTCCAGCCGTACGGCCTCGGCACGTACGGCTCGCGCTCCCTGGCCGTCGGCGGCGTCGCCCTCTACCGCTCGCTCGGCAAGGTGCGCGAGAAGGCCCGCGAGGTCGCGGCCAACCTGCTCGAGTGCTCGGTCGACGACCTCGAGTGGACGGGCACGTCGTGGCAGGTCAAGGGCTCGCCCGACCGCGCCAAGACGATCCAGGAGCTGGCCGGCGCCGCCTGGGCCGCCAGCTCGATGCCGGAGGGCGTCGAGCCGGTGCTCGAGGCGACGACGTTCCACGACCCCCCGAACTTCACGTTCCCGTTCGGGACGCACGTCTGCGAGGTCGAGATCGACCCCGAGACGGGTCGCGTCGAGATCGCCAACTACACGGCGGTCGACGACTGCGGCAACGTGATCAACCCGATGATCGTGGACGGCCAGGTCCACGGCGGGATCATCCAGGGCCTCGGCCAGGCGCTCTACGAGGAGACCGTGTACGGGGAGGACGGGCAGATGCTGACCCCGACCCTCGTCGAGTACCTCGTCCCGAGCGCGGCGGACGTCCCGCCGATGACCCTCGCCCGCACGACCACGCCGTCGCCCTCGAACCCGATGGGGGTCAAGGGCATCGGCGAGGCCGGCACCATCGCCGCCTCGTCGGCGATCGTCAACGCCGCCGTCGACGCCCTCTCGGGCCTCGGCGTCCGGCACCTCGAGATGCCGCTGCAGCCGGCGCGCGTCTGGAACGTGATTCAGGAGGCGAAGTCGTGATCCCCTCGACCCTCGAGTACACGAAGGCCTCGTCGATCGACGAGGCGATCGCCGCCGTCGCGGCGGGGGCCCGCCCGCTCGCGGGCGGCCAGTCGCTCCTGCCGATGATGCGGCTGCGGCTGGCGGCGCCCGGCGCCGTCGTCGACCTCGGCGGCGTCGCCGAGCTGGTCGGCGTCTGCGAGGACGGCGACGAGATCGCCGTGGGGGCGATGACCACGCACCGCGCGGTCGCCTCCGACCCCCTGATCGGGGAGCACTGCCGCGTCGTGGCCCAGGCCGCGAGCGGCGTGGGCAGCCTCGTGATCCGGGGCCGCGGCACGATCGGCGGCTCGCTCGCCCACGCCGACCCGCACGGCGACCTGCCCGCGGCGATCCTCGCCGTCGGCGGCTCCGTGATCGCGCGGGGCCCGGGTGGGGAGCGCCGGATCGAGATCGGCGACCTGATCACGAGCTACCTGACGACGTCCCTCGCGGACGACGAGATCATCACGCAGGTCCGCCTGCCGAAGGGCAGCGCGCAGTCCGCCTACGCGAAGTTCCACCGCCGCGCGATCGACTGGTCGATCGTGGGCGTGGGCGTCGCGATCGGCCCGGACGGCGTCCGCGCCGCGGCGACTGGCGTCGGCGACCGGCCGGCGCGCGTGACGGGGTTCGAGGCCGCCATCAACGGCGGCGCCTCGGTCGACGAGGCCGCCGCGGCGGCCGGCGAGGGGCTCAGCCCCACGTCGGACCTCGACGGCTCGACCGAGTACAAGCAGCACCTCGTGGGCGTGCTCGCGAAGCGCGCCTACCTCGAGGCGCAGGGCTAGATCGCAGGCGGTCGGCGGGCGGGGCACTCCGCCCGCCGACCGCCCTACGATCCCCGAGACCGTCCCCGACCCCGGAGGCCCCCATGCTCGAAGGCAAGCTCGCCCTGATCGCCGGCGTGGCGAACAAGCGCTCGATCGCGTGGGGCATCGCCGAGGAGCTGCACCGCCAGGGCGCCGTCCTCGCCTTCACCTACCAGGGCGAGCGCGTCGAGAAGAACGTGCGCGAGCTCGCCGCGTCCGTGGGGTCGGAGATCTGCGTCGAGATGGACGCGCGCGACGACGCCTCGATCAAGGCGGCGTTCGACGCCGCGGTGGGGGCGCTCGGCGGCCTCGACCTGCTTGTGCACTCGATCGCCTTCGCGCAGGCCCACGACCTGCAGCAGCGCTTCATCGAGACGAAGCGCGAGGACTTCTGGCTGGCGCTCGACGTGTCCGCGTACTCGCTGGTGGCGATGGCCCGCGAGGCCGAGCCGCACATGGAGGCCCGCGGCGGCGGCTCGATCGTGACGATGACCTACCTGGGCGGCGAGCGCGCGGTGCCGGGCTACAACGTGATGGGCGTGGCCAAGTCGGCGCTCGACTCGTCGATGCGCTATCTGGCCGCCGACCTCGGTCCGAAGAACATCCGCGTCAACGCCGTCTCCGCCGGGCCGGTGCGCACGCTCGCCGGCCGCTCGATCCCGGGCTTCACCGTGATGGAGGAGCTGGTTGCCGAGCGCTCGCCGCTCAAGCGCAACGTCGACCAGGGCGACGTCGGCAAGGCCGCCGCGTACCTGCTCGCCGCCGAGAACGTGACGGGCACGATCGCCTACGTGGACTCGGGCTACCACGCGATGGGCCTGTAGGCCGGCACGCGGGCGCGGGACCGGTGACGGCGGGACCCGGATAGGCTTCGGGGCATGCGTCGCGGACTCGTCGCCTTCGCGGTCTGCCTGGTCGCGCTCGCGGGGGCCGGCACCGCCGTGGGGGCGCCCAGCGCGACGCTGACGCCGCTCGAGGCCGGCGATCGCATCGTCGTGCGGGTCGCAATCGCGAACCCCGATGACGAGGCCGTGCGCGTGCTGCGACGCGCGGTCGGCGCCGATGGGCTGATGGCGCCCGCCTTCGCGGTGACGCGCGCGGGCAGGGGCGTCGCCTACGTGGGTCCGATCGCGAAGTTCGGCGAGCCGGCGCCGTCCAACTACCTCACGGTTCCGGCGCACGACGTCGTCACCTACGACGTCGATCTCTCGCGGGCGTACGCCTTCGACGCGTCCGCGGAGTACGCGATCCGCCTCGCTGCGGCCGATGCGGCGCTGGTGGTCGATGCCGATGGCGACCCGGTCGTCCGGCAGCTCGGATCGCCGACGATCCGCGTGGCGGTCGCCGGGCGCCCGGCGTGGAAGGCGCCCGATCCGGCCGCCGCCACGCTGCGGACCATCGGCACGCGGACCGTGTCCTACTCGGGCTGCGCCGGGCCGGCGACGACCGCCGGGACGGAGCAGCAGCGGATCGCCCAGTCGCTCGTTGACGCCGAGGCCTACGCACGCGAGGCGGTCGCATACTTCGGGGATCGCCGGGCCGGCGCCCGCTACCAGACGTGGTTCGGGGCGTACGACGCCACGCGCTGGCAGCGCGTGCGCGGCCACTACACCCGCGCGCTCGCCGCCCTCGTCGACGAGACGATCGAGGTCGTCTGTCACGACGTCGGCTGCACCAGCGGCGTCTTCGCCTTCGTGTTCCCGAACCAGCCGTACCGAGTGTTCGTGTGCGGTGCCTTCTGGTCAGCCGGGGCGACCGGCACGGACTCCCGCGCCGGGACGATGATCCACGAGATCATGCACTTCACCGTGATCGCCGGGACGGACGACCACGTCTACGGGCAGACCGACGCGGCGGCGCTCGCGATCTCGAATCCCGGACTCGCCGCCGACAACTCCGACAACCACGAGTACTTCTCCGAGAACACGCCGGCGATCGCGGACAACGCGCTGGCGGTCACGGTCAGCGACACGACGCGGGCGTTCGGGTCGGCCACGGTCGGCACCGTCTCCGATGCCTACGTGGTCACCGTTGAGAACACGGGGGACCTGGGCATCACCGTCGGCGCGATCACCGCGCCGACGCACTTCGCGATCGACCAGGACGCCTGCAGCAGCCGCATCCTCGCGGTCGCGGCGACGTGCTCGTTCGCGATCCGCTTCGCCCCTGTCGCGGTGGGCGCGGCGTCCGGGGCCATCGCGATCCCGTCCGATGCGACCGTGGCTGCCGACGCCATCGCCGTCTCGGGTACCGGCGTGGCCCCGGTCATCCCCCCGCCCAGCCCGGCGCCCCTCGCCGCGCCCGCGCCGCCGGTGAGCACGGTGCCGCCGGATGGCTCCGTCAAGGCCCGCATCGCGGTGCGCATCGTCGCGCGGTCCGTTCGCGGCGGCGTGCGCGTCGCGGTGCCGACGCCAGGGGGGCCGACCTCGTTCCGGCTGGAGGAGCGTCGCGGCGGGCGCTGGGTAGCCGTTCCCGGCCGCTTCGCGCTGCGGGGTGGCGAGCGGGTGCTGCGCCTCACGCCGGGGGTGTACCGCGTGGTGACCGCGGCAACGGCCACGCATGCAGCAGGAGCCTCGGGCCCCGTCCGCGTCGGCGTGGCGAGGTGACCGCGGTCGGGCGGCATGCCCGTCGGCCTCGGAACAGCGTCGGGTAGGGGCTCAGACCACGTAGGGCACGCGCACGTGCAGGCGGGCGCCGCCCGTCGCGCGCGACGTGAGGGAGCAGTCGCTGGCCGCCGCGGCGATCGTGGACAGGCCGAGCCCGCGCTGGGCGTGCGGCTTCACGCCGGTGCCGTTGTCGTCGACGGTGAGCTCGACGGCGCCGGGCCAGACGGTGGCCGTGACCGAGATCTCGTCGGCGCTCCCGTGGGCGATGGCGTTGCCGATCGCCTCGACGATCAGCGTGTTGACGAGCGGCACGAGCGGCTCGGGCAGGGCCTCGGTCGCGGTCACGCGCAGGCGGGCGGCCGGCCACGCGCCCTTCAGCATCTCCTCGGTCAGGAGGGGCTGCGCAGCCGGGAGGTCGTCGGCCGCGAGGTCGGCGGAGATGCCGGGCAGCGTCCGCTCGACGAGCTCCTCGAGCGCGGCGATCGCCGCCGCGCGGGTGTCCGCGGGGGCGTGATCCCCGACGGATCCGGCGATCCCGAGCAGGCGGCTCTGCACGACCGAGTGCAGCGTGCTCGCCGCGGTCGCACAGCGCTCGCGGGCGAGGGCCCGCGTCGTCACGGACTCCGTCTCGACGCCGAGCTCCGCGAGCTGCAGCTCCTGGCGCAGCCGCCGCGTCTCCGTCGACCAGACGCGGCGGGCCGGCAGGAACATGCCCATGCCGAAGGCGCAGATCAGGCCCATCAGCGCGAGGCTCGCGGTCTCGCCCCCGAGCGCGGTGCCCCAGACCGCGCCGGCGAGCGCGCCCAACGAGCCGATGTAGGCGCCGATCAGGATCCACTGGCCGCGCACGGAGAGGCGGCGCACGGCCGGCCGGCGCAGCAGCAGGTCGAGGGCGTACGTGCCGGTCGTGATGACGGCGATGTCGGCCCCCGCGGCGGCCCACTGGCCCGTCCCCGCCGCCAGGGTCGCGACGAGCACGCTGAAGGCGTTGATCACGGCGATCGCCACCCACGGCATCCCGCACGGCGCGGGCGCAACCCGGTACCACCTGGGCGTCGCGATCGCGCTGGCCGGTGCCGCGAGCGGCGGCGCGAGCGGCAGCTCCAGCTGGCGCGTGCCCGCGGCGTGCTCGACCCGCAGGGCGATGGCCGTCGCGGACCGGCGCGCCTCCACCACGGGCCGCGGGTCGGATGCGGCGTCGTCGAGCTCGGTCAGGGCCTCATCGAGCAGCACGGCGGCCTCGCAGAGTGCGTCGGCCGGGACGGCGGTCTGGACCGCGTCGTGGTGCACGCGCAGCTCGACGTCCGCGTCGCGCAGGCGGGCGACGTTGGCCAGGGCGGCGGTGAGGTCGTCGGGCGCGCCCTCGGGGTGCAGGAGGTGCGAGATGCCGCGGATCTCCACGCGGGCCACGTGCTCGATCCGCTCGGCGACGAGCGCCCGGTCGTCATCGCCTCCGGCGGCGGGGCGCGTGAGCGCGGCCAGCAGCCGCTCGAGCTCGGGGATCACGCGCCGGTCGAGCGCGCGCACGGCGACCGCGCGGCGACGCCCGTCGAGGTCGAGCGAGTGGTGGAGCGCCGCCTGCTTCGCCTCGACCCGCCCGGCGGCGGCGGCGAGGGAGTCGCGCAGGTGGTCGCGCCAGGAGAAGCTGATCGCCACGATCGCGCCGACGCAGACCCAGGTCGTCACGGCCATCGCGAAGACGGTCGTCGGCATGAAGTACTCCGGCCGGTCGGGGAGGTCGACGAGCCCGAAGCCGATGGCGCCGACCGCTCCGCCGACGGCGCCGAGGAGCGCGAAGACCCCCAGCGAGGCGAGGCCGCCGGCGACCGTCGGCGGCAGCCGGCGCGCCCACGGCCGAACGAGCAGCACCGCGACGCCCTGCGCCAGCGCGGCGCAGAGGCCGATCGCGATCGCCGCCCGCACCCACTGCGCCTCGTACGGGCCCTCGGTGGGCACGCTGGCCCCGCCGACGCTGAACAGGAGCGAGACCAGCCAGGGCACGAGGCCGACGCCGTAGCGCCCGGGGATGCGCGACAGCCCGAGCGCGAGCCAGGCGCCCAGGGGCGGTCGCGCGGCGAGCGCGCTCATCGCACCTGGCCGAGCAGGCGGACGCCGGCGACGGCGGCCGTCACGCGCGCGTTGATCGCCCCGTCGCCGGCGTCGATCTCGAGCGCGCGCAGGATGCCGCTGATCGAGTGCTCGACGGACTTGGGGGTGACGCCCAGCTGGTCCGCGATCGCGCGGTTGCTGGCGCCGCTGATCAGGAGCATCAGCACGCGGGCGTCCTGCGGGGACAGCCGGGACGTGATCTCCGTCGGCGCCTCGAGCTCGTCGACGATCGCCGGGTCGATCATCGTCTCGCCGGCGACGGTCGTCTCGAGCGCGTGGACGAGCGCGTGGATGTCGTCGGTGCGGCGCTTGAGCAGGTAGGCCCAGCCGCCGCCGTCGCCCTCGGGCAGCTGCGCGAGGACGCTCGCGCCGACGTGGTTCGAGAGCAGGACGATCCCGCAGTCGGGGAGGCGGTCGCGGATGGCGAGACCCGCCTGGAGGCCGCCGCCGGGACCGTCGAGCGCCTGGCCGGGCGCGAGCACGAGGTCCAGCACGGCGGCGTCGGGCCGGGTCTCCCCGAGCTCGCCGACCAGCTCGGCGGCCGTGTCGTAGTCGCCGACGACCTCGATCTCCGCCTCGCCGTCGAGCGCGCGCACGAGCAGGTGCCGGAAGAACGGCTCGTCATCCAGCACCACGATGCGCATCGGCCCCCGCCTGGTCGTGAGCGGTCGTCCGCCCGCCGGGAACCCTACCGGCATCCGCCGGGCCGTTCCATGTCGCCGGACCGGCCCGTGTCCGGGGCCACGGGCCCGCGGGCCCCTCAGAAGAGGGTCGGGTCGGCCTCCGTGCCCGCGTACAGCGCGGCCACGTCGAGGACCACGCACTCGACCTGGCGGCGCTCGGCGAGCGCCCGCGCCTGCGGCGCGAAGTCGGGGGCGACGACGAGGGCGCGGGCGTCCGCGTAGGAGGCGTCCCGCTCGACGTGCTCGCGGTAGCGCACGACCTGCTCGACGGCGGCCGCGACGGCCTTCACGCGCTTGACCTCGACGAGCACGATGCGGCCGTCCGCGTCCCTGGCGAGGAAGTCGACCGGACCGACGTCGGTGGCGCGCTCGCGCTCGAGGATCTCGAGGCCCTCCTCGATCAGGTGCGGGGACCGCTCGAGCAGGGCGTGCAGCTCGAGCTCGCGGCCCTCGCGCTCCAGGACGGCCTCGTCGGAGAGGACGTGGGCGTCGTCGGCGATCACCTCCTCGACCTCGATCATCAGCGTCTCGCCGGTCTCGGGCCGGCGCACCGTGATCAGGCCGTCCTCCTCGGAGACCGCGGTCGGCCCCGACATGTAGTTGATCGGCTTGAAGCCCTTCGGGCCGTGGATGCAGACCGAGCCGTCGTCCTTGAAGATCAGGACGCGCTCGCCGGAGGCCAGGCGCGTGGTCAGCCGCCCCGAGTACCCGATCGAGCAGCGGGCGACGAGGACGCGCATCGGCTACCCGCGGGCGCCGTAGTTCTTCGCGCTGTAGTCGGCGTACGCCTCGCCCGACTTGATCGCCTCCCACCAGGCGCGGTTGGCGCGGAACCACTCCACGGTCAGCGCGAGGCCGGTGTCGAAGTCGGTGCGGCGCTCCCAGCCGAGCGCACGGAGCTTCGCGCAGTCGAGCGCGTAGCGGCGGTCGTGGCCGGGCCGATCGGCGACGCGCTTGAGGGAGTCCGGGTCGGCGCCGGTCAGCTCGATGATGCGGTGCGCGGTCTCGATGTTGGGGACCTCGTGCTCGGCCCCGACGTTGTAGGCCTCGCCGGCCGCGCCGTAGTGGTAGACGAGGTCGATGGCGGCGCAGTGGTCCTCGACGAAGAGCATCTCGCGCACCTGCATGCCGTCGCCGTAGAGCGGCAGGTCCTTGCCGTCGAAGGCGTTCGTCGTGAAGAGCGGGATCAGCTTCTCGGGGAACTGGTACGGCCCGTACGTGTTGGAGCCGCGCGTGATCGAGGCGTTCAGGCCGTACGTGCGCGCGTAGGACAGCACGAGCAGGTCGCCGGCGGCCTTCGAGGCCGCGTACGGGCTCGAGCCGTGCAGGGGGTCGGTCTCCACGGAGCGGTGCGGGGCCTCGACGTCGCCGTAGACCTCGTCGGTCGAGACCTGCAGGTAGCGGAGCTCGTGGGCGCGGGCGTGGTCGAGCAGGCGCTTCGTGCCCAGCACGTTGGTGGTGACGAACTCGTCGCCGCCCATGATCGAGCGGTCGACGTGGCTCTCCGCGGCGACGTTGATGATGCCGTCGCAGCCCGCGGCGGCGCGCGCGACGTCGTCGGCGCTCGCGATGTCGCCGTGGACGAACGTGTAGCGCGGGTCGTCCGCTAGGTCGGCGACGTTCTCGGGCCGGCCGGCGTAGGTGAGCAGGTCGATGTTGACGACCTCGAGGTCGGGGTGCTCGCGCAGGAGGCGCCGCACGAGGTGCGAGCCGATGAAGCCGCAGCCGCCGGAGATGAGGACCCTGCTCACGGGGTGAATCCTGCCATGCAGGCCTCCACGCCCGCGCGCCAGTCGGGCAGGACCGGCGTGTCGGGGTGCTCGGAGGCGAGCGCCGAGTAGGCGGGGCGCTCCGCCGGCGTTGGGAACTCGTCGCTCGTCGCGCCCTCCACCGTGACGTCGCGGCCGGCCGCCGCGAGCACGGCCTCGGCCCACTCGCACCGGGTGGCGGCGCCTGAGCCGGCGATGTGGCGGAGGCCCGGCGGCACCCGCTCGGGCAGCTCGAGGAGGAGCGGCGCGAGGTGCCCGGCGTAGGTCGGGCTGCCGACCTGGTCCGTGACGACGCGCAGGACGTCGCGGGTCTCCGCGAGCCGCATGACCAGCCGCGGGAAGTTCGTCCCCGCCTCGTCGTAGACCCAGGCGGTGCGCACGACCCAGGTGCCGTCGGGGTGCTCCTCGAGCGCGGCCCGCTCGCCGAGCAGCTTGGTCTCGCCGTAGAAGGAGAGGGGGCCGGTCGGGTCCGACTCGACGTACGGCGCGCGCTTTCCGCCGTCGAAGACGAAGTCGGTCGAGATCGTCACCAGGCGCGCGCCGTGCGCGCGCGCGGCGCGGGCCACGTGGCGGACGGCGTCGACGTTCGCGCGGGTCGCGCCCTCGCGGTCCGACTCGGCGCCGTCGACGTCGGTCCAGGCCGCGGCGTGCAGGATCAGGTCCGGGCGGTGGGCCGCCACGGCGGCCAGCACCGCATCGGGGTCGGTCACGTCGAGCTCGGCGCGGCCGAGGCCGACGCCGCGCTCGCCGAGAACGCGCAGCGCCGCGCGGCCGATCTGGCCGCCGGCGCCCGTCACGAGGACGGTCACGAGACCTCGACGTCGCGCGCCGACAGGATCGGGCTGTCGGTCGACCACAGGTGCCGGACGCGGTCGTCGTTCCAGGGGAACGTGTTCTCGTCGTCCGGGTTGTACTCGTGCGTGACGTGGTAGCAGAAGAGGCAGTCCGTGAGGGCCTCGTAGCCGTGGGCGGTGCGGCCCGGCACGTAGACGGCGGCGGGGTTGTCCTCGCCGATGTCGATGCTCCAGGCGGCGCCGTGGGTGGGCGAGTCCTCGCGGCGGTCGAACAGCACCACGCGCACCATCCCGAGCGCGCAGAAGAAGAGGTCGTCCTGGCCGAGCTCGTGGTAGTGCAGCCCGCGGATCACGCCCCGCTTCGACCAGACCACGTTCGTCTGCTGGGAGCGCTTGCCGCCGAGCGCCTCGAACCACGACTCGCGGCGCGCCTCGAGGAACCACCCGCGCGCGTCCTCGTGGCGGGTCAGCGGCACCACGAGCGCCCCGCTGATCGGGGTCTCCTCGGGCACCGGGCTCACAGGATCTCGATCCTCGATCCGTCGCCGACGAGGAGGCGGTTCGCGGAGCGGATCGCGTCCGAGCGCGTGATCCGGCAGTCGGCGCCGATCAGCGAGTCCTCGATGCGCGTGTCGATGCCGATGATCGAGGAGCGCTCGAGCAGGATCGCGTGCTCCATCTCGGCGCGCTCGACGTGGGCGTCCTCCGAGATCGCGCTGTACGGGCCGATGTAGGCGTCCCGGACGGTGGCGCCCGCGCAGATCACGACGGGGCCGCGGATGTGGCAGCGCTCCACCGTGGCGCCGGCCTGGATCACGACGCGGCCCTCGATCTTCGAGTCGACCACGGTGCCCTGCACGTCGGAGTCGATCGCGTCGAGGACGAGCCGGTTGGCCTCGAGCATGTCGGCCAGCTGGCCCGTGTCCTTCCACCAGCCGGTGACGACGTGCGGCTCGACCCGCAGCCCGCGGTCGACCATGCCCTGGATCGCGTCGGTGATCTCGAGCTCGCCGCGCCACGACGGCTCGAGCGCCTTCGCCGAGTCGAAGACGGCGGGCGTGAACAGGTAGACGCCGACGAGGGCGAGGTCGCTCTGCGGCTCCTTCGGCTTCTCGACGAGGCGGTGCACGGAGCCGTCGTCGGCGAGCTCGGCGACGCCGTACTCGGACGGGTTGGGCACGTGCTGGAGCAGGATCATCGCGTCCGCCGAGCCCTCGCGGAAGCGGTCCACGAAGCCGGCGACGCCGTCGCGCAGCAGGTTGTCGCCGAGGTACATGCAGAAGGGGCTGTCGCCCAGGAACGGCTCGGCGGTGAGGACGGCGTGGGCGAGGCCGAGCGGGGCCGACTGCGGGATGTACGTGACCTCGACCCCGAAGGCCGAGCCGTCGCCGACGGCGGCCTCGATCTCGGCGCCCGTGTCGCCCGTGATGATGCCGATCTCGCGGATGCCGGCGGCGGCCATCGCCTCGATCCCGTAGAAGAGGACCGGCTTGCCGGCCACGGGCACGAGCTGCTTCGCGCGCGTGTGCGTGATCGGGCGCAGGCGCGTGCCGGCGCCGCCGGACAGGATCAGGCCCTTGACGTCCACGGGCGCAGGGTACAGCGCGGCCGCGGCCCGCGGCGTCAGGCCGACGTCGTCGGCATCAGGACGGCGAGCAGGTGCTCGATGCCCTCGAGGTGCTCGCGCATGGCCACGCGCGCCGCGTCGCGGTCGCGCGCCTCGATCGCGGCGAGCACGCGGCGGTGCTGGTCCTGCGAGTTGACCATCGACTCCTCGGAGCGCGGGACGGCGTTGAGGACGTCGGAGAGGGCGGCCTGCGTGTCCGTGACCTGCTGCACGAGGGTGGCCGAGCCGGACAGGGCGGCCAGGGCGATGTGGAACTGCGCGTCGAGCGCGCGGTAGGCGGCGTAGTCGGACAGGTGGTGCCCGGCCATCTCGGTCACGAGGTCGGCGAGGCGGGCGCGCTCGGCGGCCGTCGCGCGCTCCGCGCCGATCTCCGCGATCCCGAGCTCGAGGACGCGCCGGTAGCGCAGGAGCGCCGCGAGCTCCTCGCCGCGCAGGACCCGCACCTCGTCCTCGGCCGGGCGCGACTCGTCGCCGGGGATCACCGGCGCGACGAAGGTGCCGCCGCCGCGGCCGCGGCGCGCCTCCAGGTAGCCGGCCTCCTGCAGGACGCGCAGGGCCTCGCGCACCGTCGACCGCGAGAGGGCGAGCCGCTCGGCGAGGTCGCGCTCGCTCGGCAGCCGCTCGCCGGGGGCGAGCAGGCCCATCCGGATCGCCCGGCCGAGCCGCTCGACCGTCTGCTCGAAGGCGTTGGCCGTCCGGACCGGCGCGAAGACCCCGCCGAGGTCGTCGTCCCTGCCCGTGCTGTCAGCCGCGCTCATGGCTCGACGCTACCAGAGCCCCGGCCTCAGATGGCCGTGCGCGTCGTCAGGTGGTCGGTCGCCCCGAGCCGGTGCACCTCGGCGCGGCGGCGGCCGTGGCGGTCGAGGCGCACGACGAGGTCGGTCAGGCTCGCGTTGTCGACGAGCAGGGCGAAGGAGTCGGGCGACTCGGGCGCGACGCCCATCGCCCAGCGCAGGATGCCCTGGATCGTGCCGACGTGGCTGACCACGAGCGGCCGACCGCCCGCCTGCCAGACCGCCTCGGCGGCCTCGCCGGTGCGCCGCCAGAAGGAGCCGATCGTCTCGCCGTCCCAGGCGGAGTCGTCCGGGTGCCAGATGTCGTCGTAGGGCGCGAGCTCGAGCATCTCCGAGAGCGTGAACGGGCTCAGCGCCCCCGACCCGAACTCCATCAGCCGCGGGTCGGTCTCGACCTCGAGGCCGAGGGCGGCGGCGCAGGCCGCGGCCGTCTGCTGCGCGCGCACCGCCGGGCTGGCGACGATCCGGTCGGGGCGCTCGGCGCGCGCGGCGACCGCGGCCCCGAGCTCGTCGGCCTGGGCGAGGCCCGTCGCCGTGAGCGGGTCGGAGGCGTCCCAGCGGTGGTCGGGGCCGCTCGTCGCGTGGCCGTGGCGGGCCAGCAGGAACGCGGTCGTCATGGCTCGTCCCGGGCGGCGAGGAGGGGCGCGAGCGCGATCTGCCCGGCCACGACGAGGCCGGCGAGGGGGTAGACGAAGCCCGACGTCTGGAAGTAGCGCGCGACCCATGCGAGCACGAGGAAGGACAGCGCGAAGCCGAGCGCGGCGCGCCACGGCGCGGGGTCGCGGCGCTGGCGCGCGAGCAGGACGAGCGTGGCGGGCACCCAGGTCACGAGCGCGATCAGGGCGAAGGGGTAGGCGCCGTCGCGCTCGACGAGCCCGAGGTCGACGAGGATCCCGCTGAGGCCGTAGCCGACGATCCGGTACGCGCTGGTGCCGTAGGTGACGGTGTCCTCGACGAAGGCGGCGGGGTCCCAGAGGAGGAACGGCAGGAGCACGGCGGCGACCACGGTGGCGAACGCGACGGCGGCGCGGCGCAGGGCGGCGGCACCGCCCGCCTGCCAGGCGGCCAGCCCGAGGAACGGCACCGCGGCGACGGCGTACTGCTTCTGCACGAGGGCGAGCGCCACGAGGACGCCGACCCAGCCCCAGCGGCCGCGCAGGGCGAGCGCGAGGGCGAGGACGAGCGCGAGCACGACGGGGGCGTCGAGGATCCCGAACCAGGTGCTGCGCACCAGCAGCGGGTTGGCGGCGAGGAGCGCGCCCGCGGCGAGCCGCAGCTCGAGCGGCCCGGGCAGGAGCAGCGCGGCGGGCACGAGCGCGAGCGCGAACAGCAGCATCAGGATGCGCACGTCGCCGAGCGGGCCGGGGAGCGCGGCCGCGACGGCGCCGAGGACGGGCAGGCCGGGGAAGTAGGCGAGGTGCTCGAGGGCGACGGTCTCGACGCGGCCGTCGAGGACGGGCGTGCCGTCGAGGGAGTAGAAGCGCTCGAGCCCGGTGCCCGCGTAGGACGCGCCGTACGGGTTCTGGCCGTCGAGGATCCGCTGCCCGGCGAGCTCGACCTGGTAGGAGGCGTCGTTGACGTGGAACCACGGCTCCGTGCCGTCGCGCAGCCCGACCTGGAGCAGGGTCGCGGGCACGAGCAGCGCCAGCACCACGAGCGCGGTGCCGCCGATGGCCGCGATCCGCGGCCAGGGCGCGCGGGCCGGCACGGCGATCGCGGCCACGGCCACGACGACGCCGGCGAGGAGCGCCGGGGCGCGCACGAGCCCGAGGTCCCAGCGGCCGTCCGCGAGCGCGGTCAGCCAGCCGAGCGGCCCGCCCTCGGCGGCCGGCGCCTCGAAGGCCCAGGCGTCGACGCCGAGCCACGGCACCGACACGAGCACCAGCGCGACGAGCAGGCCGAGCAGCGCCTGGGTGCGGCGGGCCGCGCTCACGCGGGGTCCCCCGCGGGGGCGACCCCGGTCAGGAGCCGCGGCAGGGCGGCGCCGGAGGCGAGCAGCGCCGCGATCACCCACGTCGCCGGGTCGGCGAAGAAGTTGTCGTAGAAGAGCGCGTGCACCAGCATCGTCGCGAACAGCGCGGCGAGGATCACGTGCGTCGGGCGGTCCGTCTCGGGGCGGCGGTGGCGGATCGCCCACAGGACCGAGCCGAGCACGGCGAGGAGCGCGGCGCCGCCGATGATCCCGAGC
>Ga0315902_10008150_pt1 | contig 14226 bp, 12 predicted proteins | sample LakEriMetagenome_9_FD_203523 | JGI IMG/M metagenome (GOLD analysis project Ga0315902, IMG submission 203523) | Freshwater fungal communities from buoy surface, Lake Erie, Ohio, United States - Buoy 12 MA117 | ecosystem: Environmental > Aquatic > Freshwater > Lake > Lake biofilm | place: USA... | reverse complement strand
GTTCTGCAATTCCTGCACGCGTTCACGTGTCTCGGGCGACAGCGCGGGACCCGGCACGCCATCTGCGTCCGTCAGCGATTGACGCGTGGCTGGCGCGGCGCTCCGTAACGCTTCGAGTGCAGCCGCTCGCTCATCCGGCGAGAGCGCAGCGAACGCGTCGATCATGTTGTCATGGAAAACACCAATCGCCGCTTGATCAGCCGCGCGCAATTGCGCGAACGCCGCCTTCACGCGTTCGCCATCAAACGGTTCAGTTGCGGCCGCGACGAAGGCCGCGCGACGCGCCTCCCGGGCAAGTGTGCGCGCTTCGCGCGTTTCCACCCACGAGCTCACCAATTCTGCGCGGACCTTCACCCGCGTCTCCGCCGGCAGCGCCGCCATGAACGCGCGCGGGCCTGGCATGCGCGCCACGATCGCTTCGGGATTGTCGCGTTGCACACGCACGCCCGAGGCCAACGCCCCGGCGATGCCGCCGATCACAAGCAGATTCACGGCGACCGAGACAAACAAAAGCGTGCGCCAAGGAAAACGCTGTTCGCTCATCCTTCATCTCCCGGCGCTTCAAACGCCATCGCGAAATAGGAATCGTCTTCTAGCGGCGCAGGCGCCAACAATCCGCCGCCATAGCCCAGCACGACGCCGAAAACCGCGCACGCCGCCAAAGCCAACAGCGCGCGCCGATCAAACACTTCGGTCCGCTTCGGCGCGGCCGCGAGGATGCGTGCGCTCAGCGCATCCAGCTTCGGAAGTGCGGCGGCGTGCGAGAGCATTGCGTCGATCTCGCGCGACTCTTGACGCGCCGCAGCGAACTCGGCGCCGTGCAACACCATAAACGCGGCCGCTTCGGCGCGCTCGCCCTCCGGCCAGCGGCTCACATCCGCGCCGTATGCCGCCAGCAATGCCTCGAACCGTGTACGGTCCATAAGTCTATCCTTCGTCACATCCGCGAGACGCCGTCGGCGTCCCCGATCAAATCCGCTGCGACGTCCGCCAGAGCCGCCTTCAGCGCCCGTCTGCCGCGTGCCAAAAGCGATTCAAGAGCTTCAACGCTGATCTCCAGCATTTCCGCCGCTGCAATGTTGCTGAGTTCCTGAAAATGCACCAGCACGAGCGCCGCGCGCTGCCGTTCCGGCAGTTCGGCCAGGGCGGCGTGCACCTTTACTTCGCGCTGACGGGCGAGCCAAAGATCGCTCGCCATTGGCTTGGGGTCGGCGACGTAGAGGCCAGCGTCTGGATCGGTTTTTTCTCGTTTGCGGCGCAACCGATCATAACAGAGATTGAGCGCGACGCGGTGCATCCACGTCTCAAACTTGGCCGCGCCCGGCTTCCAACGCGGCGCCTCGCGCCACACACGCAAGAAAACTTCCTGCGCCACATCCTCTGCTTCAGCGCCGTCATTCAACATGCGCCGCGCGAGGCCGACCATTTTCGGCAGATGACGGCGCACGAGCGCGTTCGCGGCCTGGGCGTCTCCAGCCCCCGCGTTCCGGACGAGTTCTGCGTCCGGATCGATCATCCGCGCTTAGCCCTCCTTCGCCCCATCAACCGCCAAAGCGACGCACCGCCTGCATTTCCTGGCTGCTGATCACGCCGTCATTGTTGGCATCGAGTCGGTCGAAGCCGCGATAGGGCGCAGCGAGAGCTTCATCCCGGCTGATACGGCCGTCGCTATTTGTGTCAGCGGCGCCCAATCCTTGGCGCATCATCCCGTTGCCATTGCCGCCGCCCCCATTGCGCTCGGCTTCGCTCAGATAACCATCGTCGTTGGCGTCCGCGCGCGCAAAGGCGCTGAGGCGAGCCTCCCTCGCCTCGGCGCGCGTAATCGAGCCGTCGCGGTTGAGGTCGAGCGCGGCCAGCCGCTCGGCGGCGCCGCCGCCTTGTGCAAAAGCCGGCGTCGCCGCCAATAGGGCCGCCAAAAACACGTACTTCGCCTGCATCAACACCTCCGTTGGGTCTATCTAACGGCTCAGCGGCTGGCTTCCGTCGCCGGGCGACCCGACGATCTGCACAAACTTGGCCCTAACACCTGCCTGCGTCTCACGCACCATTGCCTCCAGGGCCTCAAAATCGCTAACGCCGACAACGCTCATTAACCGTGGCGCGACCTCGGCTTCGAATTCGCCGGACACGCATATCCGCAGGATTTGCTGCAAGTCGCTCCAAAGCCGCCAAGCCTCGGTGATTTCCTTATGCGCCTCCGCAGAGAGCGCGCCCGCCGCCTTGAGGCGATCCAGCGCCTCGCCGGTATTGGCAGCCAGCACATCTCGATGCGCGGCGGCGTGAATGAGCAGCAGCGCCTGGGCGATAAATTCTATATCGACGAAACCGCCCGGAGCGAGCTTCAAGTCCCAAACGCTGCGTCCAGCGCGCTCGCGCTCCATCAAGCCGCGCATGTTGGCGACATCGGCGCGGATCGCGTTCGCGTCACGCGGGCGCGCCAACGTATCGTAGGCAAGCTTCATAACGCCGATTGCAAGCGCATCGTCGCCCGCAACTACACGTAGGCGCGTCAACGACTGCAACTCCCACGTCCACGCCTCCTCCGCGTAGTAGCGTTCAAACGACGACAGACGCACCGCCACCGGGCCCTTGGAGCCAGACGGCCGAAGCTTGGTGTCGATCTCGTAGAGCGAACCTTCTTCCGTGGGCGCAGAGAGCGCGCTGATCAGGCGTTGCGTGAGCCGCGCGTAGAATTCACCGGCCGTGAGCTTCGCATCGCCAGTGTCCGGCGGCGCGTCATAGACGAGCATGATGTCGAGGTCGGAGCCCTCGGCCAATTCGCGTCCGCCAAACTTGCCGAGGGCGAGCACGACAAACGCGCCAGGCGAAGGCCCATACATGCGCTCCACTTCACTCAGCGCAGCGTCCGACATAGCGCTAACGCACGCCTCCGCCAAATCCGCGTACGCGGCGCCGGCCTCTTGTGCGTTGGCGATGCCCTCAAGCACCTGTACGCCAATTCGGAACGCCTCTTCACGCTGAAAGCGGCGTGCGGCGTTGAGCTTGGCCTCAAAACTACCGGCGTCTTGCAGGCGATCCTGTAGCTGTCGCCCGAGCGCACCGGGCTCGTCCTGCGACAATGGTATGGCAAAACGCGGCTCGATCAACGCATCCAGCAAAGCCGGCCGCCGGGCCAATGCATCGGCGAGACGCGGCGCCAGCGTGAGAATACGCGCCAACAGGTCAAGGAATAATGGTCGCGCCTCCAGCAAGGACAGCACTTGCACCCCGGCGATGAGCCCCGAGAAGAACGTCTCGAAGCGCGCAAAGGCTTGATCGGCGTCACCCGCCCCCGCCAATGCCCGCAGCAAACGCGGTGTTAGGCGTGTGAGCAATTCGCGCGCACGCTCGGAGCGCATCGCGCGGATGCGGCCGTGGTGCCAGCCACGAATAGTTTGACTCACATAATCGGGGCGCTTGAAACCAAGCTTCTCGATCGTCTTCAACGTCTCGGGATGATCCTCAACGCCGGTGAAGATCAAACTGCCCATCGGGTCGGCCAGGCTTGCGCCACGTCCGAACAATTGATGATCGATGTCGGAGACGATTTTTCGTCGCGCCACGAGCGCGGTTTCAAAATCCGCCAGCGTCTCGAACCCAGCCAGAGCCGCCACGCGCGATCTTGCATCCTCGTCACGCGGCACGTGGTGGGTTTGCGCGTCTTCGAGCATTTGAATGCGATGCTCGATCTCGCGGAAAAACACGTAAGCTTCATGCAGCGCATCGCGCGCAGACAACGCAATGGCGCCAGCTTCAACCAAGGCGTCAAGCGCCGCGAGCGTGCTTTGCGCGCGGAGTTTGCGGCTGCGTCCGCCGAGAATGAGCTGCTGGGTTTGCGCGAACAACTCGATGTCGCGAATACCGCCGCGACCAAGCTTTACATCGAATATTGGCTCACCGAGCTCGGCGCTCTTATGCGCGGAGAGGATTTGACGCTTGATGGAGTGGACGTCTTCGACCGCCGCAAAGTCGAGATGCTTGCGCCAAATGAACGGCTCGAGCGACGCCAAGAATTCGCGCCCGCTTGCGCGATCGCCCGCCGCCGCGCGCGCCTTGATGAACGCAGCGCGCTCCCAATTCTGGCCGAGGTTCTGATAATAATGCTCAGCAGAAGCGACAGAGACGGCGACCGGCGTGGAGCCAGGGTCCGGCCGCAAGCGCAAATCCGTGCGGAAAACGTATCCGTCCGCCGTCACTTCTTCGAGCGTACGCACAAGCGGCGCCACCAAGCGCACGGCGGCGACACGCGGCTCGCGCGCATTGGTGGAGCGCAACAATTGGCTGTCGAAGAAGACGGAGAAGTCGATGTCGCTCGAATAATTGAGCTCGCCCGCGCCCATCTTTCCCATCGCCACAAGGATGAGACCGGGTACAGGCCCATCCTCGCCATCGAAGCCAGCGAGCGTGATATCACCACGCTGCTCGCTCTCCCGCGCGGCCACCGCCAGCGCTGCGCGCAACGCAGCGTCCGCGAAGTCGGTGATCGCACCGGTCACACGCATGAGCGGCCATAGACGCGAAAGATCGGCAAGCGCCGTCGCCAAATGCATGGCGTCCTTGGCGCGACGCAGAATGCGCATCGCTTCCTCGATCGGTGGCGGCGCCAGCGCAATCTCGTGCGCGTGCGCCAACGCTTCGCTGAGCAAGCGCTCCGCCCAAACTGCATCTGCGCCTTCAAGCAAATCTGGTCGCCGCTCCATGATGCGACGCAGATACGGGGCGTTCTGCGCCGCAGAAGCGGCGGCTTGCGCCCAGGGTGTGCTGGCGAAAGGCGACGGCGACGCGCCGCTGGCCAAGGCAGGAGTGACCGCGCGCATCAGCGTGCCGCCGCCGCATCAATGGCAGGTAACACCAATGCGGCGGCGAGGCCGCGATGGGTATCGTCGCCCAAGCCATCACGCAGATGCAAGCCGCCGCGATGCAAGCGCGCGACAGCCGCTACAAGACTTAAACCGAGACCAGCGCCAGGTGAGGACCGCGCGCTTTCAAGCCGCACAAAGCGCTCCAGCACACGCTCGCGATCTGCTGGGGGAATACCTGGGCCGTCGTCGGACACCGCGATCTCGATGCGCCCGTCTTGGCGGCGCACGGCGCGAATTTCGATGCGCCCGCCTTCGGGCGTGTATTTGAGCGCGTTCTCGATCAAGTTCGACACCGCCTGCGCAAAGAGCCCTGGCTCGCCATTCAACACCAATCCGTCGGCGATATCGCCACGCAGCGTGCGGCCTTGCTCTTCTGCTGCGGGCTCATAGAAGTCGACCAGTTCGCGCAATTCCTCGGTGGCGTCGATCCGCTGGAAGCGCCAATCCGGATTGGATTCCACGCGCGCCAATTTCAGCACAGCCGCGAACATATCAAGCAAGCGATCGGCTTCTTCCAAAGCTTTGCGCAACGCTTCACGGTCAGAATCGGTATCGGGTTCGGCGTCGAGCGCGGATTCCAGGCGATGGCGAAAGCGCGTGAGCGGCGAGCGCAGATCGTGCGCGATCGCGTCGCCCGCCGTGCGCGAGATGTGCATCAAACGCTCAAGCCGATCCAGCATGGCGTTGATCGCATGCCCGAGTTCGTCCCATTCGTCGTCATCGCCACGCACGGGCGCACGCCGTGTGAGATCGCCCGCCATGACATCGCGTGTGGTGTTGGTAAGCGCCTCGACGCGGCGCGAGGCAAGCAAAGCGCCAATCAAGCCAATGGCGAGCGAGGAAATCAGGCCAAGAGCGGCGACCGTCCAGAGCGCGCGCGTAATGCGCCCAGCGATCAGCGCCGTGTCCCCGAGATCACGCGCGACCAGCAAGATCGGACCGTTGAGCAGCCGCCCCACCTGCCCGCGCGCGCGACCGCGTTGTTCGCCGCCGCTTTCATCGGGGCGTTCGAAACTGAAATCGACTTGTTGCATCGTCTCGCCGACCGGCACGGTGGGCAATTGCGGGAAATCGCCAGTGATGACGACGCCATTGCTCTCGGCCAGCACATAAAGGAGCGGACCTTGGCGCGCGGCGCGCTCAACAACTTCCTGGTTCAAGCGGCGCATGCCGCCTTCGCCATAAGCGCTCTCAAGCGCTGCGTACTCCTGTTCGGCCAGCACGTCAGAGTCGGCGTTGAGCTGACCGATGGTGGCCACGTAGAGGTAAATCAGGAGCGCTACGACAAACAGCAGCACGATGCCCGCTTGCACCAGGGCAAGCCGGAAGGTCGTGGTCCGGAGAAGCGCGAGGCTTGGCCTCATGCCTCCAGTCGATAACCTGAACCTCGCACCGTGTGCAGCAGGGATTGCGCGAAATCGCGGTCAATCTTCGAGCGCAGACGCGAAATGTGCACGTCGATCACGTTCGTTTGCGGATCGAAATGATAATCCCACACGTTTTCGAGCAGCATTTTGCGCGTCACCGTCTGACCGGAATTGCGCATGAGGTACTCCAGCAAGCGAAACTCGCGCGGCTGTAGGTCAAGCTTCTTGCCGCCGCGCTTCACGGTGCGCGCCAGCAAATCCATCTCCAGGTCGCCGACCTGCAGCCGCGTTTGGGTATCGCGGTCGCGGCCATTCCAGAGCGCTTTGACGCGCGCCAGCAGCTCGCGCGTCGAGTACGGCTTGCCGAGATAATCGTTGGCGCCAGCCTCAAGGCCTTCGACACGATGATCTTCGTCATGCAGCGCCGACAGCATGAGCACCGGCGTGGACAAGCCCTGATCGCGCAGATCCTTGATCACCGAGGTGCCGAGCTTCTTCGGCAACATGCGATCGAGCACGATCACATCATAACCGCCATTCAGCGCCATCGACTGCCCGAGTTCGCCGTCGCCGGCGATCTCGACGTCGTGTTCGTCGGCCGTCAGCGAAGCCTTCAGGCTGGCGGCCATATCGGCGTCGTCTTCTACAAGAAGTACCCGCATCAATTCTCCCTCACCCGTTACTCGCTGACCTCCGCCGCGATGAAGCGACGGCCCGCACGGCCATCCACCTGCAACAGCAGCGGACGGCTCGCACGACGCGCCGCGTCGACGGCGGTGGTGAGCTCCGCGGCAGTGCGCACGCTGCGGCCACCGGCCTGCAGAATGATGTCACCAACACGGATGCCCTTGCTCGCGGCATCGCTGTCCGGCTCGACAGCGGTGACGACCAGACCTACTTCGTTCGCGCCAAGCTCATAGCGCGTACGATCTTCTGCGCTCGCCGGGCGTACGGAGACGCCTAGCGAACTTTGCGCAACACCCGGCGCGCCACCTTCCGGCGCTTCAGGCGGTGTGGCGTTCGGCCCGGGGTTCGCCGCCGCGAGCGTTTGCTCGGACGGACGTTCCTGCAGACGCAAATTCAGCGTGCGGCGATTGCCGCCGCGCAGAATTTCCACGCGCGAAGAATTGCCGATGGCTGTTGCGCCCACGCGTTGGGTGAGGTCGCGGCTATCTTCGATGCGTTGACCATTGAAGGTCAAAATCACGTCGCCCTGCAGCAATCCGGCGCGCGCGGCTGGACCATCCGGCACCACGCTCGCGATCAGCGCGCCACGCGGCTCTTCGAGGCCAAGGCTGCGGGCGATGTCTGCGTCAAGCGGTTGAATCGAGACGCCGATCCAGCCGCGCGAGACGCGACCGTTCTGGAGGATTTGCTGCACGATGCTGTTGGCGGTGTTGGCCGGGATGGCGAAGCCAATGCCGACATTGCCACCCGTGGGCGAGAAGATGGCGCTGTTCACGCCTATCACGTTGCCAGCGAGGTCGAACGTAGGGCCGCCCGAGTTGCCGCGATTAATCGGCGCATCGATTTGCATGTAATCTACGTATGCGGATGAGCCCGCATCTCGACGGCCCATGGCCGAAACGATGCCGGCCGTGGCCGTGCCGTCGAGGCCGAACGGGTTGCCAACGGCGACAACCCAATCGCCCACGCGCACGTGGCGCGCGTCATCGAACGTCACGTAAGGAAAGCGCCCGCCGCCGCGCACGCGCAGCACGGCGATATCGGTGGCTTCGTCGGAGCCAACGATGTCTGCCTGAATATCGCGGCCATCGCTGGTGCGGATGGTGATCTCTTCGGCGCCTTCGACCACGTGGTGGTTGGTGACGATGACGCCGCTCTGATCGACGAAGAAGCCAGAACCAAGCGCCGTCGGCGCCGGACCACCGGGGCGACCGGGGCGGCCACGGAAGAACTCTTCAAAGCCCGGCGGCAGGCCTTCAACCTGCGGGCCAGTCGCCGCGTCCGGGCGCTGGCGCACCGAGATGGAGACCACGGCCGGGCGCACGCGCTCAATCAAATCGGCAAAGCTCATCGGGGCGCCGCTGGGCGGGGCGACGGCGGTTGGATTGATCTCTTGTGCATTGGCGCCGTTGGACAAAACCATCGGTGCGGCGGCAAAGCCCGCGAACAACGCTAGCGCGCTCCCGCTGGCGATCAGCGTGCGGCGTAGAAACTTCACGGTACCTGCTTCAATCATGGAGACCCTCGAAAGGACATCAGTCTGCGAGCTTAGCCCAAAGCTGGCTCAGAGCCCCAACATAGGCTCAAGTCACCGTCCCGTAAGGGTGGTTTTGGGCGAAGTTGCGATCAATTGAGGCGTGGACGGGCGCCTTTTTTGCGGCCGAACGACGCCATCCACGACGAATGCGCCGGCAAATACGACGTTTACCGTTCGCCCTCTTCCGGCGTCAGCGTCTCGCCCGTCGCCCGGCCGCTCCGGCGAACCGACCAAATTGCCCACAGGCCCAGGAGCAAAAGCAACACCGGCGCGCCCCAGAGCGCCCAGGTGCGGGCGTCCACCGGCGGGCGGAAGAGGACAAAGTCGCCGTAGCGTTCGCGGAAGAAATCGCGGATCTCGCCATCGCTATCCCCAGCGGCGACGCGCTCGCGCACGCGTGCGCGCATATCGGCGGCGATCTCAGAGGTGGACTGCGCGATCGGCTCGTTCTGACACTGGACGCAGCGAATTTCCATTTCGAGGGCATGGGCCCGCGCCTCTTGCGCTGGATCGCCCAGCACCACCGGCGCGGCGATCGCCAATAGGATGGCGGCAAAACTCATGGCGCGAGCTTCCGCCGGCGCGACAGTGCAAGCAAGCTCAGCATGCCGCCCAGCGCCATCATGGTCACGCCAATGAAAATGAGATGCACCAGCGGGTTATAATAGAGCCGCACCGTCCAGCCGGAATTGTCACGGCCCGCGTCACCCAACGCGACATAGATATCACCGTCGAGGCCACTCAAGATGCCAACTTCCGTCGTCGGCATCGGCGATGTCGGATAAAAGCGGCGCTCGGCCGAGATGCGTTGCACTTGGCCCGGTCGTTCAACGCGGAAATTCGCACGGGTCGCCGTGTAATTGGCGCCTTCGGTTTCGCCGACTTCGAGCAGCGTCACGCGGCGGCCGATGAAATCCACGCTCTCGCCTGGATTGAGCACCGCCGCCTGTTCTTTTCGGAACGCCGTCTCGGCGATCGCGCCTAACGTCATCACACCAGCGCCCACGTGCGCGAGGCTCATCGACCACACCGCCAGCGGCAGCAGCGCAAGCTTGCGCAGCGCATGGCCTTCGCCGCGTTGCACACGCGTCCAGAGATAGATGAGTCCGCCCGCGATCAGCCACACGCCGAGCGCCAAGCCGATGGCGGGGATCGCGCGGCCGTTTGCAAACACAAGCGATGCGACAAGCGTGACTAAGGCGAGCCCTGCAGCCGGCGCAAGCTTCACCGCCGAAGCGCGGAAGTCACCAACGCGCCACGACAACATCGGCCCAAACGGCAGCAACAAGAACAAGGCGCCCAGCAAAGGCGCAACCGTCATGTTGAAGAAGGGTGGACCAACCGAGATCAATCCCCCGCCCATCGCTTCAACAAGCAACGGATAAAGCGTGCCGATCAGCACCACGCCTGCGGCCACCGCGAGCCCAAAATTATTCCAGACCAGCATGCTCTCACGGCTCACTGCCGCGAACCCGGAAGGCTGCGCAAGCTTCGGCGCGCGCCAGGCGTAAAGCGTAAAGCCAATGCCGAGCGCAATCGCCAACATCACAAGCACGGCGATGCCCCGTCTTGGATCGACGGCGAACGCATGCACGGAGGTGAGCACACCGGAGCGCACGAGGAAGGTGCCGAGCAGCGCCAAGCCAAAGCCCATGATCGCGAGCAGGATCGTCCAACTCGCGATCGAGCCGCGCCGCTCTGTTACGATCGCGGAGTGCACCAACGCGCACGCAATCAACCACGGCATAAAGCTCGCGTTCTCGACCGGGTCCCAAAACCACCAGCCGCCCCAGCCGAGTTCGTAATATGCCCAATACGAGCCGAGCCCGATGCCAAGCGTAAGAAACGTCCACGCCGCCAGCGTCCACGGCCGCAGCGCTTTCGCCCAAGCTTGATCGACACGACCTTCGATCAAGGCGGCAATCGCCAACGAGAACGGCACGCTGAGGCCAACATAACCAAGATACAAAAGTGGTGGGTGCGCCGCGAGCGCGGGATCTTGCAGCAACGGGTTAAGGCCGCTGCCTTGCATGGGCGCTGGATCAAGCCGCGCGAAAGGGTTTGAGAGAAGGAGTGTGTAGATCAGCGCCCCGGCCGTCACAAAGCCCTGCACGCCAATCGCGCGCGACCACAACCCAAAGCTCTGCTCGCCCCTGCGCATCGCCAAGATCGCGCCAAACAGCGCGGACACGAAACACCACAAGAGCATCGAGCCCTCGTGGTTTCCCCATGTGCCGGCAATTTTATAGAGCAGCGGCTTGTCGATGTGCGAGTTCGCCGCCACGGCGCCGACTGAAAAATCCGACGTCACAAACGCGTACATCAAGCACGCAAACGAAAGCGCACAGGCCAAAGCCGCCGCTTGCGCGATTGCGGCCGCCGCAGCCGCGCGCTCGTTGTGGCCCGTGGACACGAGCCCCAACGCACCCTGCGCCAGACTGAGCGCCAGCGTCAGCGCCGCCGCGAATGCGCCAATCTCAGCGATCATTGCGGCGTGTCGCCTTTCCACTCACCGCGCTCTTTCAGAGCTTCGGCAACTTCGCGTGGCATGTAGGTCTCATCGTGCTTGGCCAGCACGCGCTCAGCCTCGAACGGTTGCCCTGGCGACCATGCGCCTTCCGCCACCACGCCTTGGCCCTCACGGAAAAGGTCCGGCAGGATGCCGGCGTAACGCACCTCAACGGCCGTGCCGCCGTCCGTGACCGTGAACATATACGCGCCGTCCTCAGCGCGACGCACCGTGCCTTCAACGACCAACCCGCCCAGGCGCACGCGTTGCCCCGGCTGCGCGCGCTCGGATAGTTCCGAGGGCGCGACAAAGAACGTCACCGAATCCCGCAGACCGACAAACGTCAGCGTCATCGCGCCCACGAGCACCGCGCCGGCGGCGGCGATCATCATCAAGCGTTGGTCGCGACGGCGCATTATTCTGTTCCCTCGCCAGCGCTCATGCGGCGCGCCATTTCACGACGCGGATCGTCTTCGTTCATACGCGCATAGGCCTCGCCCCAAAGCGGGCGCGCGTCGCGTCCTTCTTCCATCGCCGCCATCGCCTGATAAATCCAAGGCGCCGGATCATCGGTGAGCGCGCCCGCTTGCTGAAATGCTGCAAGCGCTTCCGGCGTCACGCGACCTTCGATGCCAACAATGGAGCGGCCGAGCCCGAGCAGCGCCTCGGCCATCTGCGGTTCGCGACGCAGCGCCATGTCAAACGCGCGTGCGGCTTCCTCGGCGCGACCCTGATCGAGCAGCAATTGGCCGGTGTAGAAAAATGGGAGCGGGTCGTTGGCGTTCTCGCGCGCCGCTTCGTTCAGGATCGCCAGCGCTTCATCTACGGTGTAGCTGCGCGGGTCGCGATCCTTTAGCGCTTCAAGCCGCGCCGCATACGGCGCATCCGGCAGTTCAGGACGGCCGATAAAAAGATACGCGCCGAGTGCGGCCACCGCGACCGCGCCGCACACCGCCAAAGCCGGCAACGCAGAGCCCGCGCCACCGCCCGCGCGGCGATAGGCGCTGAGCGCCCAAAACGCCGCACCGGCCGTCAGCACAGCGCCAATCGCCAGAACTGCAATCTGTGTCCACACGCAGGCGTGCATAGCCTTGTTTGCCCGCGCGCGAAATCCGCTCGGACGCCGCAGGCGCCAGGACTAATCCGTAGCCGGCAATCTCAGGCGCGCTTTGAGCCCGCCCAATTGACCCCGCTCAAAAAGCAGTTCGCCGGCATAGAGATCGACCGTCTCTTTCAGGATCGAGAGCCCCAGGCCCTGACCGGGTGCGGCCTCATCCAGCCGTGCGCCGCGCGCCATAGCGCGGGCAAGGTCCTCGTCCGACAGGCCTGGGCCGTCGTCCTCGACCACGATCTCGAACAGGCCATTGCTCTCGTACGCCGGCAGCAGGCGCACAATGACTTGGCTCTTTCCGTACTTGCAGGCGTTGTCGACCAGATTGGCGACCATTTCGAGCAAGTCTTCGCGCTCGCCCCGGAAAGTCACATCGCCCTCCGCCTCGATGGAAATATCGATCGCTTTCAGATGGTCGTATTTTTGCTCCATCATGAAGATGAGGTCTTCGAGGTTCTGCAGCACTGCTGTGCGGTAGGCGATGGTCGGCGCCTGCGCGCCCGCGCGCGCTTCTGCGCGCGCGGCAACGCGTGCACGGCGGAGCTGACGCTCCACGAACGCTTCCATCTCCTCGATCGACTGGCGCATGACGCCATCGTCGGACTTGCCCTCGGCGGCGGCGTTCTTAAGCACCGCGATCGGCGTTTTAAGCGCGTGCGCGAGATTGCCCACGTGACGGCGCGCGCGCTCCACGACTTCGCGATTATGGTCCACGAGCGCGTTGAGTTCTTGCGCGACGGGCTGCAGTTCGGCGGGATAATTGTTTCCCAAACGCTCAGCGTCGCCGCGACGCACGCTGGCGATATCGCGCTGCAGGGCGTGCAACGGCTCAAGGCCAACGCGCACCTGAACAAGCGACACGACAGCGACCATGATCGCGCAAAACGCCACGAACAGCGCGAACGCAAACCCGACGACCCGCGCCGCCGGCGCCAGGATCGCATCGGGCGCAACGCCCACAAGAAAGAGATAGCGCCCCTCAAGCTGCGGGATTTGCTCCACGCGCGCAACGATCCGGAGCTTCTCCCGGTCGGGGCCTTCAATAGTAAGAAATTGCGCAGTGCGCGGCGCCTCCGGCGCGGTGAGGCTCGCCTGCACTTTGGGATCGAGCGGGACCGCCACATCAAAAAGCGACGGCGAAATCACCTGCACTTCGAGCAGGCCGTCGTCATGGATGCGCGCAATCTGATAATAGCGCCCACTGAGCGGCTGCAAATAGCGCGGATCATAGGGCAAGTCCTGAAGCGCGAGTTCGCCAGCAAGACCTGGCCCCGAATTGCCGACGAGATTGTTGGCGACGCTTTCGATCTCGGGATCAATCAGCAGCCGCAGCATCTGCGCGTTGAATTGCGCGTACGCGACCCAACCCATGCCGACGAGGCCAATCACGCTCACCACCGCAATCGTGATCAGCCGCGCCGCCAGCGACCGGCGGATCAGCTCACGAAAACGCGTGAAGAACCCGCCCGGCGTTTGCGTCACTGCTGTTCCGCGGGATCGATCAGTCTGTAGCCCAGACCTTTTTCCGTAATGATGCGGTCGGTGCCGATCTTGCGGCGCAGAATGCCGATGAACACTTCGATCGTGTTCGAGTCGCGCTCGTGATCTTGGCTGTAGATTTTCTCGGTAAGTTCGACACGCGAAACGATGCGGCCCGCGTGGTGCATCAGATAATCGAGCACCTTGTATTGGTAGGCCGTGAGCTTCACTGGCGCGCCATTCACCGTCACTTGGCCTGTCGCTGCGTTGAGGCGCAGATCGCCAACCTCAAGCACAGCCGATTGGTGATCGGTCGTGCGGCGCACATTGGCGCGGACGCGCGCGAGCAATTCCGCCATGTGGAAAGGCTTCGTCACATAATCATTGGCGCCAAGATCGAGGCCTTCGACCTTCTCGCTCCAACGATCGCGCGCCGAAAGGATCAGCACCGGCATGGTGCGCCCCTCTTTGCGCCAGGCCTTGAGCACGGTGAGGCCATCGACCTTCGGCAGGCCCAGATCGAGGATCGCCAGATCATAGGGTTCGGTTTCGCCGAGGAACTGACCGTCCTCGCCATTGTCGGCTGTATCCACCGTATAGCCGGCGTCACCCAGCGCAGACGCCAGCTGCTCGCGCAGGTTCTTGTCGTCCTCGACCACCAGCAACCGCATACG
>Ga0315902_10008147_pt1 | contig 14228 bp, 10 predicted proteins | sample LakEriMetagenome_9_FD_203523 | JGI IMG/M metagenome (GOLD analysis project Ga0315902, IMG submission 203523) | Freshwater fungal communities from buoy surface, Lake Erie, Ohio, United States - Buoy 12 MA117 | ecosystem: Environmental > Aquatic > Freshwater > Lake > Lake biofilm | place: USA... | reverse complement strand
AAGCAGCGCCAGCGCGGTCCGGAGCGGCGAGGCGATCATGGCGGCGTCACGGGATTCACGTCACCCCCGGAGGTACCGGGCCACCGTCTGCCGTGACGTGATAGACCGTGCGCGACGGGAAGGCGAGGCTGGAATCGTGCTGTCGCACGATCTCGAGAAACCGCAGGAACAGCGCGTGGCGGATGCCGAGGAACTCCACCCACTCCGTGGTCCGGAACCACGCCACGATCTCGTAGCGGATGGCCGACTCGGTGAGGTCCGTGACATGGACGCGGATGACGTCCGGCCACACCTGCGGATGGGCGCGCAGCGTGGCTTCGATGGTCTCACGGATCGCCTCCAGCTGCGCCGGTGTGGTCTCGTAGGTGACATCGAGGAACGTCTTGAGCAGGATCCGGTCGCGTTCACCGAAGGTTTCAATCCGCTCATCGGCGAGGCGGCCGTTGGGGACGCGTACCACGGTGCGGTCGATGGTCCGGATGCTCGTGGACCGGAGGCCGATCCGCTCCACAGTGCCCTCCGTGCCGCCGGCCCGCACCCAGTCGCCGACCCGGAAGGCCTTGTCGGCCGCCAGGCTCACGGAGCCGAACAGGTGCTCCACCGTCTTCTGCGCCGCGAGGGCCACGGCAATACCACCGATCCCGAGACCGGCCAGAAGCGTCCCCACCGGATAGCCGAACTGGGCGAGCGCCACGAGCAGCGCCACGATCCCCACCGCCACGCGGAGAAAGTTCCCCAGCAGGGGGACCAGCGTGCGCGCCTCGGCCCCCTGCCCCGCCTCCCAGACCGCATGTTCGAGCCGGAGCTGTACGATCCGGATCACGCGGATGAGGATCCAGAAGACCGCCAGAAAACCGATCCCGCGCGCCGTGGAGGCCACCACCGTGGCAACGCGCACGTTGAGGGCCAAGGGGCCCAGCACCGGACCGACCATGAACGCGCCGGCGCCCAAACGGAACGGACCGCTGAGGTTGATGAGCAGGAGATCATCCCAGTCCGTCATGGTGCGGGAGACCATGCGACTGACGATTGTCCGTATCAGGGCCCCCACCGCCCACGCGAGGAGCAGCAGCACCGGAATGGCCAGCAGCAGGCCGATCCACTGCCACCAGAATACATGGAACGGCCCCTGTCCCTGCAGGGCGGGGGGCACACGACGGGTGACCCACGGCGTCCGCAGCGACTCATGCCACGCGTCGATATTGCCGACCGTGGCCTCGGAGAAGAGCCACCGCGTGGGCGTGGTCCCCAGGCGGACCACCCGGAGCACCTCCTCCCGGCCCGCCGGACTGCGGATCACCCCGATCCGGTCGCCGACGCGGTCCCCATCCGTGGTGTCCCCCTGAACGGTGGGCGAGAGCGTCGTGACATCCAGCGCGAGGCGCTGATCGATCACCGCCTTGAGGCGGCGTGCGAGTTCGGGGGCACGCTCCCGTTCCCCCGGGGGGATCACCAGATAGTCGGCGGCACCGCTCCAGTTCCCCGACTCGGCCTGCCGCATGAATTCCGCCACGGCCGCCCGTGGCGAGGCCACGGAGACGGTACTGGCGGCAGAATCCCGTGCGTCCACAGGCAGCCGGGGACGCACCTGCGCGCCGGCCGGCAAAGCGACAGCGAGCCATGCCCAAGCCGGGAGACGAGAGGGAAGCGACCGGAGATGCATGACGTAAGATAGTTTCCCAAGTGGTCGCCCCCATACGGCCCCAGGCCACGGGGTGAAGCGATGTTGGTACCCCATCCCATCGACTCCCGTTCCGATCCCATGCCAACGCTCCTGTCACCGCGCCGGTGGGTCCTCCTGCTCCTGGTCACGCTGCCCCCCCTCGCCTGTCGCACCGGAGCCGATACGACGACGGAGGATGCCACACCGGGAATCAATGCCGATCCGATCCCGGCCGAGGCGCTGGCCGCCGTCGATACGGCCACTCTCTGGCAGCACCTGCGCGTCCTCGCCGCCGACTCCCTGCTGGGACGACAGCCCGGGACGCTCGGGGAGGAGCGCACGGCAGCCTATCTCGAGGCCCAGTTCCGGGCCATCGGGCTCGCCCCCGGAAACCCGGATGGCAGCTACGTCCAGAAGGTCCCACTGGTCGGCATCACCGTCACGAATGCCCCGTCGCTCACCTTCACCAAGGGGGGCACCACGCGGTCCCTCCGCTGGCGCGACGACTACGTGGCGTGGACCAAGCATGTGGAACCCACGGCCCAGCTCGCCAGCTCGGAGCTGGTGTTCGTGGGCTATGGCACCGAGGCACCCGAGTACCAATGGGACGACTTCAAGGGCGTGGACGTGACGGGCAAGACGCTGGTCATGCTCGTGAACGACCCGCCGCTCGCCGATACGGCACGCTTCGGCGGGAAGCGCATGACGTACTACGGGCGCTGGACCTACAAGTACGAACAGGGGATGAAGCACAAGGCAGCTGGCGTGCTGCTCATTCACGAGACCGAACCGGCCGGGTACCCGTTCACCGTGGTGCAGGGGAAGACCGCCGAGCAGTTCGATCTCGTAGCGGCCGACCGGAATCTCGGGCGTGCTGCCGTGGAAGGGTGGCTGACCCGCGATCAGGCCAAGGCCCTCTTCACCATGGCGGGGAAGGATCTCGATGCGCTCAAGGCGCAGGCCGCCACTGACGCCTTCACCCCGGTACCACTCGGCGTGACCGCCAGCGTGACGTTGCAGAACCGCCTCCGCACCATCGACTCGCGCAACCTCGTGGCGAAGCTCGAGGGGAGCGATCCGGTCCTGAAGGACGAATACGTCATCTACACCGCGCACTGGGACCACTTCGGCATAGGCGAAAAGGTCAACGGCGACTCCATCTACAACGGTGCCGCCGACAACGCGACCGGCACGGCGGGGCTGCTGACGCTCGCACGGGCCTTCACCCGCCTGTCCGTGAAGCCGAAGCGCTCCCTGCTCTTCCTTGCCGTCACCGCCGAAGAGCAGGGCTTGCTTGGCGCCCAGCACTACGCGGTCAATCCGCTCTATCCGCTGGCAAAAACGGTGGCCAACCTCAACATGGATCTGCTGAGCCTCTGGGGGCGGACGTCGGATCTCACCGTGATCGGGCTCGGCAATTCGGAGCTCGACGACTACGCCGCCGCCGCCGCGCGCGAGCAGCAGCGGACCCTGAAGCCGGACGCGGAGCCGGAGAAGGGGTTCTACTACCGCTCGGACCACTTCAACTTCGCCAAGCAGGGCGTCCCCGCGTTCTACAGTGAGCCGGGGATCGAGGTGATCGGCAAACCGGCGGGGTACGGGCTGCAGCAACGGGACGCCTACACCGCCACGCGCTATCACGCCCCGCAGGACGAGATCGATCCGGCGTGGGATCTCTCGGGCGCGGCGGAAGACCTCCGTCTGCTGCTCAGCATGGGGTATCGCGTAGGGAACGCGGCACGATTCCCCGAATGGCGCATGGGGAACGAGTTCCGCGCGGCGCGCGACGCGATGCTGAGGCGCTGATCGCCCCCCCTCACCCGCCTCCTCTCAGCCGGTCTTTCCATGCCCGTCCTCCCCGTGTTTTCCGTCGCCCTGCAGCTTGTCGTCCTCACGCACGCCACCGTGGTGGACCCGGACGCGGCGCAGCCGCGACGCGACCAGACGATCGTGATGCGCGGGGCGCGAATCGAGGCCGTGGGGCCCAGTGCGTCCACCCCCGTACCGCGCGGTGCCCGGGTGGTGGATGCAACGGGAAAATTCGTCATCCCCGGCATGTGGGATATGCACGTCCACACCGACTTTCCCGGGGGGCGGACGCTGCTCCCACTGTATGTGGCCCACGGGGTGACCGGGGTGCGGGACATGAATGGGCGGTTGGACGTGCTGCGGGGCTGGCAGCGCGAGGTGGCCGCCGGTACGCTGGTGGGACCGCGGATGGTGGTGTCGGGTCCGTATCTCGTGGGGCGTGCCCTGCCCCCGGCGTTCGGGATGCCGCATCACGTGGTCACCGATTCCGCGAGCGCAGTGGCCGGCGTCACCGCGGTCGCCGCCGCTGGGGCCGACTTCATCAAGGTGCACAATTGGATTCCCGCCGAGGCCTACCGGGTGGTGGCGGCGGAGGCGAAGCGTCGCGGGATGGTCTTTGCCGGTCACGTGGCCCCTCCCACCACGGTGGTCCAGGCCGCCGAGGCTGGCCAGCGCTCACAAGAACATCTGTACGCCTTCACCAATGTCTGCGGTGCACGGGACTCCGTGACGGTGGCGGCCGGTCTGCCCATCCAGCTGTTCATCCTCGGGGGGTGCACGTCGACGTCGCAGGCGGCCGTGTACGCGGCGCTCGCGCGCCAGCGCACCTGGATCACTCCCACCCTCGTGGTATCGCAGGTGCTGGCCACGATGCGACCGTCGATCGTGCCCGGCGACAGCACAGCGCAGCTCTACCCCGACGCCCTCATGCGCCGCATCGCCATGGAAATGGAGCTGCCGCCGGTTCCTCCACCGGCCGCGGTCGCAGCGGGTGACGTGCTGTTCCGGACGCGGCTGGCCGTGGTACGCGGGCTCCGTGACGCCGGTGTCCCGATCCTGGGTGGCACGGATGCCCCCTTGGTGGCCGGTGGCCCGGGGAAATCGCTGGTTGGAGAGCTGCGTCTGCTGGTCCAGGCCGGGATGTCCCCGCGCGAGGCACTACGCACGGTGACAACGGAACCGGCACGCTATTTCGGGACCGATACGGTGGGTGTGGTGGCTTCGCGAGCGGTGGCTGACCTTGTGGTCCTGGATGCCGATCCACTGGCTGATATCGGCAACGTGGGGCGGGTGCATCTGGTGGTCGCCGGCGGTCGGGTCTACGACCGGGCGGCGCGGGAGGCCCTGGTCGAGGCCGCGCGCCAAGCGGCCCGCTAGCGGGATGCCATGATCTCGGGGCCCCGGCCCGGGCAGCGCCGCCTGCTGGTGGCGCTGCTGTTCGTCGGCACCGCACTCAACTACGTAGACCGGCAGGTGCTGGCGCTGCTCAAGCCCACGCTCGTTGCTGCCTTCGGATGGGATGATCAGGCGTATGCGCATCTGGGGTCCGCCTTCCAGCTGACCACCGCCGGCTCGTTGCTGATGGTAGGCTGGCTTGTCGATCGGTTTGGGGTACGACGCGCGTATGGGACGGCGGTCGCTGCATGGAGTCTGGCAGGGATCGCCCATGCCTTCGCGGCGACCATCGGACAGTTCGTGGCCGCGCGCATTTCGCTGGCGGCCGCCGAGTCGGTGAATACGCCCGCGGCCGTGAAGGCGGCCGCGCGTCACCTGCCCCTTTCAAAACGGTCGCTCGGACTCGGCATCATCAACACGGCGCCAAACATCGGGGCCATCCTCACGCCGCTGCTGATTCCGCCCTTCGCCGCGACCTTCGGCTGGCGGGCCTCGTTCCTCGTGACCGGAGCGCTGGGGTTCGTCTGGTTGCTGGCCTGGTGGCCAGCGACCCGATGGCTCGACATCCACGAAGGGATCCGCTCGCCGGATGCCGATGGGAGGCAGGCGTCGGCCACCCCATGGCGTGAGCTGCTCACGGACCGGCGCACCTGGGCGATTGCCGGGGCCAAGGGGCTCTCCGACATGGTCTGGTGGTTCCTTCTCTTCTGGACGCCGGATCTGTTCGCCCGCGGGTTCGGGCTGACGCAGGGGACGCTCGGCGCACCGATCGCCCTCATCTACACGATGGCCGCCCTGGGTGCCCTGAGCAGCGGGGCGCTCTTCCCCGCCCTGCTGGCACGTCGGGTGTCGCTGAACCGGGCCCGAAAGGGCGCCATGCTGACTTACGGGTGCCTTGTGCTTCCGGTCCCGCTTGCTCTGGGCGCCGGGAATCCGTGGACGGCGGCGATGCTGATCGGCCTCGCGCTCTTCGCGCACCAGGGCTTCTCCACAAACCTGTTCGGTTTCGCGGCCGATGTGGTCCCAGTGACCCGCGTGGCCACCGTGATTGCGGTGGGGGCGGTGTGCGGCAACGTGGCGGGAATGGGGATGATTGAGCTGACCGGGTGGAGTCTCACGCGCGGGTTCGGCTACCACCCCCTGTTCGTCCTGTCCGCAGCGGCGTACGTACTGGCGACCGGATGGATCCATGTGTGCGTGCCGGTGATTCAGGCGACCGAGCCGCACTGATCCACGCCCCGCGATCCATGTGGGCGACGGTTGGCGCCGAGTCCTACTGGGTAACCGCCAGCACCCACCGCCCAGGCGCCGCCTCAACCAACGCCGGATCCCCGCCACCAATTCCGGCCAGCACCGTCGGTGCACCCCACCCGCGAGAGGTGCCGAACTCGGTGTACCAGAGCCCCTGATTGGAGCCACCGTAGAAGCGGAGCGCGGTGCCGACCACCACCAGGTTGCCGATGAAGCTCGCGACGCCACTTCTCCCTGGAATGTCCTCGAGCCGCGTGAACGTGAGCCCATCCGCACTCACGGCATGGTACGCGCCCTCCGCAGGGGTACCAATCGGCGAGACCAGATGCCACGCCCCATTCCAACGCACCACCGCGGGATCCACCGCGGAGCGGGCCGGCTGGAAGCGCATCCCCGGTTCCCACGCGTACGTCACACCATCCGAGCTGATGGCGCTCGAGAAGCCCAGCATCCCGGTGGGTTGGCCATTGACGGTTCGTCCAGTCGTGAAGTACACCCGCAGCTGCCCGCGCTCCGTCACCGTAATCGTCGGATCGAAGGGGCGCTGGAGGGTGTCGGGGAATCCGGTGACGACGATGGGGCGCGGTACACTCCAGCTTCGTCCGCTGTCGGAGGAAAACACGACGGCCACCCGATCAAAGGCGGCGAGATCATCAAAGGGGAACCACTGAAAGACGCCGATCAGGCGGCCATCCGAAAGGCGAGCCAGACTGGACACGCCGGCTTGGCGGACCCAGATCGCAAAGGGGCCGAAGGCGGTGGCCGATCCCCCGACGGCGATGCGCTGATCGTTCCGCCAGGGTCCCTGCTCACTCACAACGCGCACGCTGGCCGGCGCGGAGATGATCTGACCGGCACCGTTGGCGACCACCACGTCGAGGACGCCGCCATCGCTCATGGCGACCGGACGCATGGTGTAGCGCGATTGCGTGGCGCCACTGATGGGCACCGCGTTACGACGCCACTGGTAGGCCACGCCGGATCCCGTGGCGAGCACGGTGAATTCGGCCGCACTGTTCACGGGTACGATGCGTGCCGCGGGAGATTGCGTGATCACCGGTGGATCACGCGGGACATCGACCGACGCCCCAGGTGCCGAGGGCGACGCACAGGCACACACCAGCAGTGGCAGATATCCGGTCACCCGTGCAAAAGACATCGTGACAACGTGACGACCGACGCTCCGCCGGCGCAAGAGAGCCATCGATCGTCCACCTCTCCCATTCCCTTGCCCCAGCAGTGCGCGAGAAGCAACTTCACTTGCATAACCTGCGGGTGCCGTGGCGCTCGCGCGAGGAGATCCCGGGCCCGAGACCAACGTGGACAAGACCGTGAAGCGGGTGGTGATTGCCGACGACGAACCGCACATCCGCGCCTTGCTGCGTGCCGTCCTCACGGCGCTCGGTGCGGTCGTCGTCGCGGAAGCGCCGGATGGCGAGCAGGCCGTCCAGGCCTTCGATCGGCATCGTCCGGACCTGGTGATGCTCGACATGAACATGCCGAAGGTTGATGGGCTGGCTGCCTTGAAACGCATCCGGGCCATCGAGGCTTCGGCCTCGGTCGTGATGCTCACCTCGGTCAATCAGGGGTCGGTGGTGGAAGCCTGCCTCGACGCCGGTGCCTTGAATTATCTGCTCAAGGATACCACGGCCGAGGAACTCACCGCTGCACTTGCCAGGACGTGGGCCGAGCTGCCGGGGAAACAGGACACCCCATGACCTGTGCCCATCACCGCGTCCCGGGCTATGCCTTCTGCGGCGACTGTGGCGAGCCGACGGAGCTCCCGGTGTGCCGCTGCGGCTTTGTGGCGGCAGCGTCCGATCGTTTCTGCGGCCGGTGTGGCCAGTCCATGGCCGCCGACGCGCGCGGCAGCCTGCCCGATACGGGGATCACGGCCAGCCATCCGGGTGGCCGTCTGGACCTGGCCCGCCTGATGGCCGAGGCTGGCCAAGACAAAGAGCTGATCTCGGCCGAATCTGGAGGCCACGTCACGCAGGATGACATCCGGGCACTGATCGCCGCTCGGCGCGGGAAACGCTGATCGTGCGACTGACACAGGGAATGCTCAATCGGCTTCAGCAGGCCAAGGTTCTGCCGCCGAACGTCATGATGAGCCTCCGCAAATCGACGGGGGAGGAAGTGCATGCCTTTGCGGAGCAGGCCATCCGTGAGGGCCACGTCAGCCGGCAACTCCTGGGGAGCCTGTTGGGCGAGGAGATCGGCCACACCTATGTATCGACGCGGAACACCCTGATCCAGCCCGTCTTGGCCAAGCAGATCGGCCCAGACCTGGCGCGTCGCCACCAGGCCATTCCGCTCTACAAGCTGGGGGGCACGGCCACCGTCGCCATGGCGAACCCCCTCGATGAAGCCGCCGTCTCGGCCATCGGGAGGAGCTTGAGCTGTCCGATCAGCCCCGTCTTCAGTCTCGCGGACGAGATCGAGGGGGCGATCCGCATTCACTTCGAATCCAGTCAGGCGATCGAAGATGCCGTCCTGACGTTGGATCTTCAAAAGATGGCAGGCGCCGAGATGGACGCGCGTGCCGTCCAGGCGTTGATCGAGTCGCATCAGATCGTCGCACTCGGGGAGTCCATCATCATTCTGGCCCTGAAGGAACGGGCGTCCGACATTCACCTCGAGCCGAAACGGCATGAGCTGATCCTGAGATTCCGGATTGACGGCAAGCTCGTGGACCGACTTCGGTTCCCTGCAGCCCTCGCCAAGGTCCTGACCTCGCGATTCAAGGTGATGTCGGCACTCGACATCACCGAGCGCCGGCGCCCGCAGGATGGCCGCATCGCCTTCGGCCTTCCCGGCATGAACTTCGACCTCCGAGTCTCCACCCTGCCGGTGATGCATGGCGAGAAGATCGTCATGCGCATCCTCGGGCCGAGTCTGGGGGGCGTCGTCCTCGACCTGAAGCGGATGCAATTCAGCCGTGACGTCCTCGCGTCCCTGACCCGCGCGCTCGACCAACCCTCCGGGATCGTCTTCGTGACGGGGCCAACGGGATCGGGCAAGACCACCACACTGCACGCGGCCCTGGCGTACCTCGATTCCCGTGAAGACAACATCATCACCATCGAGGATCCGGTGGAGATCGAGGCACCGACCCTCAATCAGGTGGTGATCAATGAAGCCATCGGAGCAGGGTTTGCCGCCGCCCTGCGATCAGTCCTGCGGCAGGATCCGGACGTCATCCTGCTTGGAGAGGTCCGCGATGTGGAGACGGCCCGCATCGCCACCCAAGCGGCGTTGACCGGCCACTTGGTCCTGACCACGCTCCACACCAATGATGCCGTGCTCGCCATTCCCCGCTTGCTCGACATGGGTGTCGAACCGTTCACGTTGGCTCCGGCAGTGCTCGGGGTGCTGGCCCAACGGTTGGTGCGGCGGATCTGCCCGGATTGCAAGGTGGCGCACGCCCTGACGAGGGACGAACTGGACCCGTCGCTGGTGGTCGGCGAGGGGCAAGCGATCCCGTCGTTCTTCAAGGGCACCGGCTGTGAAGCCTGCGGTGGCACCGGATTCCGAGGCCGGGTAGCCGTTCACGAGTTCCTCCGCGTCTCATCGGCGCTTCGTGACGCCATTCTCGCCCGGGAGAGTCCCTCCCGCATGCGGGCGATCGCCCGGGCGGAAGGCTTCCGGACCATGCGCGAGGATGGCGTGCGCAAGGCGCTCCTCGGCCTGACCACCCTGACTGAGGTGTTCGACGCCACGGCTGGAGACGACGCCTGATGGCGCGTCGGGCCATCTCGCGAAGGATCCAGACCCTCCTGGAGCAGCGCACCCTGACCGGACGGCTGCTGTTCGGGTTCGCCGGCATGATCCTGACCGTGCTCCTGGTGGGATCGCTTGGCATCCGGGCGCTCGGACAGGTCAACGCCGAGCTGCGCAGCCTGTTTGAGGTCGAGGTGCGCGGCATTACCCAGATCAAGGAAGTCCAGCTGCACATGGCCTTGGCGTCCCGGGCCGTCCGGCAGGCGGTGCTTGAGCGGACCCGGTCCGGCCGTGACTCCGTGGCCATGGAGGCGGCGCAGTGGATGGAACGCGCCACGGCCGGTCTTCCCGGGGTACGAGGTCATCTCGCGACCGACGATCGGGAACGGCTGCTCAAGCTTGAGACGTCCCTGAGCGTGTATCGCCAGCAGCACGAACGCGTGCTGCGGTTTCTCGAGGCAGATCGCGTGGACTCGGCCCAAGCGCTGGTTGCGAGCTCTCTGTTCCTCGAACCGGGTCGCCTCATTGACGACGTGCTCTCCGACCTTTCACGTATTCATGAGGCACAGGTCTGGACGCTGGTCGATCAGACGAGCGCGGATACCCGATGGCGGATCTGGACCGAGATCGCACTTCTCCTGGCAGCCACCCTGATCAGTCTCGGCTTGGCCGTGGAGGTCAGTCGATCCATCCGCGTGCCGCTTGACCAGTTGCGGGAAGCCATCGAGCGACTGGCGCAAGGCCATCTGGACGTCACGGTCCCTTACGCGGAACGGCAGAACGAACTAGGCCAACTGGCGCGCTCCGTCATCGTGCTGCAGGGAAAAGCGCGGGAACTCGACAATCAGAGTGGGCTGAAGGCGCTCGTCGCAGACATCGCGGGACGCATGCAGGGTGCAGATTCGCTTGAGTCCCTGTGTCAGGAATTCCTTGATCTGGTCACGCCGCGACTGCAGGCGGTCCTGTCGAGCGTGTATCTCCTGGACGAGGACCGGCCGGTGCTGCGGTGCCGTGCGTCAGTCGGCCTGGTGCGCGGAGAGATCGCCCAGCCACTCGAGTTTGATCTCGGAGAAGGACTGATCGGCTACTGTGCCCAGACGGGTGAGCGCATGACGCTGGATCGTGTCCCGCCTGGGTACCTCCCCGTGCGGTCCGGCACGGGTGAAGCATCCGCCGGCTACGTGGAGCTGTGGCCGCTCGCGAATGCGGACGGGGTGCAAGCGGTGGTGGAGTTTGCCTTCTTCACGCCCCCTTCCCCTCAGGCCCAGGCGCTTCTGACGGCCCTGCTGCCCATTCTCGGCCGGCAATTGGAGACCCAATGGCGGGCTCGGCAGACGGAGAAGCTCCTCGCCCGCACCCAGGAGCACGAAGAGTCGCTCCGGATCACTGAAGCCTGGTACCGTAGCGTGATCGAATCGGCTCCGGACGGCATCCTGGTCGTGGATAACGCCGGGCTGATCACACTGGCCAATGCCAGTGCCGAAGCGATGTTCGGATTCGATCGCTTCGAGATTCTGGGCGTCCCCTTCAACTCGCTCCTGCCGAATGCGGGTGGCGGCGGGATTGCCGGCGGCGCCAGTCTCGAGCTCACGGCCAAACGAGGCGATGCGGTAGAGTTTCCCGTGGAAATCGGATTTGCCCTGCTGCCGGAATTGGGAGAGAAGGGCTCGATGGTCTGCGTTTCCATCCGGGACATCAGTGTCCGAAAGCAGACTGAAGAGGTGCTCGCACAGCAGCGGGCCACCATGCAGAACATCCTGGACAGCAGCCCCGTTGCGATGGCGTTCATTGCCGAGGATGCACTGCGCTATGTCAATCCGGAATTCAGCCGGCTGTTTGGTGCCACCACGGGCGATCCCGTCGATCGCGTCGGCTTTTTTCAGGCGCTTCAGCCGGAAATCCAGACCCGACTCACCACTGGCCAATCCCTGCAAGGCATCGAATTCACGACCCCGAAGGCTGATGGGCAGATGGGCCACTTCCTGTCGACCTATTCACTGATCGACCTCAACGGAATCGAGGGGATCGCAGGGTGGATCATCGACATTTCCGAACGGGCACGGGTCGAGCAGCTCAAGAAGGAATTCATCTCGACCGTCAGCCACGAGCTGCGAACGCCCCTGACATCCATTCGGGGATCGTTGGCACTCGTCGTCAACGGTGTCTTGGGCCAGCTCCCGGAGGCCATCAAGCCGCTGGTGGAGATCGCGCACGGAAACTGCGAACGGCTGATCCTGCTGGTCAACGACATCCTGGACATGGAGAAGCTGGCCGCCGGCCGCATGGATTTCGACATCCAGCCCAGCGACATCATCCCCCTGATCCGGAAGGCGGTGGAGGCCAATCGCGGGTATGCCCAGCAGCACCAGGTTGAGATCGCGTTCGGTCCGATGGAAGCAGAGGCCGTGGCGGCGATCGATGCCAACCGGCTTCTTCAGGTGTTCGCCAACCTGTTGTCCAACGCGGCCAAATTCTCGCCAGCAGGCGAGCGCGTTACCATTGGCGTCCACCGGGTGGGCGACCGGTTGCGCATCGAGGTGAGCGATCGCGGACCCGGGATTCCCGAGGCCTTCCGCGATCGGATTTTCCAGAAATTTGCCCAGGCCGATTCCTCGGATACCCGAAAGAAGGGGGGAACGGGCCTCGGCCTGAACATCACCAAGGCGATCGTGGAGCGCATGGGTGGAACCATCGGTTTTACGTCGGAACCGAACATACAGACCACCTTCCATGTCGAGTTGCCGGCGGTGTCCGATGCCTCGTCCCTCACGAGTGGTAACAGTCACCCCAGCGAGATGGAGTGAACATGGCCAGTCTGTCCAGAATCCTGTACGTCGAAGATGAACCCGACATCCGGGCCGTGGCCCTGATTGCCCTCCAGACGATCGGGGGGTTCGAGGTCCTCGCATGCGCGTCAGGCGCAGACGCCCTTGAACAGGCCGCCGCGTTTGCCCCCCAGCTCATTCTGCTCGATGTCATGATGCCTGGCATGGACGGACCCACGCTGCTGGCGGCGTTGCGTCGGATTCCGGAAACGGCAAAGGTTCCGGCCGTGTTCATGACCGCCAAGGTGCAGCCAGCCGAGGTCGCCGATCTGCGAGCCAGCGGCGCGGCCGAGGTGATTGCGAAACCGTTTGACCCCATGACCTTGGCCGAACAGATTCGGGCCGTCTGGAGCCGGAACGGTGGGTGACGCGACACCAGATCCCGCGACCGCGGCGCTCGAGGCCATCCGTGCCTTGAGCGCCGGGTATTTGGCGTCGCTTCCGGGGAAGGTGGACGACATTGAACGGGCATGGGCGCAGCTCGCGGGCTTCGGCTGGGACGTCGAGGCGGCTCGCGATCTCCACAGGGCCATCCACAGCGTGTCCGGATCGGCACGGGTCTTTGGCCTTCCAGCCGTTGGAGAAGCGGCACGACGTGTCGAACATCTTCTCGCACCACTCCTCGAACGGGCGGAGAGACCCGACGATGAGGCGGTCGCCACGGTGACTCTGGGCATCCGGGAGTTTCGGAACACTTCGGCGAGTGCCACCTGACGCGTCAGACCTGTACGACCCCTTCAGCTGTTGCCTCCCATGGTTGTCACTCGCGCCACCCACGCCACCCACGCCACCCCCGCCACGTCCGATCTCGGCCTGGTCCTCGGCGGCGGCGGCGCGCGTGGCGCCTATCAGGTGGGCGTCCTGCGAGCGATCGCGGCCAGGTATCCGAACCTGCAGCTACCCATCCTCGTAGGGGTCTCGGCAGGCTCCGTGAACGCGACCCACCTGGCGGCCCATCGGGGCACCTTCGCCGAGGCAATGGAAGCGTTGGTCCAGCACTGGCTGTCGCTCACACCGGATCAGGTATTCCGGGTGGATGCGGGGTCGCTCGCGTCGAACCTCCTCCGATCCGGCCTGCGGTTGGTCTCCGGTGGCCAAGGCCATCCGGAAGCGTTTCGCGGGATGGTGGACACGGCACCATTGCGGGGCTTCCTGGAGCGGGTGCTGGAGAGGAATCCCGACGGAACACTCCCCGGCATCGCGCATAATCTGGAGCGCGAGAAGCTCCGGGCAGTCGCCCTCTGTGGCACCAGCTACACCACCTCACAGAGCGTGATCTGGGTGGAGGGGCGCGATATCACGGGGTGGAAGCGCCCGCAGCGGCGCAGCGAGCACACGCGACTCACAGTAGACCATGTGATGGCCTCGACGGCGCTCCCCCTACTCTTCCCCGCCACACAGGTGGGTCAGGAATGGTACGGCGACGGCGGTATCCGCCTCACCGCACCGCTCTCACCGGCCCTGCATCTGGGCGCCTCACGCATTATCACGATCGCCACGCGCTACGACCGCAACCCGACGGAGGCGGCACGCCCGCAGGTGAGCGGGCACCCACCCCCGGC